>BB_Man_B_Liq_inBBDRAFT_1000268_pt1 | contig 10173 bp, 14 predicted proteins | sample BBManParaguerPR_4_FD_10244 | JGI IMG/M metagenome (IMG submission 10244) | reverse complement strand
AGGTCAGCAAGAATTCCACCTGCCCACATTGAAAGGATCATTATTGGATGACCCAATACATATGGGAAGTAGATTTCATGAATACCACCAAAGAAGTGAATAATTATAGATCCTGGTGCTGATTGCTTCCACATTCCTGTTCCTGCGAACCAGTATGCAAGAAGTAATCCAAGTCCTGGACCTGGGTTAGTTTCAAGCAAGAACCAGATTGATTGTCCAGTTTCAGCAGCTTCAGCAGCTCCTAGTGGACCTAAAACACCGTGGTTAATCGCATTGTTTAGGAATAATACTTTAGCAACTTCAATTGGAATATCAGCTAAAGGAACAAGACCAGCATCAACTAAAGCACCAGCTGCATTACCTAATGCATCTGTAATACCTTGAAGAATAGGTCCAATTACGTTCTTGCTAACTACTGCAAGAATTGTACCTAAGATACCCAATGAAAAGTTGTCAACCAACATTTCAAAACCTTCTGGAGTTGCAGGTTGCAACACACCATCAAGTTTCTTTTGGATCCAAGCAGCTAATGGACCAATTGCCATAGCTCCTAAGAATTGTGGAGTAGTTGAACCAACAACAATAGCTGTTGTTACAACTGCACCAATTACACCACCTCTATGTCCGTGGACCATTTTACCGCCTGTGTAACCAATAAGAATTGGTAACAAGCTAACGATCATAGGACCTACCATTTCAGATAGACCCTCGTTTGGAGCCCAACCTGTAGGTATGAAGAGTGCTGTAATCAAACCCCAAGCAATGAAAGCGCCAATGTTAGGAATAACCATTCCCGCCATAGCACCGCCAACGCGTTGTATGGATTCTTTCATAATTTACAATCCCCCTTTGATTGTTTGTATATACGTGTAATTATTTCACAAAATAATCTCTCTTATTATAAGAACTAGATTTTTGAGTTTCATTAAACATTGATGAATTTTCAAAATTTACTGTAACGCTTTCAGAATTTCTGCTAACTATAATAAACAAAATGAAGAATTTTCTATTTATTGCAGTAGGAATTGGGTTTTTAGCAATGATTTCGGGGGGTGCAGCTGGGTTTTTGACCTCTGAAACAAGTTCTACATTAGATAATTTATATACTGAAACGTTCTATATTGACCCTGAATCAGTAGAAATATCAGAAAATCTAGTAAATATACTTCTTTTTCAAAACACTGATAAAAACGGGGAAAAAAAAGTACTTGATTGTATCGAATTTTATAAACAAGAACATATTAATAAAAATATAACCTGCACTTTGCAATTAAGTAAAAACATTGCCTTAGAAGAAAAGTGTGACTTTGTAATTGGTACTTTTACAAGAGAAGATGAAGTTGAATATCTTAATTTAAGTAAAAATACTAACTGTTAATCAAAAATTGATCCAAGCAAACTATCTTCCTCTGTCTCAATTTCAGCTATTGGTTCTCCAACATTAATTACATCTCCCTCAGAAGCGACAAGATTAACGATTTCACCTGCAAAAGGAGAATCTAAATCCATATCAACTTTATCTGTTGAAATCTCACAAAGAACATCACCTTTATTAACTTTGTCTCCAACATTAACTTTCCAACTGAGCAACTCTGCATCAGTCATCTGATCTGACATTGCTGGAAGTAAAATATTTTCTTTTGCCATAGTTTTTAAACCATACCTTTCACTTTTTCAATAATATCATCAACTTGAGGAATAACTGTAGACTCTAAATGCTTTGCTGATGGCATTGGGCTATGTAAGCCTGAAATTAGTTGTGGAGGTGTTGTAAGTTCAGAAAATATTTCAGATTCTACAACTTTAGTAATAACAGTAGTTCCTACTGAACTATTTGTAGGTGCCTCTTGAGCCATAAGTAGTTTTTTAGTTTTTCTTACTGAACTAATAATTGTATCTAGATCTAATGGAGAAATGGTCTGAAGGTCTACTAACTCAACAGAGAGACCGCTTAACTCATCTGAGCTCAATGCCTCCCTTACAACATTAACCATATTTGAATAGGAAACTATTGTAAGATCGTCTCCTTCACTGAGTACATTTGCTTTACCTAGTAAATCTGAATTAGAAGGAATGGGATTTAAAATTACATCAGCCTTTTGCTTATAAATTAATTTATGTTCCATTAAAATTACAGGATTTTGATCTACAAATGAATGTAATAAAAGATCATATGCATTTTGTGGATTTGAAGGTGTCACAACTTTTAGGCCGGGAACATGACAAAACCAAGACTCAAGTGATTGACTGTGTTGAGCAGCTGCTCCAGTTCCTCCGCCGCTTGCACCTCTAATTACGATAGGTACATTTACTGCACCTCCATACATAAAATGTAATTTTGCAGCCTGGTTAACAATTGGATCCATAGCGTTGACTATAAAATCGCTAAACTGCATTTCTACAATTGGTAAAGAGTTTGTCATAGAAGCACCAACAGCTAACCCAGCGATAACATCTTCAGCTATAGGCGTATCCTTAATTCTTTCTTCACCAAATTTTGCGAGCAAACCATCTGTTACTCCAAAAGCACCACCGTAAATACCTATATCTTCACCTGCAATAAATGCATTATCAAATTCATTTAAAATCAGCTCAAGTGCTTTATTTATTGACTGTCCAGATGTTAATTCAGGCATAAGAGTCCTCCTCTAAATTAGTTTCTGGACTTAATGGAGAATCAAGTGCTTTTTTAACGGAAGTTCTGATTAAATTAACCACTTCACCATCTAACTCTTTTAATTGTTCTTCTGAAACACCTTCTTCTTGAAGCTTTCCAATAAACCTTTTAATAGGATCTTTTTCCTCTTTCCAGTAGTTGATTTCATCACTTGTTCTATAGAGATTTCTATCTGACTTTGAGTGTCCACGATATCTATATGTAACAGCCTCAATAAATCTTGGTGACTTTGTTTCAAGAATTTCATTCTTGAACTTCTTTACTGTTTCATAAACTTCTTCCACATCATTTCCATCAATTTGTGCACTTTTAATTCCATATGATTCACCTCGTGAAGCAATTGATTCACCAGCAACTGCTTTTGAACTTGCCATAGACATGCCGTATTGATTATTTTCACATAAAAATAAGACAGGCAAATTCCATAAGGAAGCGAGATTCAGTGCTTCGTGAAAAGAGCCTTCATTTACAGCTCCGTCACCGAAGAAACATAAAACAATGTTTTCTTTTTTTTGTAGTTGAAAAGATAACGCTGCACCAACAGAAATTGTTAAGCTTCCACCAACTATTCCATTTGCACCTAAATTACCATTGGATAAGTCAGCAATATGCATAGAGCCACCTCTACCTCTGCAGTATCCATCTTCTCTACCTAGTAGTTCAGCGAACATTTTATAAGGATCTGCTCCTTTAGCTAGGCAATGTCCATGACCTCTATGTGTAGAAGTTATTAAGTCTTCTTTTTCAAGAGCTAAACATGCACCAGTTGCAGTTGCCTCTTGGCCAATAGATAGGTGCATAGTGCCATGCAGTAATCCTCTTGAGAACATTTCCTCTAAGGCTTCCTCAAAAAGCCTTATAAGCATCATCATCTTGTGTAGATTAAATTTTTGTTTAATATCTAACGACAATTTAATTTCCTTGTAATGTCCTAAGGTTATTGATTAAATTATCTGGCAATTGAACAGCTGACTTGGAAATTGGATCACCAGCTTTAATGTCCTCCAAAACCTCAGCGCCTTCTAGTAATCCTAAAGGCACAAATTCTTTGGATTGCTCAACTGGATACGTAACACCATATGATGCATAGCCACCAATGCCATCAATCTTATCTCCTTTAGCTAAATCTTTTTTTGCATGTCCAATTACTTCAGCAATCCAAGTTGTAGGTTGTAAACCAGGTTCTTTATTGATTATTGCCATTCCTACGCTTCTAGGTGCCTCAATTGAAGCAAGGTGATAAGGACGATAAAAAGTGTAGTAAGGTCCAGCTCCCATAGAAAGGTATTCCATTTCATCAATAACTGTTTGATTGTCTGATTTTACAATTGAGAAAACCCCCGGTGCTGGTCCAAAAGCATAATCCACTCTTCCTATTCCACTTAACACACCTCCATCTTCAGAAGGGATTAAGGTCTTGTTTAGGTCTTTAACTTCACTCACCGGTCCATTCATGCCAACTCTATCTGGAGGCAAACCAATTGCATTAGCCAATGCTGCCATTTCAATCATAGTTTTTGACCCATCCTCAAAACTTGCTAACATCTTTGGATTCATTTTCTTCTTTGTTGCTTTTTCTAGACAAGTATCCGGGTTTGCTGTTTGATCAAGAGGATTGTTTTTACCTTTTCCTACACAAACAATTTCAAAACCAAGGTCAACAGAAAAATCGTATAACTCTTTACAGGCAACAGGCTCATCCCCATTTGCGACACTGTAAATAACACCATTCTTATTTGCTTTGTTTGCTAAATATTGTCCTATAGTTACATCTGTCTCTACGTTTAACATCAAAATATGCTTGCTAGCATCGATACATGCATCTGCAACTTCAGCACCAACCCATGGAACTCCAGTAGCTTCATAAACTATATCTATAGGTAACTCTGCTAAAGCTTTGGCATTATCAACAACCCCGCCTTGACCATTTTCTATTGAAGCAGACGCATCAGAGTTGTGTCCAATTTTATCTATACCAGCAAGCTTTAATGCATTTTCTGCTCTAGCTAAGTCAATATCTGCGCAAGCAACTAATTCCATCCCAGGAATTTTTCCAATTTGGGCAGCCAAACCTGAGCCCATTTGGCCAGCTCCAGCCAACCCTACTCTTACTGGTCGTCCTAATTCTTTTTCTCTTTTGATTAATTCTTCTGTGTAATTCATGATGTTATTTTTAAACTATCTCCTACTTTGACTTCTGGTTTTTTTTCAAAACTACAACTNACGTCACCTGGTAAAGCGGCTTCAGTCGCTGAATCCAATTTAAGAACTAGATGGCCAAGGTTCTTAAAGTTTTCATTAGCAACAGGTCCAACAGCTGTAACTTTTAGTTCAGCACCTGATAATTCAATAGTTGAACCAACTGTTATCTCACCATTAATTTCATTTAATTTATGCAGAACAGCAAATTCTTGTAATTCCTCTGGAGCATTGTCTCCAAAGAAAACAACAATTCCTTCGTTAAGAAAGAGTTCTGCTTGATCGCCAATTTGTACGATCTCAGACTCGTATATCTCCATTAAGCTTCGTTGACTTGATCCTCTGAAACTCCGGATACGAAATTTTCTTCTTTGATAAATTGTGCAAGCGGGCCAGCAGGTGTTGTATCATGAATGTCAATTGTTGGAACACCTTTCATTGGGTATACACCAATTCTTGCGGTACCACCACAATCAATAACAGCACAAGCCATTGCCCCGAAACTTCCTTCTGGAGATGATTTAAAACCATCAAAAGCTTCTGCACCAGTTAAGTCAGCTATTTTTTGTGCTACTGGATGAATTCCTCCACCTGTAATGCAAACAATATATTTTCTTTCATCTGTAGGTTGAATTTCTAAAGGTCCACCCCATCCACTTGGGCCAGCTTCAACCTTTACCTTTTTGTAATCTGCCATCTTTGTTTCTCCAAATTCTTGATATAAATGTAACGCTCTGTAATACAACAGAGCGTTACAAAATTATAAATTATCAGGTATCTTTTTACAAACCTAGTGCAAATAGATAACCGACGACAACTGAGATTGGACCAGTGATCATTCTACTTGTAAGAACGGCTGGTACACCAACTTCAACTGTTGCTGGCTCAGCTTCACCAAGAGCCAAACCAACTGGTACGAAGTCACAACCAACTTGTGGGTTGATTGCAAATAAAGCAGGAAGTGCCATTGAAACATCAATGTTACCTCTACCAATTTCAGTACCAATTAATACACCTACGATCTGGGCGATAACCGCACCAGGTCCTAAGAGTGGTGATAATAAAGGAATTGCACAGATTATACAAACAATCATTAAGCCGCCTAAGCTGCTTGAGAATCCCTTAATACCATTAGCAATAGCATCACCAACACCTGTTTCAAGGATTAAACCAATAACAAATGTAACGAACGCCATAAATGGAATAATTGTTTTTAAACAAAGGTCAACTGCGTCACGACCTGCTTGAAACAATGTTCCAACCACGCCACCAACGGAACGACCAATTTTTTCAATTAAGGCTTGCATTATGCTGCACTCTCCTTTCTTGAAACCATTATTGAATAGATGATATCTGTGACGATACCTCTAATCAAAATAACAACTAGTCCAGCTAGCAAATATCGTACAGCAAGAGCTGTAACCATATCTGGTGCTACTATTTCAACACCAGCTGCTATTCCTAACCATACGAATAACTCTCCACCATTTGCATGTGGAAAGATACCTGTGATTGGATGGACAAAGCTAACAGCTGCATCATAAAATGCTGGCTTGTGTTTTTCTGGTAAGAAAGTTCCGAATGTATAACAAACTGGGTTTGTCAACATAAAGACTGCTACGAAAGGTAGCAATGTATAACGAATTGGCATATATGCGATCCTGGTTGAGAAGCCCACTTAGCAAATCCTTCTACTTTTTCTTTACCTATGAAATTAACTACAGCATTAACTGCAGTTAAGAACACAACCACAATAGGAATAATTCCTGTTGTGAAGCCAACAAATACGTCCGCAGCGGTTCTAAATACTTGGATAAACGCTTCTGCGCCTGCTACCAAAGCATCCATGTTTCCCCCTTAGATTTACTTTGTTGAACTACTGTTTGACTCACTTTGAATCTTTTTCATCAAAGTTTCTGCAGCCATTTTGGCTGATTGCCAAACAGGTTCGTTATTATCTGACTCAACAACTTCAGATAAAGACATATTGTTGAAGGTTCTTTCTTTAACACTTTTTGCGAAAGTTGTAATACCTTGCAAGGTTAACCCATCAACTATGATTCCTTCATCATTAGCTGAAATAGCCAAATAAATTTTTTTTCTCCCCCATTTAGGTTGATTTACACCTATTGCAACAGTTAAACCAGGACCTTTGATACTGTTAACAGCATCTAAAAATCCCGTTGCTTGCTTTTTGGCTAAACTCATTTGCACAACCCACATGATTGCAAGTGTCACAAATATTAGCCCAATAGTGTAAGGTGAATCTAACAACACCTAATATCTCCCCCCAAATAAGATAATTAAATATTATCAAATAAAATTGATCGTTGTGGCTTTATTAGTTCTATGAATAAAATTTTTGTAACGTTTTTAAAACTAAGTATTACTTAACAATATTAAGTATTTAACTCAAAAACTGTTCTAATTTGAACAGATCTTCTATGTAAGTTACTTTCATGTTTTTAACATCACCGGGAATTACTACAGCTTCTAAATCTGAATATTTAGAAACACACTCTGTAGTATCAACAGCTTGCCAATTATCATGTTTTGCCAATTCGTAAGATTTCCACAGTTCTGATGCAGGGAAAATTTGAGGTGTCTGAATCTCAACAATAGTCTCTTGAATGTCTTCAGAATTAGAACTGTTTTTCTTCATTAAGTTTTCTGAATTAAAACCTGGAGCAGATGCTCCATTTTCTACAGCAACATCTATGAGTTCTTCGAGTAATTCTTTTGGCAGCAAAGGTCTGGCACCATCATGAATTAAAATTAAATCATCCTCACTAATCTCTTGCTTATTTTTTAGATAATCTAAACCCTCATATTCACTTTCATGACGGGTATCGCCACCAACTGTTACTCCAATTAATTTACTGGGGTTTACAAGTTCAATAACTGAGTTTGTTTTATCCCAATCTTCATCACGTACAACTAAAAGTATTGAGTCAACTTTCTCAGATGTTTCTAAAGTATCAAGTGGCCAAGCAAGTGCTGGTTTTCCTCCAATTGGAAAATACACTTTATTTTCTTCATTGTTAAATCTATTACTAGACCCTCCGGCTAAGAGAATGGCATGAACCTTCATTGAGTTTCTTTTTGTAAAACTTCTCGAACTTCTAAATAATTATTTGCATTTAAAATTGTTTCTTTCAGCGAGTCTCTATCTATATCCTGATTCTTTGTAATCGTATGAAATACAAAAGGTGCTGAGTTAGGAGACATGCTAAACGTTTTGAGACCCAATATATAAAGACCAAATGCTGCAACAGGATCTGATGCCATCTCTCCACAAACAGAAACTTCAATATTGTATTCTTTGCCAACATCAATAACTTTTGAAATTGCTCTTATCACTGCTGGGCTTAAAGGATCTTGATAGTGACTCAATTGAGTGTTACCACGATCAGCAGCCATTATGTACTGTGTTAAATCATTTGTACCTATTGAAATAAAATCAACAACCTCTGCAAACTTATCCACAAGAAAAACTGAAGAAGGGGTTTCGACCATTATTCCAAGTTGAGGCATAGATACACTGAGTTCTGTTGCAATATTTTCAACAAAACTTTTGGCCTCTAAAAAATCAGGTACAGTAGAAATCATTGGAAACATTATCTTTATTTGATCAACACAGTCAGATAAAAGAATAGATTTTACTTGTGAAGTGAAAAGATCTTCATTTGCAAGCGATAACCTAATACCTCTAACGCCTAAGAATGGATTCTCTTCAACTGGGAGGTTTAAATATGNAACCTGTTTATCACCCCCAATATCTAAAGTTCTGTAAACAATAGTTCCATTAAATTTTTTGCCTATTGCGTTTATTACCTCTTTCTGGTCATCAAGATTAGGAGCGGCTGAGCTGTCCAAATATATAAATTCAGACCTAAAAAGACCAATAGAATTTAAAAATGGGTGTTCAAAACTATCTATCTCTTCAGTAGATCCAATATTGACTCTAAAATTTAGACCTAATTTTTCATATGCTTCCTTAGTGAAGCTATTAATAATTTTTTGATGTTCTTCATGCTTATTTAATAATTTTTCCTTATCTTCTTTTTTAGGATTTGTTAATACTTGACCGCTATCGCCATCAATTGCAATACTTGTATTTGATTCAACATCGTCAAGAAGATCTTTGACACCAATTACACACGGGATGCCAAGATTTTTAGCAACAATCACAGCATGTGATGTGAAACCACCTTCTTTTAGGATGATTCCAGAAACTTTTTGCAAATCCATCGACGAAGTGTCGGCAGGAGTAAGATCTTTTGCAATCAAAATTGTATTTTCATCAAGTTCTGTCTTCTTTACTACACCTTGCATAGAGTAGATGAGATGTTTGCCAACAGACTCAATATCTTCTGCTCTTTGTTTAAAGTAGTCATCATCCATTGAGTTAAAAATATCTGCGGTTGATTGGAAAACTTGAAAAATCTTCTGAACATCAGTAGCTACATCTTCACTAATTTGTCCTGTTATTTCTGGATCTTGAAGAATTAATATGTAAGCCTCTAAAACATCTGCTTCATCTTGTCTTTCAAGTGCTTGAAACTCTTCGCTTTGTTTTTTAAAGTTTTCTATTAAATTTTCATTTGCTTCCTTATATGAAAATTTAACTTCAATATCAAAATCAACTTCATTTTCATATATGTACGAATTACCAATTGCAATGCCAATTGATGCACCTAGTCCATTTATGTTTTTCACAATCATATTCACCTAGTGTAAAAATAATTTTATAGAATTACTTATTACTTATTATTGTTACTAATTTTAGATATATGCAATTAATTTTGTTTGACGTCACAGAAAAGACAGCTATTTATAGTATCGATATATCTGATAGTAACTTAGACCTAAATAAGAAAAAATTTATAAGTAATAATGTTGATGATTTAGATCTTCCTGATAACACGCAATGTTTTATTGTCGATGACACTAGTGCAGATGAACCAAAGTTATCTTTAATGTTAAATTCTCTACTGAATGCTCCGTATAAAATTTCAACAAATGATGTGACTAATGCAATAAAGAAAATTAATGCCAGTGGTCAAATTATTGAACATTTGAATAGAGAGGAATACACAAGACTCTCAACTCCTTGCAAAGCAACTGTTGGTTTGTTAAAAGAATACTTTGGTAATTACTCGGAATGGGATTTAAATAAATTTATAACAATTAATTCAACTTTCTATAGTGATTACGAAACTGTGGAACCAGAAGTTTATTTGGAATCTAAATAAACCTGTAAAAATCCAACAGACAACACAAGTACAAACCCAACT
>BB_Man_B_Liq_inBBDRAFT_1000264_pt1 | contig 10257 bp, 15 predicted proteins | sample BBManParaguerPR_4_FD_10244 | JGI IMG/M metagenome (IMG submission 10244) | reverse complement strand
AGAGGGTCACCTTCACGGTGGCGACAGCGGAACAGCAACAAGCGCCATCAACCACGAAGTTGATGAGGCGGTTGTCCGTTGCCGTAACGGCGCATCAGCAAAACGAGAAATGATGCTGTTTTACAAGAAGTACCCGCACCTCAAACAGAACCGTTGGGCGGTGGGTGAGCACCCGTTGTCGCCGTTAGTGGATGAATACGTCATAGAGACGCTTGGGTTGGATAGATAAGGGTTACTTGTTCGGGAAAAACGGGTAAAACCACGCAACTGCCTGCCCGCAATGTTTGGTTCATTTACGGAGGATGCCCTCCATAGATACGAAGAGTTAGTCCGCTTCCGAGAGAAGAAGGTAAAGGGTGGGCAAGGGAGTGAGTATGCCGACAACTTGGGTGTAGGGGAGCACGACCACTCCTCCATTGATGCGGACGGTTCGCAGGATGCCGACGACTATGCGGAAGGTGGCGATACGTGGGACTACACCACCTGCCTACGACCCAACGGCACCCTCTACGGCATCGGTGGCGGCAAGTGCCGTAAGGGCACGGAGATAAGTGCGGACGCCGTCCGTAAGCGGAAGGAAGAGGCAAAGACCCCCAAGCAGAAGCAGCGGGAGGCACGGCGGAAGAAAGGGGAGCGTGCCGTCACGAAGGCAAGGGCAGAGAAGGTACTGTCGGACCTCCAACGGGAAGGGCGGCAGGAGAAGGCGGACCGTGAGCAGAAGGCAGAGGCACGGAGGCGCAATAAGGACCCCTACACCAACCGTGACCGCATTGGGCAGATACAGGCGCTCGTGGGTAAGGCGACGCAGTCCTTGGACCGCCTACAAGCACGCCGTAAGCGTGTGGTGAAGGAAGGAGAGTTCAGCAAGAAGTTGGACGCCCGTATCGCCCGCCTGAAAGGGGTGGTCGGGAAGTTGCAGGCGGCGAAGGGACGCCTACGGGACAAGGAGCAGGCAGAACGCCGTAGAGAGGAGGCAAAGCGCCCCAAGAGCACACTGCCTGACGTGCCTGCGTGGGCGACCACAGGCAAGCAACTGCGGTAGGGGCAATGGGTAAGAACAGACAAGGGGCACTGATGCCCTCGCTTGGAACCCTGACGTATCGGGACGGTTACCGCCTGTTTGAGGCGCTACGGAACGGCGACCGTGTTGCCTTCACAGTGGGTGAGCAGCGCTACGAAGCACAGTTCCAAGGGGATGCCGTGGGCGCTGAAAACTGGTTGGAGGTGACCGACGGGACCACGAAGGGGAAATGGGGTTGGGGTTGGTGCTCTGAAACGTGCTTCCACTTGCTTCACGACCTGACCAACGGACGTTTCCACCGCCCCTACTTCCGCTACAAGAGTATTGCGAACGTTTCCAGCACACACACACTTCTCGTCTAAACCAATGACCGACACCGACCAACAACTTCTGGACCTGCTGAACGGTCCTTACAGCGAACTGCGAGACGACACCCACATTGCCCCCAACGAAATACTCGTGTATGACGTTGCTGCGGGCACCATTGAGGCAGTGGACCTGATGGAACTGCCGCTGCGGTATCCGTGCGGAGCAGGCAACCGTTGGTCCTACGAGGACTTGGGGCACGTGGTTGCGGACAAAGCGTTGCTCTACCGACAGAGCGTTATTGCGCACGAGATAAGTGAGGAAGACGGAGAGGCAGAACCAACCTGCGGCACTGTGGTTCTGGTGATTACGACGGACCACCGCCCATACCAACGCATTCAGACCCGAGCACGCATCAACCCTCAACAGTAACCCTGAAAGGTTTACACAAGGGCGAAACGGGTAAAATAGACTTATGAAATGGGGTTGGTTGCGCAACCTCCATCAGCAAACTGACCGCTGTGTCGTCGCTCTACAAATAAAGAGGTTTGACGGACGGGGGGTCAGTGTTACTGGCGCCCCGTTTCTGTATGTATCAAACCTTATGTAAAATGAGCGACCCTTACAACAGGGGTGCCTTTGGCGACCCCCAGTCACTATCAATACTTGCCGAAGTAGAGCAACGGCACCGTGCTTCTTCCTTTCGCAGCAGAGAGTTGGCGAGAGAACGGGACAGCAGTGGTATGAGCGAGGCACTACGCAAGTGGGGCACCCACCCCACCGCAGACATTCAGTCGGCAATAACCGACTACTTCCAGTACAAGGACGTTCCAAGTCAGATGCGCCAGATGGATGGCGTGGAAGACAGTTTCCGTGTCGCACAGGTGTATGCGGGAATGTGGTTGACCGCAGGACCAAACCTTCGCCTCAACGCAATGAGTGATGAGGTGGAACTATGGAACAGCGTTGTTGCGGGCAAGGAATGCGGGCAACTGCTACTGCGGAACAAGGGATGGTCTTACGGCAAGTTGCCGACCTTTGAGGAGTTGGAGGTGTATGCGCAGGCATACCGCTACTCGCCCGTTGAGGACTATTTGCTCCGCATCCAAGCAACCGAAGTCAACCATCTAAAAACTCTGTATGACGTAGGGCGTATTGCTCTCGGCATCACAGATGAACTCGGGTTGGAAATGGTTGCGAAGACGTTGATAGGGGCGGTTGCCCGTGCTCTGTCGGCAGGATGTGAACAACAAACGTGCCTTGTCCTCCAAGGACCGCAAGGTGCGGGGAAGACAACCTTTTACAAAGCACTATTCGGCAACGAGTTCTTCGGTCACCTTGATACCAACAGGGACCAACGGGAGTGGGCAATGGCGATGGCGACGAAGTGGTGCGTGGAACTCGGGGAGTTGGAAGCGTTCACCAGCAAGAAGTCAGCGGGAATGCTGAAAAACTTTTTGTCGTCGGCAACCGATACCTACCGTCGCCCGTATGACCGCAAACCACGCACGGTGCCCCGCCATAGCATCTGCGTTGGTTCAGTCAACGTTGGGTGCCCCCTCGTGGACGACACAGGTAACCGCCGTTATTGGATGGTTCCCGTTGGTGACCGCATAGACATTGAGTGGGTGCGGGCAAACCGTGACCGCATTTGGGCAGCGGCAAAGGTGCTTTACGACAAGGGCGAACCGTGGTGGTTTGATTACGACGCTGAAAAGGTCGTGATGGAACGGGCGGAGCAATACCGCCAGACGCACCCTTGGGAGGAAGTCCTATCCGAGTTGCTACCTGCGCTGAATGGCGATGTTGAGGTAGATAACCCGAAAGTGCGGGAGATGCTGTTTGGACTGGAAAAGGGCAGTGCCCTCTCGTCAAGCGTGCTACTTGCGATGCTCGGTGTGTCGGTTGACCGTCAGACCAAAGCACATTCCAACCAACTCGGAAGCATTATGCGGTCGTTGGGTTGGGGACTAAAAGTCGTCAAGCGCAACGGCAAACAACAAAAGGAATGGGTGCCTAGCGAGGGGTAAGGGCAACCCCAAAAGGTTCGCTACGCTACAAAGGTTACCTAAGTTACCCAAGTTACCTAACTCAAAATAGGGATAGGTAACCGCAAACCCCAGTCATACCAAGGGTTTTCAGGAGGTTACCCAAGTTACCTATCTTTTTCGCAAAACTTTTTTTCTGGGCGACGGTAGAAAGTTTCAGAAAGATGGGTAACTTAGGTAACTTAGGTAACCCCCAGTCATACCAAGGGTTTTCAGCGAAAGGAGATAGGTAACCTCCCTAAAAGATGGGTAACCTAGACCAAAGATAGGTAACCCCTAACCCACCAGCAAACAACAGACAAACCTTTCACAAGGAAGCAAATGGACTATCTAGACCCACGTACAGAAAGTATGGTCCGCACACGGTTCCAACTCTCGTACGAGTTCTCGTACTCGGTCATTCAGATGAACCTACTGGAAGCACACGAACGCAGGGTCCGTGAGTCCCTGCCTAACTACAACGCATTTCCCTCTACCGATAACCCCACAGATAGCAATGGCGTCTCGTAACCAGAAGTTCAGCGTGCCTGCTGCCCACACAGAAGCACTGTTTCGGGTGGCGAAGGCATTTGACCTCACACCCACGCAATGCCTCGCACGCCTATTGGATGCGGCGATGCCCGATGCCGAACGGATACTTGCTCGGGAGGGGCAAGCGCAGTTATCGCAACAGGGTTGAGACTTGCCTGTGGTGCTTTGATGGGGTGTCTGCTGATGGATGATGCGTAGCAAACGCCAACCCGATAAGGGTTTTACTGTTTACCAACTGCTGGTAAGCATTGTAGTTTTGGTTATTGCGGGCTCACTGTGGCTCGCCTACGACCAACATCAGAAGACCAAACAGAAGCAAGCACTTGTGCTTACGGAGCAAGTCTGCCGTGGATGAAGACACACGCCGTAAGTGGGAGCGGATTGCTGACCGCTGTTTTGATAAGGCCTACGAGGCGGTAGCGAGACGAGTGGCGAAAAAGCCAGCCAACAACCGAGTTACGGGACCACGAGCCGAAAAGGGCAACTAACGCAACGGTGCGGTTGCTAACCCGTCTTTGACCACGATGCCGTTGGGCAACCGCTCATACCGAAACTGCCCCTGAACCCACGTTTCTACCTGTGGCGTAGGGGTTTCGGTCGTTGCGGGTTCACCCTTGGCGGCAAACCCCCTTGCGACTGCCCGCTGAACGGTCCGTGGAAGGTCCTGTAAGGCGCCTATGCCCCTTCTCCGAGGGGTTGCCCCGTTGCTACGGGCAGAACCGCCTTGCTGCGGCGCACAGCGCTCCTTCCCGTCAAGCGACGAAGTCGCTGCGGTCCGCTCGGTTTTAGAAGAGGTTTGATGACTAGAAGAGATACCTAGAACTACACCCGTCACCACTGACGCTTCGTTGCGGCAACTGCGTTCACTAGCAAGCGTCACGTTGGAGACAGCAGTGGGGCGGTGCTGCTGTAACTCCCATTCGGCGTCGGGGAAGGAGTACCAGAAGTCACGGCGCCAGACGCCCCGCTGCTGACGGGCGAGGTAACCACCCTCCGCCAACCGAGCAAGGGACCGTTGGATACGGCGAGGGGCAACCGTCAGACCTTCCTGTTCTTCCAGTTGGCGGGCAAGGTCAGAGGCAGGTAGGCGTGTCCAAGGGCGACCGTCCTTGTCCAACTGCCCGCACTTGGAGCGTTGACGGAACACAACCTCCACCCAACGCCGCACACGGGCAAGGAGCAGAGCGTCAAGAGGGTTCGTAAGGGGTTGGTGCGTAAGCACGAGAAAGTCGCCCGCCAGACGGCAGGCAGCGAGGGGTTGACGTGGAGAACCCAACTCGCTTCAATGGGTCACGTGATAGAGACCCAACGCAAGTTGGAACGTGAAGACCCTTCGGTTGGCCCCGAGGGGTTTTCTTTTTGTTTGGACCGAAGACCCACAAAGGGAGTTCGGGCGCCAGTAGTACAGAGGTACCAAAACGGCGCTAACCCGTTTTACCGCCGCTGCGGTGCGGTGTAAAGGGGGTTGCGGTAAAGGCGACGGACTTTGTGTCGGGACGGGCGGTAAAGGCGCTTGCGAGACGGGCGTTTTGGGGGGTGCCGTGGGTGCTACCGCTACCGTTACCGACGCCTTTTACCACCGCCGAGAACCGTTGCGGCAACTGCGTTTTACCGTTTCCTTTGGCGTTGCCCTTGACGTTGCCTAAACCGTTGCCTTTACTGTTGCCTATACCGTTTACCTCGCCGCCGAACCGTGAGTTCCTTTCGTGCGTTGCCCCCTTACGACGGGAGCATTGGTCCGTTGCCCGCACACGACGTGGACAACAACTACTTGCTTGCTCGGTACGGCATTACCAAACCAACCCTCTTCAAGCGGCGGGACGCCCTCGTTGAGAGGGGGTGGGTAGTCCCCCAACGGACGGGCAACCGTGTGTTCTATGCGGCGCAAGACGTTCACCTTCTGGACAGCGTCAACTTCTGGGCGTCGCAGGGTTACTCCATTCCCGAGATAGTCCAACACCTTCGCAACCAAGAAGTTGCGTTCAGGCGTGGGCAGGTTGACGAAGAAGACGGGAATGCGTTTGAGGCGGACCAACCGATTGACGTTGGGGCAACGAACACCACGACCGACCTTGTGGTGAAGGGAATACAGACTTCGGCAAAAGACCTCCAACTCCTTGGCGAGGAGTTCGTTGAGAAGTTTGCTCAACGGGTCAGTGACGTGGTGAAGGAGGCGATGCCTCGTGACGTTCTTGCCGCCCACGACTTCCTTGCGAAGGCAGCGGACAAGAAATACCTGTTGACGGGAGCGATACTTGCGCAAGGTCTCGGGTTCAAGAGCACAACTATCAGTTCGTGGGGTGACCGCAACGAGCGCCTTGGGTTCGTTATCAAGCGGGCAGGAACAGGCAGAGGGATGTGGCGTGTTGAGCGTATGGAGGGAGAAGAGGGAGGCAAGGAAGCGGGGGAAATGGTGGCGTATTTCAGGGAGTTGTTGGACCGTGCCGAGAGGGGAGGTAAAGGGGAAGCACCCACACCGTTTACCAAACCGTTGACCGCCAAGAACGCCCGTGCCGCAAGGGATGTGGCGGTATAGGGCAACGGTAAAGTCAATAGTCAATGCCCTTTACTTGCGAGCGAATGGACCCCAACCGTGAAGTCAACGAGGCAGTAAGAGAAGAGACAAGGAAGGCAGAGCAGAAGGGAGAGGAAAGGGTCAAGGCAACGGGCGAGGTGTTCACGCCGATGCCCCTTGCTCGGAAGATGGTTGCGGAGATACCCGAAGAGAAGAAGCGGAACCCGCAAGCAACCTTCCTTGACCCTTCCTGCGGTGACGGCAACTTCCTTGTGGCGTTAGTGGATGAACTCTCCCGCTACCACGACCGCAACCACGTGCTCAATGAGATGGTCTATGGCGTTGACCTGATGCCCGACAACGTCGCTACCGCCAAGGAGCGGTTAGGTCTGTTGCCCGACAGCGAAGGGTGGTACCACGTGGTTTGCGCTGACGCCCTTGCCTACGACTTTCGCTTCCCCTCCCCCAAGCACCCGAAGGGGCGGTAGGGGTAGCGGTAGGGGCAACGGTCAATGGGTGCTGTCCTCCCTTGCGGTGTCTGCGTTACGCCCTTGACCGCTGCTGCGGGTCAATACCAAAGGCAACCCCCTACGGAAGGGTGAGGGAGGCGGTAAGGTTGGGGTCATTACAGACGGAACCGCCGTTGGTCAAAGAAAAAAGGGAGGTTGAGGGGGGGCAGAAGGGTCCGTTCGTCCTCTACCGACGGGTGAGTACCTCCGAGCAAGGGCGTAGCGGTCTCGGTCTGGAAGCACAGCAACGGGACATAGACCTGTTCCTGTCGCAGCACCCCGAAGCAACCGTCATCGGCACCTACACGGAGGTGGTAAGCGGCGGCAAGGGTGAACAGCACCGTCCTGTGCTCGCAGAGGCGTTAGAGCACTGCCGTAGGGCAAAGGGGGTGCTGTTGGTAGCGAAGTTGGACCGCCTGTCCCGCAACGTTGCCTTCGTGGCGAACCTGCTGGAAGAGAAGGGGGTTGAGTTCTTGGTGGCGTCGCTGCCGCAGGCAAGTCGGTTTGAGTTACACCTCTACGCCGCCCTTGCGGAGCAGGAGCGGTCCTTCATCAGTCAGCGCACGAAGGCAGCGCTCGCAGCGGCAAAGGCAAGGGGCGTGGAGTTGGGTGGTCCTCGCCGTTACCTTGACGCCGAGAACGACCGTCGGGCAGGCGTAGCGCTGCGGAACGCACAGGCGGTTGCCTCGTTGGTGGTGCCCCTACGGCAAAAGGGAGCGACGCTCAAAGAAGTGGCGGACGCCCTGAACGGAGGCGGTATCCGCACCCCCCAAGGCAAGGAGTGGAGACCAACGCAGGTTCTGCGGGTGTTGCGTCGGTTGGAGGTTGCTTGACCGTGCTGTTGGGGCAGTGCTAACACCCTTACAGCATCCGTTCCGTTATGCCCGCTGCCGCCAAGGACAAACCCGTTGTTGTCGCTCTGGACCCCAAGACCCCCGAATGGGAGGTGGTTGAGGCGCTGCGCAACAGGTTCGTTACTACCGTCACCGACAAAGAAGGGAAACCGAAAATCACGTCCGCAGGGACAGAGCAGGTGCGTCGGGCATCAGCAACCGAGATAGTTGAGAAGGTGCTGGCGACCGTTCTGCTGAATGCTTCCGAGGAAACCCTCTCTGCGCTTGCCTCCGAAGCAAAGGACAAAGTGAGCAGCACAGGCAAGGCACCCAAGTTCAGCACAAAGGACTTTATTGAGAACATTGTTGCCTCCCGTATCGCCAAGAAGAGCGGAGCGGTAGACATCACCCAACTGTCTGACGAAGAACTTGCCGCCGAGTTAAAGCGCCGTGAACAGGCAAGGAAGGCAGGCAAGGGCACCAAAGACGTTGCTGCTATCTGACTGCGCAGACAGTGAGTAGTGCGCTAACCCGTGAGGAAATACTTTGGTGGCGCACACCAGAGTTGAGGTTGCGGCGGGAGCATTTCCGCCAATACCTACAACGTGGGGAGGACTGGTGTAAGGGAGGCGAGTATGCCTTTCGGAACCATCCTTCCTACACCTCATTTCGGTACGAAGGACACGGTTTAGGTCCTGTCGGGGAGTTACCTGTGTTGCTCTACAACCGTGGCGGTTGGAGTGACCACGGCATTCATCACGTAGATGTTTCAAACCTTTTTTCCTTTTCTGACGGGTGGCGGTTCAGTTATCAGTACGTCATCCAAGGCAACCACTACGACAGTGCGACGGGGAAGTCAGTAGGGGCGTTTACAGGACCCGACGACCCCTCAATGACCTTCCTTGACCGCTTCCTGTGGGTCCGCAACGACCCACGCACCACAGACCTTGCGACAGTGCCCGACAGCGACGACACAAGACGGTTCTGTCGGTTTGTTCAGAGTGTCTTTGAGCGGTTCGTATTGAGTGAGGAACCTGCGGTGCCCTCGCTGTGGGAGGAAGACGGGCAGTTGCTGTGTGGGTGGAATGACCTATTCCCTGACGATGGGCGCAAGGTACCCACTCCCGAGTTCACAGGACAAAGGGTATGGAAGTGGGACGGTGTCCCCATTACAGAACCGCATTTATGGAGGCACCGTGTGCCCAAACGTGACTAGGAAGTTACGGCAGCACCGATAGCGAAGAAGGCAAACAGAAGGACAAGGAACCCGACAGGACCCACACTGAAAAACAGGTGTAGGAGCACAGGCAAGAGGACCACCAGCACAGCGCTAGTGACTATCAAACTCAAACCCCTTATAAAAAAGTCGTTCATTGCGTTGCCGCAGAAGGTAGCAGGAGCAACTAGCGGTCTGACCTCACACAGTAACCTTTACTCTTCCAAACGCCGACAGGACATTGTTGGTTGTTGTTCCACCAAATGGTGTAACCAGCGTTCGGGACGCAACTTCCACCTTGCGAACTGGAATGTGAAGGGCACTGCCCGTAGCGAGGGACAGGAGTGCTAGCGAGAACAAAGGGGAGAAGCACGGAGGGTAAAACCGATAAGACCCCTATTCGGCACCCTGATGAAACGAGACCGTTGCCGCCGAGGAAAGAGCGCAGGTGCTGCCTGCGTAAGGTTTGACGTTGTTGTCCAGATGCCGTTGCGTGGGAACGTGAGCAAGGCATTGGACCAAGCAAGTTACTACCTATTGACTTTACCAAGGCGCATACAGGAAGTAAAGGAAGCGGCAGAGGCGGTCCTCAACACACCAACCCAAGGAAATAGGAAATGAACTTGCTAACCGTTCGGCGCCTGCCCATCTTCACAGAACGTTCAGGCAGTGAGCACAAGGTGCGAATGGACCGTGCCCTTGCGGAGATGGTTACGGCATCGGTTCAGATGCGTTACCCGTCCGTGCGAGTGGGCAAGCGCTACTCCATTGAGTATGCGTTGCTGTCTTGGTTGTACTCGGAAGGTTTGATTACGACCGAACCCGCCATTCCCGTAGTGAAACCGACAGAGAGCAATGGCGGTAACACCTGAGAAGTTAGAAGACGCATTAGACCTTGCTATTCACGCACTTGGCGGGGTCTGTGCGTCTGGCGACAACAACGAGAAGATAGCGGCAGCGAAGGCATTGATTGATGCGGTGGAGATGGCGGGCACCCAACTGCGAAAAGAAGCGGTTGCCCAAAGGGTGTTGCCGTTGCTGTCGGTAGTTACCAAGAACCTTGCGGGACAGATGAATGCGGATGACCCGTTTGCCCCTGCCCTATCGCTGGACATTGCCCAACAAGGTTCACTCCTTATGTCGTTGAGTAAGGAGTTGGGTTGATGGCGGGCGGTTATTACAACGCAAGGGGCGAGTTCGTAGAGGGTCACCTTCACGGTGGCGACAGCGGAACAGCAACAAGCGCCATCAACCACGAAGTTGATGAGGCGGTTGTCC
>BB_Man_B_Liq_inBBDRAFT_1000262_pt1 | contig 10280 bp, 14 predicted proteins | sample BBManParaguerPR_4_FD_10244 | JGI IMG/M metagenome (IMG submission 10244) | reverse complement strand
CGCATCTCATCGCGTCTTACATCAATATCCTCAATAAAGTGTTGGTAGGTTTTCATTTGACTTTTTTCAATATTTATCCTCTCAACTTACTGTGGACATTATCTTTGATTTGGTTATAGTCGGAATAGTTGGATCCGTCAAGAGTATTGTTATCATCAAACACTTCACTATATCCTGACTTCTCAATAATCTTATTCTTGATTTCTAACTGACGCTTTTCTCTTTGAATCCTACGGAGAAAAGCATAATGAATGATCTGTGTAAAGTAAGCAAAAGGATTCTGGGATTTCTCAGGATTAAAATTATGAATGTACTGAACGCAATTTTCGATTCCATCAGAGATCATGTCCTCTTTGAACATGTAGTTAACAAAGTTTGGTTTGAAAGAGAGATGATTAGCAATCTTCAGAAAACACTCACCAATATATCTTGGGATTGGTGGTTTTGTATCCCATCTCTTTGATCTATCCTCCTTTGTTGGTTCCCTACCATACTTCTTGATAAAGGCAGACTCTACATCATTACGATAAACGATCAATGCTGCTAAAAACTCTTTGTTGTTGACGTAATGTTCAGACCTCTTTCTCTTAGCCATACCAGAAATTATCATAAGTTTATCTCATATTATGTATAGATTATATCATCTGAAGAGAAACTTGACAAGTTCTCTAAATCTCTGTAGAATAACTCTGTTAGGGTTGACAAGGGAGGTATAGCTTAGCTTTGATTACTCTTATAGATCTTCTCTAAGATCTCTTTTGCATCATTTACATTACCAATACGACCCATCTTTCTATCAATAATGGATTCATTATTGTTTTTCTTATTTGATGATCTAACATAATCTTGATACATCATAATCATTTCAATATCTGTTGATTCAGACATAGTAAGAACATCTTCAATATTGATCATAAACATATCATCAGTGGTTGTTTTCAACCATGGTTCTACTTTGTATCCAGCAACTTTACCTTTACTCTTAATTTCATTAACAATAATTGGATTGGATATTAGTAGTAAAGTTCTATCATCTTCTTCAGAGGCTGCTACCTTTGCAAATATTTCTTCCCCTGTTTTTAATTTTACTGTTGCGTAAAAATCTTCTTCTATCATACCTTTAGTTGAATAGTGATTATCTCATAGTTAAAGTTTTCCTCATTATATGTTTTGATCCTTTCTATGAAATGATTGAGTGTATAGTTTCTTCTAGATTTTGATGAACAATCATCAGCAATATCGTACAAAGTTGCTTTTACTTTGTTTTTTCCTTTTCTAAGAACTCGTCCAATACTTTGAAGATTACGGATTCTGGACTTACTTGGAGAGGCAAAGATGACATTATGGAGATTTTTAATATTGATACCTGTAGAAAAAGTTCCATAAGAAGCAACAATGATTGCATCGTTTTCTCTTTCTGTAATTTCTCTAACTTTCTCTCTTTCCTCTGCGTCTATACCACCATACACAAAAAATACCTTACGGTTATTTTGCTTGCTATTATTTATCTGGTCATAAAGAACCTTACCATGTGCTTCTACTCTCAGAAAAAGAACAAGAGTATTGCCCTTGAGATCTAATGTAAGATTTTTGATAAAACGATTTCTTTGTTCATGTGAAATCAAATATTCAATTTCGTCATTATAAGTTTCAAACTTCTGTGGTGGATGCTTGAGAACAAGACATTGAATATCAAGTTGTGATAAATGTCCTTGTCTCATCAACTCATCAGTTCTTGTAACTTTATATGATGGGCCAAATAAACCTTCTAGAACCCACTTATGAGTTTGAGTTCCATCAAGTGTTCCTGTAAATCCAAATCTATATTTTGCATGATGTAGTTTAGTCATGATTTGAATCAGAGACTTTGATTTGAATAAATGTGCCTCATCACCTATAACCACTTCAAATCTTTCAAACCATGATCTCTCTAACTTATAGATAGACTGCCATGTAGTAATGACAATTGGACGATCATCATATTTCTCCTTACCACTATAAATCTTGTGGCAATAGTTCTCAACGTCCCATCCATATTCTTGGAAGTCCTTATACATCTGCTCTACAAGACTTGTCGTGGGAACAACTACGAGAATATTTTTTCCGTGCTCAACGTAATATCTTGCTAATGAATAAATCATCAGAGATTTGCCTGATGCAGTGGGAGATATCAATAGTTTTCTATTATGTTTTAGAGCACCGTATACTCCCTCAATTTGGTATTGACGTGGCTCATGAACTGAAATAGATCTGATATAATCCTTTACACCTTCTAAAGAAATAAACTCATTCTCCTCATATGGAGTTCCGTAGAATTTATTGTTTTCAAATTTATATGTGTATCCGTATTGCTTACAGAAAGATACTATCTTATCCAGCAGACCGACATAGATCTGCTTTGAACGCATATCATATAAATGAATTTCTCCATTCCAGTTTCTACCACGATATTGTGGCATAAACTTTGCATTAGGAACTTCGAACTTAAAGTGATCTCTAAGTTCATACTCAATATGAGGTTCCGTATTGATTTTTAAAAATACTTCGTTAGATTTTGATATAACAAGATTTGCTGTTGTATCAATCACATAGATCCATTCATCTAAGGATATTTATGAATCTGCCGGAGGAGTTGTTGAGATAGCACCCACATGAACTTTATTATTAACCCCAAAAAGATGTGCATCTAAACGTGCTTCATCTTCAATTGGATCTCCGCTACGATTAATGGTTCTAATGTGAGTAACACCTACTCCAACTTGATAAGAAACTTCAAAAGTTTTGTCAGTTGTTGTTACAATAGTATATGTCGTAATACCTGCAACATAAACTGATGGGTCTGTACTAATAGCCATATCAAAAATATAAAGTCCGATATATTTATCACATGTTATTGAACCTATGTTCTAACATGATTCTATAGAAATGATCTCTCATTGCAATAAGATCTTCTTGCTCCTCAGCAGGTCCTCCAGACCATTTTTGGCACGCTTGAGACAGACCTGTATGAATGATTCTTATTCCTTCTATTGGCATTTCTATTTGATAAAAGTCTTCCTCTTCCATTACCCTAATCCTGCATTAAATCTCATAAACTCAATAGCATTTTTTATTTGATAAGTTCTATTTGTAATCTGCTTCAGAATACTTTCAATGTATACTAACATAGTATCGTAATAATCAATCTTCAAACAAACCGTAGAAAGTTTTTCATCGGCATCAAGATATTTTTGCATTGTATCTTTGTCTCGAATCTTTTTTGGAAAAGGATTCTCGACATATACCTCTGGATCTGCTTTACCGCTAAAATATTCGTAGCGTTCGTGTCTTATATTTTTTCTTTGCTGTTCTGCTTTCTTTCTCAAAAGAAAGATTGTATTATACATTTCAAAATACTTTGCATGAAGAGAAGGAATGTTAGTAGATTCTATATGGAGATTATCCATATCAATCTTTGAATCTTTCTCCCACATCTCCTGAAGTTTATCAAGATCAATCATAAAGGATTGTTTTCCATATCTACTATATTGTAGATAGTATACTTGAAACTTACATCTGCTGTAAAGTAATCGATATCTGTATCAGTTGCATCAAAAGTAAGAGTTGATAGCGAATATGGAAATACATCTTTAAACATTACTTGAAATTTTGGTACAAGATTGTTACTCAAAATTTGAAGTGTTGCATCTGAGTAAATATTCAAACCTTCATTAGGGTAAGCTCCACCAACATCTCCCTTACCCAACTTCTGAAGATTTGTAATATCATCATGACTTTCAGGATACCCAAGTCCACGAATCCATTTTTGTATTTCCATATAATTGGTAAGATCTTCATCAATCAAGAATCTTAGTTTTAAATCTTCAAACGCAACTTTATCTCCAGGAAGATCAATATCCTTAAGATATGTTGGTTGCACAGCAATACCAAGATCTAGTGCAGGTATATTTGCAGAGTTGCAAAAAAATGATACTCCTGGACTTCTTCTCAAAGAAAACTTAAATCCAGTTGGTGATAAAAAATTTCTATTTTCTATCGGAGTTCCTCTTGTTGTTGACATAATTACTCGCTAACTACAACTGCGTTTTCAAAATGTTTTGGTGTATGAGTTATTCCGTTATAAGTCACTGTAACGTTTTTAGCATCATTAGCATCCGATTCAGAATCATAAACCTTTCTATCATCATATAAATCAGTCCAAGCATTATTACCTTTGTAATAAATGTCTCCAATCGATGGATTCAATACACTTTTAGTTTTAATATGATAAGGCATTTTATTCAGTACTTTACTTTGCTATTTAGATAAAAAAAGAGGGGTCCGAAGACCCCCCAGTATAACCTTGTGAAAAAGAATCACATGAGGTTCTTGACAGTAACGCGACGATAGTAGCGGTTGCTGTTGATGCGGAGGCGACCCAGACCTGCGGTGGTTCCTTCTGCGAAGGGATTAGCGACCATGCCGTAGCGGGTCTTAAAGCCAATCTTGGGCTGGAAGGAGTTCTCTCCAACGGCACGAACCATCTGGAGGGGAACATAAGGACAATAGAAGAGTCCAGCGTCATAGGGGGAAGTACCCTTATAACCAACAACGTAGTACTGGTTAGCAGCAGAGTTTGCCGAATAAGGATCGATGTAAACTCTATACTTACCTTGAAGTACACCAGCGAAGGTGTTACCGGTGTCATCAACGTTGAGGTTAGCGTTGAGTGCAGGGGTGTAATCAAGAACACCTGCCATGGTGAGTGCAGAAGCAACATCAGCAGAGCAGAGGATCATGTTACCCTTTCCTCTACGAGTGCGCTGTGCAATAGCGTTAGCATCGCGCTCGATTTGGAACAGAAGACCCTTGAACTTCTCAACAGACCAACGACCGTTGGAGTCGATGTCGAGGTCGAACTCACCACCAGTTGCGACGTTGGTTTGAGCACCAGCTTCAGCAATCTTGTAGACAGTTCTGATGACTTCNCGGTTGATCTCAGCAAGAATCTCAGTGGAGAGAATGTTTGCGAGTTCAGCCTCAGCATTCAGACCATGAATTGCCTTCAGGTCTTGTGCCAGTTCCAAGGAGTACTCAGCCTTGAGTGCTCTTGACTTAGCAGTAACAGTGACCTTCTCGATCGAGAATGCCATCTGGTTGAAGGCATTGTCACCAGTACCATCCAGTGCTTCAGCACTGTCGGTACGCATACCCTGACCGACGTTATAACCGGTGGAGGATGCGGAACCAGTTGGGTTCAGAACTGAAGGGTTGGTTCCAGACTGAGAAGTAGTACCCAGACCAGCAGCTGCATCGGAGAATCCGTTTGCATCATCCAGACCCTTGGGTTGACCGGAGAATGCGGTATCTGCTTCGTCGAACAGTGCTTCAGAACCACTCTGAGTGCTGTACTTCGAACGCATTGCGAAGATGAGTCCGGTAGGACCACTCATGGGTTGAACGCCAGCCAGGTCATATGCGACCAGGTTAGGCATAGAGCGTCTGATCAGGGAGATCAGAACGGGGTCGAAACCTGCAACAGGTGAAGATGCGCTAGCACTAAAACCAGGGGTATCAGCGGCAGACTGTGTGTTGACGTTGGGTTGCTCAGCAAGCATTCCGCCATTTTCAAATGCGGATTGCTCACGAAGGAATTTTTCTTGGTTTTCTAACAGGACTGCGGTTACTGCTCTCTTATGGGAATCTGTGATTTTATCAAGACCCTCATGGTTGAGGAGAGGTGCCCACTTTTCCTGCAGATGCTCGGATTGGAACATTTGCGGTTACCTAAAATACGTTTGTGTTTGATTTAATGTTAAATTCAGTTGTTCTTGCTAAAAGAACCCAGTGTTCTGATGTATGCAGCCATTGAATCAGAGTAAGACTCCGAACCAGAGGCATCTACACCTTCTGAGAGGGTTTCAATTTTAGCAGCGGAAGACTCTTTCTTGGAGGCAAAATATGACTCCTTGAGTGTTTCTACCTTGTCACGATATTGTTCTTCACTTTCAAACTCAACACTTTCGGCAAGTGAAGCGAGCTTCTCTTTCTGAGTCTGTGCAAGACCTTCAGAGACTTGATCTAAAATCCCATCAGCAACCGACTCTGAGAGACGCTTGTTAAGGGAGATGTTCTTCTCAATTTGCTCGTTGAGTTTTGTCTCCATATCATCAAGTTTTACTACCATGCTTTCCAGCACATCATATTTTTCTTCAGGGATTGATACATAATGTTCTTCAAAAAGACCCTTCATTCCAGAAAGGAATGATTCGGTCATTTCAGTCTTAAGACCAGCTTCAACTGCGAGTGCATTTTCTTCAAACCACTCGTCAGCAACATACTCAAGATAAGAATCAACACGCTCAGAGAGTGATTCTTTTGCTGTTTGGATTTCTTCGGACAGCTTCTCTTGATATTGTACTTCTAATGATTCTTTAATTTCTGCAATCTTGGAGTTGATTGCTGCTTCAAAGATAGTTTTTGCTTTCTCTTTGAACTCTTCGGAGAGTTCTTCGCCACCAAGAAGAGCATTAACATCTTCTTCGATATCATATTCTGCAGTTTTTTCTACGGATTCATCTTCAGAGACAACAGTTTCAGTAGAAACTTCTTCTTCTTCAATTGTCTCTTCTGTGGGGAGTTCTTCTTCTTCTTTCTTCATAGTAGGCATTGAATCTGCAGCGTGTGCTCCTTTGTTTACAATATCTCTTACTTGCTTAAGAGTGCCACCAGGTGTCTTCAGCTTTGCTGAATCGTCATCAGGCTTGTAGTTTTCGGGAGTAGGACCGCCAAGATCTTCAACACTTCCTAACTGGGTGCCAGGATCTGCCATGTGTGCCATAGGCTCAGCAGACTTTGCTCCAGCATTAACAGCGGTGCGAGATTGCTGTGTCTTTACTTCCATTTCTTGTAATTTTTTGCCACGAGACATTTTGACTCTCCGTTTTTTTCCGTATTAAAACTATATTTATTTATAATATTAAAGATTCGATAAGAAGTTATTGAACATCTCTAACTTGCGTTCATCTAACTGCTTTTGAGTTACAAAAGTATTGATTTCTTTGTATGTTTTTTCTGCAAACTTCTCACGAAGAATACCACCATCCCATACCCATTCTTTACCTTCCATAATACCTTCAACAAAAGCATCAGGAGCAGAAGGATCAGCAACAATATCAGCAGCAGTTGCTAACATAAAATCATCACCAACTACATTAACACCTTCACGAGTCATTTTTAATGATCCAATACCACGAGAAGAAACTCCAAGTTTTACACCTTCTTCAATCAAAGAAGATGCAATCTTACCCATTGGGGTATTGAGGATTTTTGCTTTACCAACAAAGTTGGAACCTGATTCTCTTAGAGAGACTATTTTATGTGAAACTCTATCAAGATTGACGGTAGGACCATCTGGATGACCAAGTTCTCCAAGTGCCCTACCTGCTTGAACATGGTTTTCATTATAACGAGAAACCTCACGACGAAGTGTCTCCATAGGGTACATACGACCATTACGGTTCTTAATGTTGCCCTGAAGGAAAACTCCTTCAATATACATAGATTTCTTACCGTTCTTCTGCTCGACAAGAAATTCTACTGATTCTATCTCTTCTCTGATTAGTTTCATCGTGAAAACAGGTCTTTATTTATTATTTATAGTTATGGACTTGTTATAGGATCATTATTTGCATCATGCCTTTGATAAGTACCAACTCCTACTGGATTATTGTTCTCATCATGACGTTGATATGCTGATGGTGTTCTGGTTCCTATCCCTGCCGTGCTATTATAAGTGTATGCAATATAATCATCATTAAAGTTTTCATAAGTCACAGAGGAAAATCCAGTGGTTCCGCCAAGATCAGTAACAGTTGTAAAACCAGGTTGTGGTGATGCTACATCATTATTTGCATCATGGCGAATGTATACCATCAGTCTGTTTCCTCTTCAGTCTCTACTTCAATTTGATCTTCTCCACCAAAAACAGCATTAGCTACCATAGGACGAAATGCATCGACTCTCTGAGCAGATTTTGCATAAAGAAAATCCTTAATTGTATCACTGATTTGAGATGGTGACTCGTCAGCAATGATCATATCTAAAAGGTCATCCATTTAAATGTATATTGTACGACTATGGGTATTTATATCTCCCCACCTTTGGGAAGTTCTGGTGCCTCTGTTGAAGATCCATCAACTTCAGGTTCCATTACTGGAGCACCTAAATCCATACCTACCGCAGAATCTAAAGGTTGACCAGTTTCAGGATCAATAGGTACATTAGGATCTGGAATCACGCCATCTTTAATCTCTTTTTTTATCAATGCATCTTGCTCAAGAATTTCTACATCAGTTTGACGGAGAATCTTGCGACGTACATAATCTTGAGAATAGTACTTGCCAATATATGGTTCAGCAGTTTGAGCAAGAGTCAATCTTTCATTAAGAAGTTCTGCTTCTTTTAACTCTGAGAAATGATTATCATAAAGGAAGTCATATTGAATATGCTCGCTCATCACTTCCCAATCTTCGGGAGTAATGATGTTTTTGAGAATTAGTTGAGTTTTCAACATGTCATTAAACATATTAGAAAATCTCTTTCTCAAACGTGCAACAAACTTAGTGAACTTCAGTTCGTCTCTGAGGATTTCAGAGGATCTACCAAGATTAAATCCACCTTCTCCGTCCATTCTGCTTGGCGGTACGTTAAGGGACCTGTAAAGTTTCTTTTTAAAGTATTCAATATCTGTGATCTCTCCAAGATTTTGACCCCCTGGAAGAGTAGAAATTTCAGTTCCACGTCCTCCTTCTCTTCGAGGCAACCAAAAATCCTCAAGCATAGCCATGTATTTCTTATCATCGCGAATCTCTCCAGTATTTGCATCATAAACAAGTTTGTTGCGATATCTCATCATGACATCGCGAAGATATTGTTCTGCTTTTACCTTTGGAAGATTGCCGACATCAATATAAAAAATTCTACGTTCTGGTGCTCTTGACAATCTGTAAATAACCAAAGAATCTTCAATCATTCTAAGTTGATTGAGAGATTTGATTGCTTTGTGGAGATATGATAAAGTTGATCCTTTATTTCTGTCTACAAGACCTGAGGTGCAATATGTGATTGCATCTCTTGCAATTTTGATTCCTTGATTTGCCCCAGTTTGCATGGGATTGCCAGTTGGATAAACTGACTTTGGATTATAAATGAAATACTCTTCAATCTCTGGGAAGTCATAATCCATAGGATTATCACTCTTAATTCTTATTACAGAAGATGTGTCATTTTTCTTTTTCTTCTGCTGCCTAACATAACGCATTTTCATTGCGTCAATATATCTCAACTCTTGAATTCCTTCTTGAGGATTTTTCAGATCAATAATTTTATGATAATAAAGTCTTCCGTCTACATACCAGTTTCTATAGATTTCGTGTGCCTTTTTATCAAAGTCTAAAAGATTTAGAATATATTTAAACTCTTTGCGTATTTTAGTTTTAATTCCATCACTAGCATTGAGATTTGAAAGTTCAATCTCTACAGGACTATCGTTTGTATCCGAAACAACTGCTTCATTTACAATATCTTCAATAGCACTATCTGCTTCAGGATGTAGTGCCATCTCACGATATCTTTTGATGAGATCAAATTCAGTGCGATATACACCTTCAATGTCTACATAAGAACCAAAAAAACCACTACTCATATAGTGGTCAGCCCCGTCCTCATTATTGGGAGGTACGGGGGAGACCGCTGATGGAGATAGTGGTTCTGTGTCCTCTATTGAGAACCCAAATAACTTACCAGACATTATTACAAACTTATTTGTCCCTACTATTTAGTAGGGACATTAATCAATCATCAAGCAGGAGTAGTGTCAGCACTATCGCTAACGCCTTGAGGTGCCCAGTAGTCTACTTGGAACTCAACTGTAAACTCTTCGATAGTATCAGAAGAATCGTATGAGAGATCAATAGCACTGATATTAGTTGGGAAGATACCAAAGAAATCATAAGTATATGCTGGTACTAAACCGGAACCAGAAGTAGATGAGAGATTTGAAGTTGCTCTCTGTAACTGAGTAACAGTTGCTGTTGACTTATATCCATTAGGGTCCTGAATACCAGAACCATCTTGATATTGAGCAATCTGTTGCATCCAATTCTGGAATGATTCTCTCAATACGAAATCAACATCATTCATAATGGTTACAGTCCAGGTATCGAATGTACGATCCCCAGCAACCTTCATGATTCTTCCTCTGAAAGGAACATCAATTGCAGCAACGTTTGAAGCTGGAA
>BB_Man_B_Liq_inBBDRAFT_1000260_pt1 | contig 10357 bp, 9 predicted proteins | sample BBManParaguerPR_4_FD_10244 | JGI IMG/M metagenome (IMG submission 10244) | reverse complement strand
ACACACTAAACAGTGTGCGACTATCACGTACTTGCCAGAAGTTGTATGGAATAGGCTTGCCTAGCGAACGATACATATCTTCAATGATTGTGTAGTCAAATCCATAACCTTGTCCCCATAGAACGTCTACACCAACAACAAACTTATTAATTTTACTTAGTGCTTCTTCTACTGTAATAGCACCTTCTTGGTCAAACGCTTCTTCCATAATCTTTGGATCTTGTTTTGACCACCACTCAATAGTGTCGTCACTTGATGTACGTCCTAAACGATCCTGATCGTCAATACTTACTTTAAAGTACATTTCCGAATGGGGTTCTGAATCATCAAACGGATTAAACTTTACTGCACCCAAACTCAATACAGTAGATTGCGGACGAGTGTCAATAGTTTCTAAGTCAATTGTTGCATGTGTAGCCAAAAGAAAACTCCTATTAATTTACACTAATTATAGCGCATAAACTAATAGGAGTCAAGTGTTTATTTAATAAATTGTGCCAATTCAGGCGCTTTCCAGCCTTCTGGCTTGAGAACTTTTCCGTCTTCGCGCTTGCGTACTTTGCCTGTCTCCGGATCGATCTTTGCAAAGTTTGTGTCCATTACTTCTTTCCAAGCGCCTTCGCCGTCAAATCCGCCTGCGCGAATAGCACCCATAGTTACAACTAGAATGTCAATAAGTGCGTCGAGCTGTTCTACACGATCGTTGTCTCGAATAGCGTCACAAAGTTCTTCGTACTCTTCTTCGATGAGACTAAGATACATATCGTAGTTGCTTCTGCTGGGTTTTTGATCACACGCTTTGTGAAACGTGTCAATATCTTTGAATGGGTTTGTCATTTAATCCTCTTATCTCACAAAGTCTTCAGGACGAATATCTACACCTTGTCCGTCACTGTATTCAGAACCAATTGTTATGCCATCTGGTTTTTCGTTTGACATTGCAAGGACACTTTCTGCTTCTACCATACGAATAGTAATTTCTCCATCATTTGGTGTTTCAATGTCAATGCCTCGAGTCCACCGACCGTGTTCTACTAAAATCCAGTCACCTACATTGTACTCGTCGTCGTTATCTGGGCCTTTGGAATATACTTTACCCCATCGAGGATATACGCCTCTTGTCTTACCGTCGTCGTTACCAATAATTAGACCACTTGCAGTCTTTTGTTCACCAAAATGCATATCTGTTACTAATACGCGATTTCCAATTGCAGTTATTTTTTCAGTTTTAATAGTATTAATGTTAATAGCCATTATTCACCTTTTTTAACAAAGTTTCCGTCTTCGTCCTCTACCCACTCTTCTTCAGCAACAGCCTGCTCAGGTGGCATAAATTCTTTTCTTTTCACTGGATGCTCGTCTGCTAACTGAGGATTAGCATTTTCATAATAATCCTTTAATACATCTTCACGACTTCTAATAACCTTGCCACCTGGTCCTAGTTCGTCACCGCGAGCATTAATTTTAGCATTACCTACTGCTGGGGTCATCTCGTTACGCTTTCTAAGCAAATCCATATCAACTTGCTTACCCTGCATTGTTTTATAAATCTTAGCGCCTTTTATTTTTTGTACCATGATAGTACCTCCTAATTGTTATATGCTTACTTATCTCAAGAACTCTCGCCAGTCCAGGTCATATTGGATTGAATCAATGCGATGCACACCTATCAAATACAGCACATAACTTGCTACACTTGATCCACGTCCTACACCCCATACAATGTCATTACTACGCATAAACTCTACAAGATAGATCATATATTGTAATAGTGGAATCATATCACGGGCTTCATAGGCGTCTAGTTCTTCTAAACAACGATACCAAGTCTTACTAACCTGTGCTCTTGCACGATCCTTAAAACCGCCTTTGATGCGTAGTTGCTCTAGCAAGTAATCCTTAACGTCAATCTTTTTATATTCTTCAGGCATAAACCATTCACCTTGACATACACCGTCAAAAGTCTTTTGATCTACATCTAATGGAATATACTTTTGCAATGGATCCATACCTTGTTCTTCCATTGCAGCATTAAATTTATCTACATCGTCAGATTCGCTACATAGCACAACATGTACTTTGTCTGCATGACCCGAATAGATCATATCGATAAGATCGCGGTTAGAGAATCGTGGAATACCTAGTTCGTCTGTTTTCATAAGCATACATGTATTTTACGATACATTTATGAGATTGTCAAGTCCATTTTCGCCATTTTGTTCGCTTTGTCTCTGTGCAGCAATTTCTCTTCTTGAGCGAGCTTCTTGCTTGTACATTTCAAGTATAGTAGCGATTTGTTCTTGTACTTGCGGATTGCGTGATTGGAAATATTTACGGCCTAATTCCGAAATCTTATCTTCGACTTCGGAATCTGTTAGTACGCTAAAATCATCTACAAGTGGGTTAAACATTAAAGAGCCTCAAAAGTTCCCATGTAATTTAGATAAACAGTTTGTCCACCATCTGAAGTCCATGCTTCAATTAACACAGGTGTAGTTGGTCCATATGTTTCTGTTGTTTGAATAAATGTTTCTGGGTTGCCGGTCTTTGGCCATGTAATACTACTTACACGAATTGATCCGCCGTTTGCTGCTTCCCATGTAATTCTATCACCAACATTAGCACTTCTAATAGCCATAGTCATTTTACCTAGTTTACCAGTTTCTGGCCATCCACTTAGAATAAGTGTTACATCTGTATCAATTGTAACATTTTGGAAAAGTCCATCTGTCCATTCAATAGTAGAATCTTGGTTAATGTTGCCTGTGTTATAGGCAGTTTGTGCTACTGCTCTTGTTGATGCATTGTTTATAAGGTTACCATTAAAGTCGTTAGCAGTATCTAAACGTGCAGAATTTGTAAGTAATTCGCTTAGTTCAGTATTTGCTGACTGCAATGAAGTTTTAATTTCTCTAAAGTTGTCTCTAAAACCTTGAGAATCGTTGTCCTGTCCTGCAACAGGAAATTCTTCGTCTATGTTTGTAAAAGTTACGGTACTATCGGCCATTGTAAATATCTCCTAAAATTATTTATCGTAATTATACATTGTGTCTATAATTTGCGAATAGAATATATTTAGAGTTGCTAGTTTCTTTGGTGCTGTCCATAAGATATCTATCTACATCTAAATTAAACTTACTGAAATCAAATCCGCTATTTTTAATAGCACTTAGTACAATTTCACTAGTCCCTGGCTTACAGTAGCATAAAACTATTGCAGGAGTATATCCTAGTTCGTTAACGCTTCCTGGTTGAGAAGATCTCATCCAGAGTGGAACAAACTCTCTGTTGGTTGTTCCTAATTCTCTAATGTTGTCTCGCATATTATTTAGGTTACTTATGTAACGCTTATTGTCTAAACTTTGCGAAGCATCAATTTGTATGTTGTCTGTTTTAATAGTATTTTCGTATTGAGGACGTCTTGTGTATACAGGTCCTAGACCTAACAATATTTTTAATATATTTTCTTCGGTTCTCGAATCTACTGCAAAACCCTCTTCGGTCCATTTAATACCTTGTACACCGTCGTCTCTAGTTTCCAACGTAAATTCGCTACCAAATGTTACAGTGTAATTTCTATTACGTGTTTGAATTATAAACTGCGGCGGTACATCGTATTCATAATAATAGTTGTCAACAGTTGTGCTTGAAATGTCAGACGTAATTTTATTTTCGGTACTTATTCTAAATTCTTTTCTAGTTCTTCCAACATCTGTATCATCAGGGTCGTTTATTTCTAAGTATATAACTTCGTATACACTTTCGTTTGTTCCCGGAACATTAGCAATAGCTGTTTTTAGTTCTCCAACTTTATATTGTTTTCTTTTGTGATTTTTTGCTGCTGCTGCAACAAATTGTTCAATGTCAACTGATTCAATACCTGCATACGCTAACATTTTAATTTCACGTTGTACACCAAAGTTAGGATCCTGTGGTCTATAAATATACTCAGGTATAAAAATTTCTGGATCTGATACAAAGTCTGCATATTCTTTTCTAATATCTTGCTTCAAGAAAGGCTTTAGATATAAGTTATTATATTTTCTAGTGTCAGGGTCATTTACTTTGATTACAAATTCTTTCTTAGCAATACTGTATTTGTACTGATCTTCTGCATTTACAGTAAAGCGATATTCTCTATCAATAGTTGTAGTGCCACCGTCGATAGTTAATGTGTCATTGTCAAAAACAATAAGACCAAAGCGATCGTAATCAAATTCTATCCATAAACCTGCATCATTTGCAAAAACATTAGAACTTGTACTTAGGTGATCACTTGCTGTTGTGTATAGTTGGCCGTCGTGTTTTACGATGTCGCCTACTTTATAATTGCGTCCTCCACGCCAGATACTACGATATACATTTTGACCAAATGCATTTACTTTACCTACAATTTCGCCGTCAAATGATAGTTGTAGCCCTGGAGGCAATCTTCCACTTTCTAAACTATATAGTACTCTACTGTTTGGAACATTTGTTTCTGCTTCAACGCGAAGAACACTAATAATATTTGTGTTAATAGTACCTAGGTCGGACTCTGTAATCCAAGTAGTTTCACTATTAATTTCTCCTAGCAAACGCAAGGTAAATGTTTTTGAAGTGCTTACGTTTTCGTCAATCTGGTCAGGAGTAAAGCGGGTTGCTTTTATTGTAAATTTATATGTTTTTGTAACTTCTGCTTGATAAGGTACACGCCCTGCAATTTCACCATTAGATAAATCTAACTCCATGCCCGGAGGTAGTATACTAGAAGTATTATCGTCATTTAGACTTTCTAAACTATAACTAACAAAACCTACTTGCGAGTTAGTGTCAATAATATCTAGAGGTATTGTTATGTAATTGTTAGCACGTTTAATACCCAAGTCTGACGGAGTAATCCATATAGGAGTTCTTAGGTTAGTGTTGTCTGCTGTAAATGTTCCTGTGCCTACTTGCAATACAGTATTGTCTGCACGGAAGAAGTCGTCACCAACAACAAATATTCTAAATGTTCTTCTAGATATAGTGTCGCCGTCAGTAACACTAACTGTAAACTGATAATATCTGTTTAATTTTTTTGGAGGTCTTTCTGTATAGTTAAAATCCCATACTGTAGTATCGTAATAAAAACTATCAAAGCCGTTTGTGCTTCTAACACCAAAATCGTAACCGCCACTTATTAAATCGTATGGAACAGTATCGTAAGTACCGTCGCTATACTGCAAACCTTTTTCAATAGCAAGTAACGGATCAATAATACCAATTATTCTACCATCATTGGTTAATTCTGTACCTGGAGGCAGTTCTCCGTCTCCGTCGGCGATATAATACTCTAGTACATCGCCTGCAATAAGATCATCGTCAGTTGCAATTAATTGAAATTCTATAGGACTACTATCAAGTATGTAGAATGTATCGTTGTTACCAACAGGCAACAGTCCAGGATCAGTAACCCAATTTGGAGCATCGGGTCCTGACACTGTCATTTTAAATGTTCTATCTCTTACAGCATTATCTAACGATGCTCTTAGTACAAATCTATATTCTAGTTTGCGAGCAACTTCATAAGGTGTTCCTGCGATCTTGTTATCTACAAGTCGCATACCTGGCGGTAAAGTTCCGCTAATTAAAGATACGTTAGCACGAGAAAGTACTGGAAGCGCAACTTGAGTAGTTACGTTTTCTTCAAGGTCTGCTAGTACTGTATCTGATTTTGCTGTCCAAAGTTCTGCCATATTTTCATCCTATATAGCATATTTATCGGTTTAAACTATATAGCCTAAATCGACAGTGTTGCCTACATCAGGATCAACAGTAGCAAAGTCCATGTCTACGTTTTGCATAATGAACTCGATAGCATTGTTATATGTTTCTCTGAGATTACCAAAGTCAAATCCTGTTAGATAGTCGCCAAATTCTCTAATATCGTAGCCATATACTAAGCCTTCGATATTTGCTGCGATTCCGCCTTGACCTTGTATAGTGTTTGCTTGTAAAGTTCTGACTCCAACAATGTCGTTGTTATCTGCATTTAATGTTGCAGTTAATTGAGGAGCAGTGTCTTGTGCAACAATACCAGTGTCGTCTAGATCAATATAAATTGTTTGTCCGTCAACTCTAGTGTTTGTACCCTCGCCACCTCTAACAGTCATTGTCTGTCCTCTAGCAACAGTTAATGTGCCGCTATCAGAAATTACAACTAACTGGTCTAAACTATCTGCTCCGTTAATTGTAATACCATTTGATGTTGANGAAAGCGAAATATTAGATCCNCCTACAAGTCTTTTGAATCCNTGTATTCCATCTACTTTACCGCCGTAGATTCCTTCGCCTAAGCTACCTAAGTTTTCAACATTAAATTCTTCAACGATGCGTAGATCTAAGTCTTCAAAGTTATTATTAATTTTTATAAACGCTTCACGGAGATCGTCACCAGTTCCGTCGTTTGCGATTGTTCCTGTGTTAATGTATGTTATTGCCATTTATATCTCCGTTACCATGTGTCGCCTGACCAAGCAACTCTTTTCCATACGTTTGCTACACCGTCATAGTCTGCTGTGCAGTAATACATATATGTTCCGTCAAATGCAACCATTCCTTCTTCGTCGCCAGTTGCGCCAATTGAAGTGCTAGGAACACTGCCAGTTATTTTTACTTTACCTGTGTTTGATGATAGTGTTAAATTACCTGTAGCTGTAATACTAATTGTACTTGATGCTGCTGCTGTAATTGTTGTAGCATTTGGAATGCTTAGGAAGCCTCCTGGTCGGAAGTTAATTCCGCTATCGCTACTAATGTCCATTGCAGAGCCGTTCTTTTCAACGTTACCCACAAGTGTTGTAGCACTAAGTCTATTGTTTACAGCGTCTACCATTATGCTAGAATCGTCTGCAAACACCGAGCCTACAACATCACCTTCTAAATTGCCAAAGAATTTTCCTTGTTCTGTGTCAACTAGTATTGTACTATCGTCGCTAGTTATATGTCCTTTTAGTTCAAGATCGTTATTAACAATTAGATTGTCTGTATCGAGCGTTTCAAAGTAGCCGCTTTTTAATCTCCATATTTGTCCTTTGCCTGGTGGCTGTATAGGTGCTAGAATTTCTGGGAAGTCATATATTCCGCCTAAAGTAATATCAGTTATTTGAAAATCACCAAAGCTATCTGTGTAAAACTCACCCATTACTTTTACGGCTCTGTCTGCTGCACCGCTGGCATCTCCGATTTGTAATTGCATAGTAGTGCCAAAGATTTCTTCATCTACATGACATTTTAGTGTTATGCCTCTGTTTTGATATTCTCCGGAATACTGTTGATAATTTTGTAGCATCAAACTTCTAGATGCTAAACTATTTGCAATAACTCTACTGTCTTCGGCATAAATTTTAGTTAGTGTATCATTGCCTTGGCCAATCCATTGAATTTCGCCGGAAACTTTTGGACTGTTAAATCTATCAGTTGTGTTATCGTAAACAACACGATCACCGTCATCTGCAATCAAACGACCATTTAGGTCACCTGTGTTGTTTACATCGATAGTAAGTGTGCCGTCGACAATTTCTGCCTGTGTTACAAAATCAGGAACATCTGACAAGTCAGTAAAAGAACCGCTAGTAGCAACATCTGCAAGGCCTGCAATGTTTGTTACATTAACGATAAAATTGTTTTCACTAGCAAAGTTAGTGTCGTTTACTAACTGGCTTAGCTTGGTAGGAATAACAGGTTTATTAGTAATGTCTGCCCAGTCATTTGCAAGACTTGCAGGTTTATTTGTTAGATCATTATAGTCTCCGCTAAACAGCGTTGGCTTATTATCTAAGTCATTATAGTCATTACTAATAGCAACGGCTGCAATAGATCCTCCACTAGCATTTATATTGTTAACTGTTAGCGTGTCTGCAACTATTGTACCTGATGCATTAACATTAACAACGTCAACTATGCTGCTTCCTAACAAGTTTAAATTATCACCTGTTGGTAGTTCTTTAATTTGTTTGTCGCCAGCTGCGTCAAATACTAGTGGAAATCTGTTTGCCATTATCTATGTTCCTATTTTATATATTTATCGTGATTCTTACTTACCAACTAAAACTTCAACAGTTCCTTTACCATCGTCGTCTTTGGTTCCTACAGCTTTACCAATTATAGTACCGTATGCAGGATTGTTGTTAACAATAGCATAACCCGGAACTGCACTAGTTACAAGTATATCACCTTTAGCAACTTTTCCTAGAACCTTACATGGAACACGACCTGTTAATGCTACTGCAACAACATTTTCGCCTTCTAGGTTTGAGTTCATCAAGTGTGCAGGATCAGTTGAAACTACGCCAGCAACTCTACGGTCACCTTTTGCACTAGTAAGAGTTACTTCAAACTCTCCGCCTAACACAACAACAGTTCCTGGATCATATGGAGCATCAGCCAGATAGTTCTCTGCCAAGTCAGCATATTTTGCTGTAGTAGCAGTACCGCTAAATGTTGTACCATATACAGTATCCCAAGCACTTGTTGCACTACCAAGGTTTTGTGTACCTGTTGGAACAATGTTAGTGTCTACTACACCGTTGATACTAATAGCATCAGCTGCTTCATTACCTAGGGCAACGTTGCCATTCAGTGAAGTTGTTTGAGTTACAGTTAATGTTCCAGCAATAGCAGTATTTCCGTCTCCGTCAACAGTCATGCCGTTGCCTTGTGTACCAAGTGTGCCGCCTACTGATAAGTTACCAGCAACACTTGAATTACCGCTTGTTGCATTAACAGTAAACTTGTTAGTTGCTACACTAAAGTTTACTTTAGAGTCAACGCCTGTGTTTCCTATTTCTAATGCTTCAGTGTTATTACTAATAGCAATAATTTTGCCAGCTGCTGAACTTGTGTACGCACTAGGTGCACCTAGTGAGAAACCAGTAGTGTTATTAGTTTCTTTAGTATCAAGTGCTTCAATAAAGTTTGTGTAAGCCCAAGGAGCAGCAACATAACCATCACCTGTTAGTCCTGATACGTTACCTTGTGCGTTACCTTCGTCTGTAGCACCTGCTTCGCCAATATTAACACTTCCAGGCATATCAACTCTTGGAGCAGTTGTAGCGTTGCCGCCATTTGACTCAAGAATCTTACCACCTGCTGGTGTAGTCATTGTCAGTGTGCCACCTGCTTCTGCAAGTATTACATTTGTTGATGTACCGCCAATAATATAACTGGTTGCTTGTAAACTACCGTTACTAGTTCTTCTAGCAATACTGTTGTTTGCAGAACCAATACTTACTGCTGTAGTACCGTATACACCTTCACTTTGTTTAATTAGTGCTGCACCGACAAAGTTTACACCTGTNGAAACAGCAACCGGAGCACCTAGCGAACCACTTAGACTTGCTGTAACTGCTGTAGCATTAAATGTACCAGAAATACTTACAATCCTTACAGTTGTTTCTGATTCAACTCTACCTTGTACAGTACCGCTTGCTCCTGTCGAAGACTGTTCAATTAATTCTCCGTCTCCGACACTAACTGGACTTGCAAACGTTAGTACAGTACCTGAAAGTTCTGTAATTTCAGAATCTTCAAAGTCAGCATCTAATAAACCAAAGCCTTGGTCAATTACAGTTTCAAATGGTACTTCTTCTATAATACCTGTACCGTCTGTAGAACGACCTAGTAGTGTATCTGTTGGAATTTCCTCTAACTTGTCAAGTGTAATGCCTCTGTCTTTGATACCAATGAAACCACTTGCATCAACATCGGCAATAGTTACACCTGCCTGTGTTTGTGGAACACGTTCAACACCGCCAATAATTTCAGCTAGTCCTATAACTGTAGCATCAGCAACAAAGTTATCTGTTGTTCTAACAACAACAAGTGTATTGTTAACAATAGTATCAACAACAGTACCTTTGTTAGTGTTTTGATAGATAATATCGCCTTCGTTTGCTGTTAACGGATTAGATAGAGTTAACTGTACTTCATGTGCAAACTGTCCTGAATCAAATACAGCAAGACCTCTTGAACCTTGGCCTGTATCATCACCTGTACCATATAGTCCTGCACTGTTGTTTAGAGGTTTAGCTCTTTCCATTAACAGTTTACTTTGTGCAATACTTGCAGCTGAATTAATATCTGCATCGATAATTGAATCATTCTCGATTTGGAAGTTAATTTCAGCAACTGGATCAGTTAGTGAATCTGCTCTTACACCAGGAGTACGTGTTAGTGACACATTAATAATACTTCCTGTTGCTTCTCTTGCATGACCTACTTCGTCAAACGGTCCACGAATAATATTTGCACTTACTGTGCTCTTGACACCAGTACCCTGTAAGTCTTCTGCTTGGTTAAACTCTGCACTACCATTTGTTAGTTCGTAAGTAATAAC
>BB_Man_B_Liq_inBBDRAFT_1000257_pt1 | contig 10393 bp, 7 predicted proteins | sample BBManParaguerPR_4_FD_10244 | JGI IMG/M metagenome (IMG submission 10244) | reverse complement strand
AGACGTACCAGCCTGACGGGGAAGACCACATTCAGTCAGAGCACGCTTGGTAGCATTGCTAAAGCCACTGCTCGGGTGGAACGTACCACCAGCATCGGGAGTCAGGTAGGTCCAGCCATCGGTAGCACCCCACCAGACGCCATTATCTCCAGAGTCAACCGCCAGGGAGACAACACCAGTAGCACCAGTAATAGAAGCATTACCAGTGGTGGCGGTCCAATCACCGGAACTGGGGAACAGCTTGTAGTCGGCATTGGTGCCGCCGCTGTTGGTCAGACCAGGGGCGATTTCCCACTGGTTGCCTTGAATATCAACAATACCGCTGAGCTGACCATTATGAGTGGTGTGTTCAACAGCAGGAGCACCGTTAATACGGGCAGCGCCAGTAAAGGCACGGCTGCTGCGGCCAGCAAAGCCAGAACCATTATGACCAGTCAGGTCAGTACGAGCAAATTGAAGGCTGGCTTTGTTGATGTCAGAGCCATTGTTATTATTGCCCTTAGGAGCGTAAGGTGCAACATCCATCCAGGCTGCTTTGGTGGTAGCCCCAGAGATCGGATTACCGCTTCCATCAAGCAGTGCTTGGGCATGAGCCAAGGAAAGGAAACCAATCTGGCTACGGGTCCAAATAGGAATAGGAGCAAAGTCAGCACCCCTAGTCTTCACCAGAGCCCAGACACCACCAAGGTTATTAGCAGGAGTCGTAGCGTTGGTGTTCAGCGCGGTGCTGTTCACCAGATCAAAGGGGCTGTTCCAGTCAGTACCACCATTGTCTTTAGTAGTGGGGCTCACAGGCCAGTGCAGCGGACGGGATACAGCAATACCTCCAGTCAGAGGAGTACCACCAGGGCCGCTGGTGTGGTTAGGAGAACCGGAACCATCAGCCTTACCATTGCTGATTTGATACTTGTCTACAAAGACACCAATCAGGCTTTGACCGCCATCAGTGAAGGCTTGAGGAAGACGAGAGTTACCAGACTGAGTATCGGAAATGACAATCTTACTACCGAAGAACGGAGCGTTGACATTACCAGGAGACTGTACGTCAATATAGTGTGCAGGAATAAAGCACACAATAGAAGCACTGGGAATATGGATATAGTTACCGAAATGAGGATGCATACGCATGGGGTCATACGTACCATCACTCAACGGTGCAAAGTCAGCAGGTAGGAGTTCAGGCGGGCAGCAGCCAACACCAAAACCAGACATACCAGCAAGACCAATGCTATAACGCCATTGGTCACGGTAACCATACCATTCGTTTTCAATATTGAAGATACCAGAAGGACCAACAATGCGCTCCTTAACGCGGAGCATAGGAGTGATGACAGTCATTAATCAAGCCTCGTTAAAGGGAGCGGGATAGAAAGTGATCGGATTAGGCAGTTCACCTGCAGCAATAGGAGTCAGACCTTGGCTTGCAAAGTAACCTTCAATAGCAGTGCCATCGCCATAGGCACCATAGAAATCAAAACCCGTATGGTTGTTAGCATCAGGGTCAAGAGTATTTTCCAGAACAACAACTACAAAATCAGGATCGGTGCCGTCAGTAGGAGACGGAGGAAACTGAAAATTGGCGTCAGGAGCAGCTTTAAAATAACGGATGTCCATTTTGATTACATGTGAGAAGCGGAGGTGGGATCAACCACAGAACGGCCACCATAAGAACTATCTCCAGGGCGACCAATCGGCAGCGTATTAACGTCAAATTGACGAAGCTTGTTTGAACGATGCTCAGGCAATGCAGGATAGGCAGTTGCCGGAAAGCCAGTACTTGGTAAAAGTGCCATTAACAAAAGCTCCCAGAAGCTAGATGAATAGGGTTATAGGCTTCAGCACTTACATAGTAAAAAGAAGTGCCAGGTGGAATCACCGGACCGACCCCAAACGGGACGGTGCCAGGTGTTCCAATAGAGAATGAACCATTACGATGAATCTCCGTTAATTCATCAAGCAGTACTGAACCAGTCGATCCTGCCGGTCCAATCGGTCCTTCTGGTCCTGGAACAACAGAGTCCAGTGTTCCAGTAAATGGGTTAAATGCGTAAGTAGCCATAGTCAACTCTTTGTGATACTGGCAACATTTCCACTGCCGTCATAGGTAAGGGTGAGTGTTGCCACAGTGGTCCCACCAGAACCACCTTGCTTGTACGTAACACCCGTCAGGTTATCACCCGAATATGAAAGGCTAATGTAATCATAAGGAGGCACATTAAAGCCTGTAATGGCAGAGTCTGAAGAGTAGCGACCTGCCTTGATATTTACTGTGGTCATCGGATTAGATCAGTCTTAGGTTAACAGAAGCTGCCAGAAGCATGATGTACAGGGTAATAGTCACTTTGACTAATGCCACTGAATGCCGCTGATGGTGTCAGTACAGGACCAACACCAAATGGAATAGAGCCTGGCCGACCAACACTAAAAGCTGCATTCATGATGATCTCTAAAGGCTCTAAAACCTGCATCGTGCTTTGTGGTGTTGCAGCAGCAGTGGCAATCTGTACTGCCGATGCAGCCGTACTTGACGCAGCATTAGCAATGGTTACTGCACTACTGGCAGTACCAGAAATGCTATTGGCAACAGAGCTTGCATCGTTAGCAGTATTGATCGCAGTAGCAGAATTGCTCAGTGCTAAGTTGGCTACTTGTACCACCGAGTCACTATCTGACTTGGCTTCCTGTGTAACGTAAAGATTCTGCTGGAAGTTTAGATTCAGATCTTGTGATCGGATTGCAGATCCCGGATAGAAAGTAGCCGCAAGATCTTCGTCATCAGTACGACGATAAATCCGAATCGCAGCCCCATCAGCAGGAGCTGCATTAAACTGAATGGTTGTAGCGTTGGCAAGAGAGTATGCAGTTGTATCAGTACCGTCAAGGCTTACCTTGATGTCGGTAGTCTCAAGATATGGGAATGTAAATGAAAAAAGGACGGTTGACCCGTCCCCTGTGTATGTATTCTGAGTGACAGCCATTTAACTACTTTCCAAATGGTGGATTAATAAGCTGTTGGTAAGCATCGGATCGGTCGTATTGACCTTGCTTACGCATCTGATCAATTGCAGCGCGATCCATCTGTGCCTTGATCATGGGTGAAACATCAGACTCCTGCTGCATAGCAGTCCAGGCATTTCGCTTTGCAACCTTGAATATCTTATTAATCTCTTGATTGTGCATGTAGGTCATCGGGTCTATATCACGCTGACCCGAGTTTCGATCACTCTCCATCTTAAGGATGGATTCCATGATCTGTGGACGAGCAAAGAGCTGATCAAGCTGTGCCTCGATATTCTGCTGACCGATAAAGTACTGGAACTTAGATTTTAGCTTGGTAGGAAGCTGGCCACCACCCTGACCAGGCATCGTGTTAACAGTTGTCTTCACATCAAACAGTGAGCGGAACAGAAGCTCACGTGTTGGCGATGTATCCAAGTTAATCTGGAACGGCATGACCGAGTTCCACATCCGAGTGGGGAAGTCATACATCTTCAATGGTTTACCATTAAGCAGATCGTACTTGTACGGAAGATCAACAAGGTCTCCAGCCCACAGGTTACGGTTGGCGATGGTGTCATTGAACTCAGCAGACAGCTCACGCATACCAGGATTGAACAACTTACCTATTTCATTCCTCATCGAGGAAAGAGGAACTTGATTGTTGATCATGCTGGCGATGACGCGCTCAGCCGAAGCAACATCGGGTTGGGTAAGAACCTCAGTCAATTGAGCCAATCCCTGCATGAAGGACTTATTGACAATGTTCGCAACAAGAAGGTATTTGACGCGATCCAGCATCTTGCTGCTCCAGTCAGTACCCATTTCCTTGCTGAGGTCACCAACATCAGCAACAAACGAAAGGAACATATTGAAAGGTTCCAATGATTCATAGCTGACCCACTGACCATTAAGGCGAATGGAGCGGGCTTGCCACCCCTGTTGTTCCCACACCTGACGCAGTGTCTTGTCAGATGGGCCGTTGCCCGTCAGGTTTCCATTAGCGTAGGTAAGACCAGCCATTGTGATGACACTACCTGCCATCGCTTCACGGCCACGTACAAGGGCTTTAGCAGCAGCGTGCTCTGCATCGTTAGTGATGCCGTACTTCGCAAGATCAGGATGTCCCGATGGTAGCGACATGATGTCAGATACTTCCCTAATTTTGCGGTTAAGGATGGGAGTATGCTTACCAGTCAGGAGAAGTGCGTTATAGCCAGTTCTGGTGAAAAGCATGAACGGCTTGAGCCAAGGTGAAGCACCAAGAGCCTTATCAAGGTTCTCTAGCATCCTCGGAACATCCTGAGTCATTGCAGTCTCACGGAATGTCCGTTGTGCAAGCGTATCCTTCAGAGTCCCATCAACATCAAAGATCTCACTGTTGAGTTCCTTTTCATACGCTTGGACTAGCTCACGCATTGCATTGTCATCAAGCGTGAGGTTCTTAGCCTTTGCGTAGTCATAGGCTCGGTTGAAAGCAACCTCCTTAAGACGCATACGACCTGTGATGTGCTGGAAGGCAACATCAGTGGCAGCCATTACCTTAGAACTCCACGTCAGGAATGGGTTCTTGTTGAGACCACGAAGGAAGGCAACTTGAGTAAAGAGTGCCCGTTCAGACTCACCTCGATTAGAGTCTACCCAAGCCTTGACCATTTCAAAATCTGCATCAGCAACACTTGTGGTATAGCTGGTAGCGATGGTTTGAAGGTCGGGGATCTCACCGTTGTTGAAGTTAGAGTTTAAGTTCTTCCTAAAGAGCTTCCAGCTTTCACCAAGTGCTTCCTGTAGGGCGTGGATCTGAGCGAATGCAGTCCTCATGGTGCGATCATCACCACGGAGATAGCTTCCAGTAGCTCCGATAGCGGTCTCGATGGGCCGAATAGCAGTGATGAGGGAGTTGCCAAGCGCAGCTCTTACGGGTGTCTTAGGACCAGAAAGAACACTGTGTACCATTGTGGCACCCAATTCTTGGGCACGCATACCCTGAACAGCTTTGTCCTCATCCTTATAGCCACGAAGTTTCTTACGCATGAATGCGTCAAGATCATCCCAATTCTGAATTTCATCAGACATCGAGAATGCATCCGTCAAAGCACGCAGTAGATCGTCCGTTTTATCTGCATTGAGCGCCTCACGGATCATCGTGGCATTCTCTTTAACATTAGTCTTAATCTCGCTAAGACGAGCTTGAACGTCAGCAGGACGAGTATTAAGCTCACTAAGACCAATAGAACGCATGTAGCGGCTCTGTTTAAGGCCCATATGGAACATCATCCAACGCTTCTCAAGGCGGTCATAGAGACCATCCTTAGCCATAACATCTACATGATCAACGACTGACTTAGAAGCCAGTGCAAGGTCACGCATCTCACGATCTAACAGGCTCAGGAGGACGTTTGTCTTGAGATGGTCATCAATGTTGTAGTACTGAACATTGCCGGTCTTATCAGGATTAGAACCAATCAGTACATTGCCACCATAGATAGCGTCAAGTTCGTCATCACTAAGTTCATAGACCTTACGACCAGCAAGGACTTGAGTTGTCTCTTCATACATTTGAGTGAAGAGATCGCTAGGTGTACGACCTTGCTTGCGGAGACTATCAATGAGTTCTTGATAGGCAGGATCACTGTTCAAACGTTCAAGAGCTTCTTGAGGAATACTCTTCACACCTCCAGGTACGCTGGTGATGCGTTCAATTTCAACCTCAGTCAATGGAGAACGTGGAGAACCATTAGCTTGCTCCCATTCTGTCTTAATACTATGGTTATCCATCACGGTATCCATAGCTGAACGAGTCGTACTAAATGCACGACCTTGTGAAGGGTCACCACCTTCATTGATGTAACCATCAAACTCCTGAGGGCGGTTCGGATCATCGAACTCATCCTGCATTCGCTTCATAGCAACATCAGTCTCGTTATCAGCTTGGACACGAGCACGACGCTCAGGATCGTAGACGGTGTATTGGTCTAACCAAGACTGCTTCTTTTGTCGTGTAGCAATCTTGGTTTTAAGTTTGAACTTCTCTTCATCGGTCATATCCGAGAAGCGTTTGTTGTCAACAGGATTGTTGATGAAGTCCCGCTCAGCCTGATCCTTTGCTGCTTTAGTAAGTTGTAGGTCGATTTTTTTCAGGGCAGCAACACGTGCTGCTTCTGCCTGGATCTTAGTATCATTAGAAACAATACGTGCTACTTCGGGTGAAGTGATAACAGGCGTTGAGCGTGGACGGTTGACAACCTTTTTGATAGCACCACTGGCACCTTCAAGAGCTACGTCCGCTACAACACCAAGCCCAAGACCTTCAACAATGTTGTAAAGAGTACGCTGCACCGGAGATGCATTCTCAGGTGGTGAGAAGGTTTCCAAGGCGTCTGTCCATTCAGGCTTAACTTTCTTCAGATCCTCAAGCATTGAGGACTGAGAGGAGGAGTTACTAGCAGCATCAGCAATGGCACCAACAGCAGCTCCATGAAGGAGGTTCTTGCCAAGGTTGAGAGCCTTACCACCAGTGGTAGCGGCAGGGGTGATGGTCGGTCCTTTGGCGATATAACCACCTCCAGGAACCTTTCCAGCAGCCTTACGAGTCAGTACGGCAAGACCACCAAACTCGATAGCCTTACGAAGAAAGCCGCCCCATACAGTACGCTCTACAGGTTGTTCAGAGAATGGGAGCCATGCTGGTTTGTAGTCTCCATCATCGGTTTGGTAGAAGCGAGGATCGAAGACCTTTTGAGGGAGACCAACAACACTATTGGCAACGTCCTGAAGACCACCAACAGTTGCAGCGCCAAGTTCCTGTAGATTTTCCTTGACACCAAATTCCTTTGGATCCATGGTCTGTTGTGAAGACAATGGAGATCCATCTTTAGGGTCAGTAGTTGCTTTGATACGTTCAGCTTCTTCTTGCTGCTGTTGTTCGAGAAGAGCTTGTTCCTGACGACGGCGCTCCTCTTCTTCAACTGCATCATTCAGATACGCTTGATCTTTCTTAAATGCTTCCGGGTCATATGAATCACCCGCGAGAGGTGCAGAATAAACCATAGTTAACTAGCTTTGCCGTGTAGGAAATAGAATTGCCTTCCATTAGGAAGTTGAATAACAAGCTCGTCTCCGTGTTGTGTTGATCGGTTGCTGACAACCTGAGCGCCATTGCTTAGATAGACAGGAGTGCCATCTGGGAATGCAAAGTCCCATGCTTTATGCGATCCATAACTACGGTCAGCGCCAAAACGTCCTCCATCAACAGTGACGCCTTGACTGAGTGGACCTTTGCTCCTACCAACCTTGATGTATTTATCTAGGAAGGATCGATGGAAAAAGCCCCCATCTTGAGCGCCAACATGTAGATGTGCTCCTGTTGAGGTTGGTCCGATATTACCAACACGATACACAACATTAGTACGCATCATCTCAGGCTGCCTCATAGGAGGTGCCTGCATACGAGCCTTAAGTTCTTGGAGACGTTGAGTCACAAGTTGACGTGCTTTAGGATCTTTTAGTCCGATCCATTCGTGGCCCATGCCTGTAACAGCATCAGTCAGAGAGCCACCAGCAGTAAGGAATCGTCCAGCTCGACCTTTAAGTAGCGCAATGGCTAGCTTGTCTTGTGTCTGAGCGTCAAACACATCAGTAGGCTGGACACCAGTTGCACCGTAACGGCCTTCCATAAGACCACGAAGGGTCTTACGAATGATTTGGTATCGACCAGCAGCATGGACTTTGTCGTCATTCTGTAGCTGCATCACTTCTTCTACAGTCATGGTAGAAAGACCACGACCAAAGACTTCAGCAGAGTTAGCGCTTCCAATAGCTACAGTACCTCCAGCACTACCCCCACGATTCATTGCATCGTATTCTCCATACCCCATACTTTCGCGTGAAGCAATCAGGTCAAGCAGAGGTTTGTAGTTACCTGCCTGGGAGAATGCTTGGTAGGTGTTTGAAGTACTAGGGTAAGAGCTAAGCTTGATTTGCCACCGGGGATCAAGACCACGGAAGACTTGATCAGCACCAGAGGCACCAATCTCAGGCTCACCCATCAGCCGAAGCTGAGCGTTAGCAATGTCAAGGATGGTACGGGGGTTACCGTTCTGATCCATACGCCCAGCAGCTATAGAAGCTAGGATCGGAGGGAATGAACCACCCTGTCCCCGTGCAAGACGTTTGAGTTGATTCTGCTCTTGTTGGGTGAGGAAGAGGTTGGTCTCAGCGTAAGAAGAAGGTTGCTCACGTAGTTGTTTAGCTCGATTACGTGCAGCAACTGTGTTGGGTATTTCTCCTTGAAATTCAAACGGTGCAATTTGGTTAAGGTTAGGTAGAAACTTACCGTCTATAACCTTACCTTTCATTGCGAAGGGGCCGCCCTTACCTGAATAACCATCAAAGATCAGGTTTCTGACATATTGAGTGGCACTATCTAGTGCAGCAAGAGGATCATCAAAATTGCCAACAGTTAGCTCCGTCCGCAACTTTTCATTGAGAATGCGATCAGCTCGTTCACTAGCAGCAATGAATGCTTCACTATCGACTTGGTCAGTTCCAGTCTGCTTAAGAAGCCGTTTTAGTTGAGCATCGATCTGACGCTTAGAGTTTTGTAAGCTGCTCTTAGGTACCTTAGCAACATTATCACCTGCAGTTGCCTGGCTCTTGTATTTGGTAACAAGGTTGGGGAACTGTTGGTAGCGGTTAAGGATCTGCGAGGTAAGAAGGTTGCGATTGCTGAGATCTTGAAGGTAAGTATCTACGGCCTTCTCTTCGTAGTACTCGATGGTTTGATTTTCAAGGTTCTTCAACCAATCAGCAGGCTCTTCATTGAAAGTATCTCTCCACTGTTCTTTGAGAGATTGAACAGCATCACTGGTAAGAGGTACACCCTGATCACGAAGAGCGTAGTATTGGTTCTTAAACTGCTCCTTCAGCTCGGATTCTTGGAACTCCCGCTCATCTACTGTACGCTTCTCTCGCTTATAGATGGCGTCATAGACAGCAGCAAGCTCAACTGCAAAGTCATCACCAATTGATCTGACCTGGCCATCATTGCGAAGGTATGTACCAGAGGCAATTTGATCGATCAGATCCCGATCAATGACTCCCGTAGCAGCAAACTTTTCAAGGTCTGCAATTGCTTCACGTCGGGCTTGACCAAGCATCGTTGGGTCACCGCCAGAGTACTGCTGAATATGCTGCATAAAACCTGCAGCAGGATCAGCTCCACGAATGTTGCCAAGAAGGTTTTGACTTTGTTCTTCTTTACGGTTCTCAGCGAGTACCTTATTACGAGCTTCTTGATAAGAGACACGTTCTGAAGCCTCTGCCATCCGCATCTTCGGATAAAGATGCTCATTCAGAAGAGCAGGGTTGATTCCGTTGTAGGCCTTCAGAAACTCATTACGGATGTATGTGTTTGCATACTCCCACTCTGCTGTTGACTTGGCGGTAGAAAGAGTGATCTCACCATCTCCAAATGGAATGGGTGTATCTGCAGCATTAGCCCGGAATAGAACGTAGTCTTGAGAGCCGTTCTGAGCATAGGCACGAGTAGCTCCGTAGAGCTTCCACCCAGTAAGGTTACGTGCTTGCTCATATACCTCAACAGGTACACCACGGAACATCATCTGGTTAGCAACACCATTGGCTGCAGTAGCAGCTTGCTGGAGCTGATCCTTCTGAGCTTCGTAGGCAGCTAGCTTTTCAGGACTTAGGTTGTATTGAAAGACAAGGTTCTGACCATACAGCAGATCCTCTTCTTTCTTTTGTTTACCGTAGTCAGAAACAAGACCACTGATAGTCTTGGAAAGGTCCGAAAGAGCAGTCAGATTCCTGATGTCAGGTTCTGCTGTTTTTAGTGATTCAAGTTTACGGGCTTGATTGAGCTGACGTGCTTCCTGTACGGAACGCCTAGACTGACGTTCAAACTCATAGATGTCATTTCTGTTTTGCTGTTCTTTAGCAGCATTAGCCCTTAGTGCATTTTCGTATTCATTCCGCTGGGCAGTCAGTGCATTAGCATTCTCCTTCATACCCCTTAGGGTACGAGCAGTCTGTTCCTGCATCCTAGACAAGACACCAAACGGAGCTTGGATGGGTTGAAATCCTTGCGTTTGGGCGTACCCTTTGAATTTAACCTGATCCATTTAGATCTCCATTATTTATAAAGTGATGATAGTGATCCAGTCACACCTGCAATTCCACTAATAGCAGCATTCCAAACAGGCATACTGCTTCCACGTGCAACTGTATTTGTCATCTTGATCGGCTTCGGTGGCTTCTTCGGTTTCCGTGGATCTTGGAAGACAGCACGCGGCGTAGCAATCGGTACAGGCAGAGCAGGAAGACGCTCAGGACGAAGCATCCGGTTACCCTCTGCAGCCAGATCTGCACCATACTT
>BB_Man_B_Liq_inBBDRAFT_1000256_pt1 | contig 10409 bp, 10 predicted proteins | sample BBManParaguerPR_4_FD_10244 | JGI IMG/M metagenome (IMG submission 10244) | reverse complement strand
CATCGCCGCCGACCTATTGGCGGGCGCGGGCTATGATCCGGACCCCGACGCAATCCGTCAGGCCAAATCCGTGATCACCGCGCCAGCGCTGCAGTATCTGTTTGCGGCCGATGTCTTGGCCGAGGTGGCCGTTTCAGCCCCGCTGGATCAGGTGGGCGATCTGCCGATCTATGGGGTGATTGACCGGCTGGTCATTGCGCCCGATCACGTGCAGGTCGTTGATTTCAAATCAAATGCCACCGTGCCCGCCACCGCCGACGAAATACCCTTGGGCATTGTGCGGCAAATGGCGGCCTATGGCTTGGCGATGCAGGCGATTTACCCCGATCGTCAGGTGCGGTGCGCCATTGTCTGGACAGCCACCGCAACCGTGATGGAAATACCGCAGAGGCAATGGCAAAATTGCCCCTTTGACACGGCCTTGGCTTGACCTTGGGCGGTGGCATGCATACAGTCTGGCCAAGTTTTTCGACGTAGGAGACCCCCAATGGCAACAGTCGCAGTTACAGACGCAACATTCGAAGCAGAGGTCATCAATTCCGATGTCCCCGTGGTTGTGGATTTTTGGGCGGAATGGTGCGGACCATGCAAAATGATCGGCCCCGTTCTTGAGGAATTGTCAACCGACATGGCTGGCCAGATCAAGGTCGTCAAAGTGGATGTCGATTCACAACAGCAAATGGCATCGCAACTGGGTGTGCGTGGCATCCCTGCGCTGTTCATTTTCAAGGATGGCCAAGTGGTCTCAAACCGCGCAGGCGCCGCACCCAAGGCCGCACTTGAGGCATGGATCAAAGAATCCATCTAATCCACTGCGGATCAGCGAAAACAAAGGGGCCGTTTTGCGGCCTTTTTTTGTGGCAGATCGGTCCGAGCTTGTGCAAACTGGATCCCGACCCCATATCAAATCAGACCCAAACAGGAGGCTGCATTGTCAGACAACGAATTTCCCGGGTGGCATGGCACCACAATCATCGGCGTGAAAAAGGCAGGCCAAGTCGTCATCGCAGGCGACGGTCAGGTCAGTTTGGGCCAAACCGTGATCAAGGGCACCGCCCGCAAGGTGCGCCGCCTGTCACCCGGGGGGCATGATGTGATCTGTGGCTTTGCTGGGTCAACGGCCGATGCCTTTACCCTGCTCGAACGCCTTGAGGCCAAGTTAGAGGCCGCGCCCGGCCAACTGCCCCGCGCCGCCGTGGAATTGGCCAAGGATTGGCGCACCGACAAATACCTGCAAAAACTCGAGGCGATGTTAATCGTCACCGATGGTGATAATCTGTTGGTGATTACCGGTGCGGGCGATGTGTTGGAACCCGAACACAATGTGGCCGCCATTGGATCGGGCGGCAATTTCGCATTGGCCGCCGCGCGCGGTATGATGGATACGGATCTGGACGCAGAAACAATCGCACGCAAAGCGATGGCCATTGCCGCCGATATCTGTGTCTATACCAACGGAAATCTAACCGTAGACAAAATTGGGTAACCCATGACCGATATAGGTGATGACATCAAATCCGCCGTGTCTGCCGGCATCGTGACCGAAGCACAGGCCGCATCATTGCTGACCCATGTCCAATCGCGCCAGGGTCAGCGGGACCATATGGCCGCCGATGACGAACCGTTCGAATTTTTCCGCGGCTTTGCCGAAATTTTCGTGACCGTCGGATTGTCACTGTTGTTGGGGGGTCTGTTCGGTGTGGCATGGTTTGTCACCTCGGCCTTGATGGCTGGCGTTATTCTGGCCGGGGTCAGCGCGTATTTGGCGCGATACTATACGTTGAAACGGCGCATGACCCTGCCCAGCATGATGTTATCCGTGGCGGCCATCGGGGGCGCAATGGTTGCCGTATTCGCCGCATTAGACACCGGTTTAACGATTTCCAAATCAACCTATCTGTCCACCTTTGCGGCGGGGGCTGTGATCAGCGTGGTGTATTTCGCAATCTATCGCCTGCCCTTTGCGATGTTTTTGTTCGGGATAAATGTTCTGGGCGTGGTCTATGCCACGGCGGCAAATGTCACCACGCTATATGCCGCGGCCCAAAACCCCAGCCAATCGCTGTTTGATCTGGGCACAGGATCGCATTTGGCAGCCGCATCTTTGATCTATGGATTTGGGTTGATGGCCTTGGGCCTGTGGTTCGATATGCGCGACCCCCATCGCATCAGCCGATATTCGGCCACGGGATTTTGGCTGCACATTCTGGCCGCGCCCGCGCTGGTCAATACCGGGGCAATGTCGCTGTATAATCTGGGCGGGACCATGGGGTATCTGTCGACGGCGGCGTTGTTGATTACTGTCACGCTCTTTGCGCTGATTGTGGATCGACGATCCTTTCTGACGGCGGGCGTGTTTTATTTCATCGCGATCATTTCATGGGCTGCCAATGAAACCATGGGCGCGACCACCGGTACCGCCAGCGTTATTTTCATAATTGGCGCATTTTTCACCGCCATTGGCACATGGTGGATCCAGATCCGCGCCCGTATCATGCAGGCCCTGCCCGAATTCCCGGGCAAAGACCGCCTGCCCCCCTATCACATCAATAACCGAGGTTTGAATGACTGATCTAACCCCCCGCGAAATCGTGTCCGAATTGGACCGTTTCATCATCGGACAACGTGACGCCAAACGCGCGGTGTCTGTGGCGCTGCGGTCGCGCTGGCGGCGCAAACAGTTGTCGGCGGATTTACGCGACGAAGTGTACCCCAAAAACATCCTGATGATCGGGCCAACCGGGGTCGGTAAAACCGAAATTTCCCGCCGCTTGGCCAAATTGGCCCGCGCCCCATTCATCAAGGTCGAGGCGACAAAATTCACCGAAGTCGGCTATGTCGGGCGGGACGTGGAACAGATTATCCGCGATCTGGTGGACAGCGCCATCGCCATGGTCCGCACCCAAATGCGCGATGATGTCCGCGCCAATGCGATCCAAGCCGCCGAAGACCGCGTGTTAGACGCCATCGCAGGCCCCGATGCCCGCCCCGCCACCCGCGACATGTTCCGCAAAAAACTGCGCGCCGGTGAATTGGACGAAACCGAAATCGAAATTGATGTGTCTGATACGTCCAACCCCATGTCTATATTTGATATTCCGGGTCAGCCGGGATCGCAAATGGGCATGATGAACCTGGGCGATATTTTCGGCAAGGCGATGGGCGGCCGCACAACCCGCCGCAAAATGACCGTGGCCGAAAGCCATGATATTTTGGTGGGCGAAGAGGCCGACAAATTGCTGGACGATGAAACCGTGACCCGCGCCGCGGTCGAGGCGGTGGAAAACAACGGCATCGTGTTTCTGGACGAAATCGACAAAGTGTGCGCCCGTGCCGATGCCCGTGGCGCCGATGTCAGCCGCGAAGGCGTGCAGCGCGACCTGCTGCCCCTGATTGAGGGCACGACAGTGTCGACGAAACATGGCCCCGTGAACACCGATCATATCCTGTTCATCGCCTCGGGCGCATTTCATGTGGCCAAACCATCAGATTTGCTGCCTGAATTGCAGGGCCGTTTGCCAATTCGCGTTGAATTGCAACCGCTGACGGAATCGGATTTTGTGGCCATTCTGACCGACACCGACAACGCCCTGACCCGCCAATACACCGCATTGATGGGCACCGAAGGTGTCACCGTTGATTTCACCGATGACGGCATTGCCGAAATCGCCAAAATCGCAGCCGAGGTAAACCGCAGTGTCGAAAATATCGGTGCGCGGCGGTTGTATACGGTAATGGAACGCGTCTTCGAAGAGCTGTCCTTTGTCGCGCCGGACCGCACGGGTGACAGCGTGACCGTAAATGCCGATTTTGTGAAAAACAATATCGGGGATTTGGCGGCCAGTGCCGATCTCAGCCGCTATGTGCTGTAACGCGCTCTAGGTGCTGGTGTTCAGATAGGCCGCCAAGGCCGGCGGCGGATTTTCCAACAGAGTACGGGTGTCATGGGTGCCCGTAATTTTGTGGTCCGCCACCAAAATGGTTTTGGGCGCAATCCTCAGGGCATCGGCGGGATCATGTGTGACCATCAGCACGCAAGGCCCCGTTTGCATGGCGACATCCCCCAGCAGATCCAACATGTCCTGTTTTAGGGCCGGTCCCAACGCGGCAAAGGGTTCATCCAGCAACAAAATCGGCTGGGCCTGTAAAATCACACGCGCCAGCGCTGCGCGGCTGATCTGGCCCCCCGACAACTGGGCGGGTTTTCGATCGCCCATCCCCGCCAAACCGACCCGATCCATGGCCTGAACAATACGGTCATGCTGATCCGCCGTGACCCGCGATTTCTGTGTCAGCGCCAGCGCGATGTTGCGATATATGGTCAAATGCGGAAACAGGTTATTATCCTGAAACACCATCGCAACCGGTCGCTGCGCGGGGGCCAGCCCAGTGATATCGCGCCCCTGCCACGAAATATGCCCACGCTGCGGGCGATCAAACCCCGCCAAGACCGATAACAGGGTCGATTTTCCCGCCCCCGACGGCCCCAAGACCGCATGGATCCCGGGGGTCAGCGTCAGCGCATCAGCGGCCAGGTGAAAATCGCCCTGGTGTATATCCAGATCATTAATCTTTAACATCGCGCCGCCCCCAATAATCGCAGATCGCAAAAATTCCCAGTGACAGAGCCAACAGCACCACCGCGCCCGCCGCTGCCTGATCCATGCGATAGGCCCCCATCAGCTGGTAAATCTTTAACGGTAATGTGGCCTGTTCTGATGTGCCAAACAACACGATCACCCCCAGATCCCCCATCGACAACGCCGCCGTCACCCCCGCCGCAAACCCCAAGGGTTGGCGCAGACGGGGAATAAACACCCAGCGCAGCCACGCAGTTGGCCCCAACCGCAACGATTGCGCCAATCGGGTGTAATTGACCCGTATCGTTTCCGCTGGCGGCCGCAAAATACGCAACACAAACGGCAGCGATAAAACCGCGTTCAAAACGCAGGTCACCACCAGCGCCCAGTCAAAGGGGTTGGCAAAGTTGCGGATGATCAAAAACAATCCCGCCCCCAAGACCAACGGCGAAATGGCCAGACCTGCGGTTCCGATCACCTCGCCCCAGCGGGTGGTCAGGGGCAGGGCCAGTGCCAGACATAGGGCCGTGGAAACTGCCGCAATCGCAATCGACCGACCCGCGGCCCACCATACCGACCCGCCCAGGCTGGCGATGCCTGTGATCCCTTGGGCCACGACCATTGCAATGGGCAGCCCCAGAAATGCAATCGCCGCCACAATCCACAGGCTGTCCCAAACCGCAGCGGGCCAGCCATCATGGGACCAAAAAACAGCACGATCACACGTATTAGAGACGCTTTCATGCCCGGATATCATTACCGTGATCACAGCCGCCGCACCTGCCAAGGCAGCCTGGATCACGGCCAAATTAGCAGCCTTGGCCAAATCGAAATCATACCGGAACGCCTGATAAATCGCCAATTCCAGCGTGGTGGCCCGCGGCCCCCCACCCAGTGTCAACGCCACCGCAAAGCTGGACAAACAAATGACAAAGATAATACCCAAGGCAGACGGCAAAACCCGCATCAACATCGGCCATTCAACGACACGAAACATCGCCCAGCCGCGCAGCCCCAACTGGCCCGCCAACCGCAGATGTTCCGCAGGAACGCGTGACCACCCCTGCACAATCATCCGCGTCGCCAGTGGCAAATTGAAAAACACATGCACCAATAAAACGCCTGAAATTCCATATATAGACACTGGTTCAACACCGAATACGCCCAAAGCACGGTTCACCAACCCGTTTTGGCCAAAGACCGCCAAAACCCCCATAACAGCGATCAGGACGGGCAAAATAAACGGCGCGCCCAGCGCTGTCATCACCCATTCGCGTCCCCAAAACCGCCGCCGGACCAGCGCCCGCGCCAATGGCACCGCCAAGGCGCAGGACAACAGTGCCGACAAAACCGATTGCAACAGGGTAAAGCGCAGCGCCGCCCAATCACCGGCCCCGATGGCACGCCCCGTTTGGGCCCAGCCCCAAACTGTCACCAGCGGGGCCAGAACCAGCACAGCGACCAAGCCGCCCGTGATTATTGCGACAATGCGGTGCGCCATTCTTCAATCGCGGTGTCACGCAGGTCTGCGGCCTGGGCTTCGTCCATGTAAACCGCCTGTGATGGGATCGGCAGATCGGCAAAGGCCTGTGGCCAATCCGACATCGGCTGCGCCGCAGGATAGGACCAGTTCGTCATCGGGATCAGCGATTGGAACGCATCCGACATGACAAACGCCATAAATTGATCCGCCAATTCGGGTTGATCCGTGCCCGCAACCTTGGCCGCCAATTCGAAATAGGGGTAATGCCCTGCCTCAAAAATCGCCGCGCGCTTGGTGTCATCGTCCTCGGCCACGATATGATAGGCGGGCGATGTGTTAAACGACAACACAACCGCCGCCTCACCATCGGTGAACAGGCCATAGGCTTCGGACCAGCCCTTGGTCACGGTCAGGATATGGGGCGCCAAACGTTGCCAAAACGCCCCCGCTTGGTCACCATAGGTCGCCTTGACCCACAACACCAAGGCCAAACCGGAAATCGACGTGCGGGGATCCTGGATCACGATTTTCTGATTGTCGGGTAAATTCAACAAATCATCGAAACCGGTCAGCGGCGTGGTTACCCGTGTCGCATCATATACAAACGACACATAGGACCAGTTGAACGGTAAAAACACATCATCCGTCCAATCAATCGGCAAATCCAGATCCGCGTTTGTCTGCCCATGTGCCGCGAATAACCCCGTGGACCGCGCCTTGGCCGTGACATCCGTGTTCAGACCGATCACAATATCGGCGTCCGTCGATGGACCCTCTAACATCAATCGGGGCAACAAATCGCCGGCCGAAAATTGCAGATCACAGGCACAGGTTTCTTCAAACGCGGCCTCGATCGATGGGCCTGGCCCCCATTCTGATGTGAAATAATCAGGCGCATAGACGTTCAAAACGGGTGTTTCCGCCGCCGCCGCAGTTGCAAAAATGACGCCCGCAGCAAGGGATAGGTATTTCATTCAATCTCTCCTTTAGCATGCGGAGAGATGTGTGGGAAACGCCCCAAACCTTCCCTCCGCCGGTTTTAACCGGATCAGGTTCAACGGGTCCGCAAATGCGTCTCAGCCATGATGGCACCCCGAGGTACCCCCTATTTACGCCTCTACGCTCCATCATACAAGATGAAATCGCTTGAGCCTTGGCCGCCATACCGCTAGAGACATAAACCAAAGGAGATCAGGACATGAGCGTTAACACCTTTGGACATCTTTTCCGCGTCACCACTTGGGGCGAAAGCCACGGGCCAGCCTTGGGCGCGACGGTTGATGGCTGCCCCCCCGGTGTGACGATTGATGCCGCCGATCTGCAACATTGGCTGGATAAACGCAAACCGGGCCAAAACAAATTCACCACCCAACGGCGCGAACCCGATCAGGTGAAAATTCTGTCTGGCGTGTTTGACGGGCAATCCACAGGCACACCCATCCAATTGATGATCGAAAATACTGATCAACGGTCCAAGGATTACGGCAATATTTCCGAAACCTTCCGCCCCGGTCACGCCGATATCACCTATTGGCAAAAATACGGCATCCGCGACTATCGCGGCGGTGGCCGGTCCTCGGCCCGCGAAACTGCGGCCCGTGTGGCGGCCGGTGGCGTGGCCCGCGCTGCACTCAAAACGCTGGCCCCGAATTTGCAAATCACCGGCTATATGACGCAAATTGGTCCCCATAAAATCAACCCGAACAATTTCGACTGGGATCAAATCGACCAAAACGAATTCTGGACACCTGATGCACAGGCCGCCTCAGATTGGGCCACCTATCTTGACGATATCCGAAAATCCCACGACTCTGTCGGCGCAGTGATCGAGGTCACCGCCCGCAATGCCCCCGCAGGTCTGGGCGCCCCAATCTATGGCAAACTTGACACAGACCTTGCCGCCGCCATGATGTCCATCAACGCGGTCAAGGGCGTCGAAATCGGCCAAGGCATGAACGCCGCCGCCCTTACAGGTTCCGAAAATGCCGATGAAATCTTCATGGGCAACGACGGCCAACCGGTCTATTCCTCAAACAATGCAGGCGGCATCCTCGGCGGCATCTCAACCGGTCAGGACATCGTGGTCCGCTTTGCCGTCAAACCCACCTCATCGATCCTGACGCCACGCCAATCCATCACCAAATCCGGCGACCCGATCCAAGTCGTCACCAAAGGCCGCCATGACCCCTGCGTCGGCATCCGTGCTGTCCCAGTCGGAGAAGCGATGATGGCCTGCGTCATTTTGGATCACATCCTTCTACACCGCGGTCAAATCGGCGAAAACCGCGGCAAAATCGGCAAATAACCGCTTTCATTTTTGTGAAAATACTCTCGGGGGTGCGGGGGCAGACAGCCCCCGCCTGATCCGCTGCAAATCCCCCAGCGTGTCAACATCGTGCAAAACATCGCAATACCCGATGGTCCACCGATCCATCTGCGCGGTGGTTTGCGCCAATGTGTCGGCTACAGACCAGGTCACACCGTTAAATAATCCGGGCGGACATCTATGGCCAGCCCGCGCACCGACCAACCAAAATCCACCGTCGGCGGCGGGCCCAAATACAAAATCGCGGCCCTGTAATGTGTCGAACGCCGCGCGAATATGCGCCTGCGTCACATCCGGAACATCCCCGCCAATCAGACAAACAGGGCCCGTGGCCGCGCCCGCCAATAAACGTGCCATACGCGCACCCAAATCACCCCGTCCCTGTGGCACCCGCGGGATGTCTCCGGGCCAAAACCGGCTGGTCAGACCATCACGATCAGGCGACACCGCCAACACGATATCCCACCGCCGATCCCGCAGACGGCGGATCAGGCTGCGGGTTTGATGGCGAAACCACCATGCAGCGGCGGTCATGCCAATATCGCGGCCCAACCGCGTTTTGACCCGTCCGGGGACCGGCTCTTTGACCATAATGATCAGCTTAGGGCGGAATTTAGGCAAAATAATCCTGCAAAATACGACGATAGATTGATTTCAACTGGGTGATCTGGGCAACCTCGACCCGTTCATCAACCGAATGCATGGTTTTGCCCACCAACCCAAATTCGGTAACGGGACACAGGTCTTTGACAAACCGCGCATCTGATGTGCCGCCCGTGGTCGACATTTCGGGGGTGACCCCCAATTCCGCCTGAACGGCCCCTGCGATCAAATCCGACAATTCACCGGGCGGGGTGATAAAGCTTTCGCCAGACACCTTTACGCGCAGATCAAAGGTAATTCCCGTCTCATCTGCCACCTGATCGACCATGCTGTTCAGCCATTGGCTCAGACTGTCACCAGAATGTAAATCGTTGAACCGAATATTCACCGTTGCGCGACACTGCGCAGGGATGACATTGGTGGCCGGATTGCCCGTGTCCACCGTTGTAATCGCCAGGGTCGAGGCATCGAAATGATCGGTGCCCTGATCCAATTCGTGGCTGGCCAAACGATCCATCAACCGCACCATGGCGGTCACGGGGTTATTGGCCCGATGCGGATAGGCCGAATGCCCCTGCACCCCTGTTGCCGTAAAAAACGCGGTTAACGAACCACGGCGGCCAATTTTCATCATCTGCCCCATGGTGTCGGGGCTGGTGGGTTCGCCCACCAAACAATGATCCATGGTTTCCCCATTGGCGCGCATCCAATCCAGAATGGCGGTGGTCCCGTCCAACGCATCGCCTTCTTCGTCACCGGTGATTGTGATGACAATCGACCCATCGGGCGGGGTATCGGCCACAAAATCAATCGCCGCGGCCACGAATGCCGCAACGCCCGATTTCATATCTGTGGCCCCGCGCCCATACATAAACCCATCACGAATTTCCGCGCCAAAGGGATCAACCGTCCAGGCCGCCACATCGCCCACAGGCACCACATCCGTATGCCCATTGAACCCAAAGCTGCGCCCATTGTTCCCCGCACCCCAGCGGGCAAACAGATTGTGAATGCCGCCCCGTTCAATGCGGGTGCAGGTAAACCCGTTTGCAGACAATAACGTCTCTAACAAGGTGATTGCACCCCCTTCGGCGGGCGTCACCGATGGGCATTTGATCAAATCAGCGGTTAATTGAATGGGATCGATTGTCATGGTTTTTCCAGTTTCAGATGTTTCGTCACAACCGCGGCCATATCCGTGGCGCTGTGCAATATATCGGCGGCNCCTGCGGTGGTTAATTCGTCCAACGTNCCAAACCCGTATAGCGCACCCAAACAGACCATGCCATTGTTCCGCGCCCCGATCACGTCATAGTGACGATCGCCAATCATGATCGCATCGCGCGGATCACAGCCTGTCTGTGCCAAGCCATAGGCCAGCAATTCGGTTTTATCGCTGCGGGTGCCATCCAATTCC
>BB_Man_B_Liq_inBBDRAFT_1000255_pt1 | contig 10433 bp, 11 predicted proteins | sample BBManParaguerPR_4_FD_10244 | JGI IMG/M metagenome (IMG submission 10244) | reverse complement strand
AAAAGAGGACGCCCCCCCCCCCGAAGATCGGTTGATCGCCAATGTCGGGCTGAAATAATCAGCCAGGCCCTGGCGTTGTTGTTCGGTTGTTGCGTTCAGCAGCCACATCAGCATGAAAAACGCCATCATCGCGGTCACAAAATCCGCATAGGCCCCTTTCCACGCGCCCCCATGATGACCGCCGCTGACGATTACTTTTTTCCGTTTGACTATGATTGGAACAATCGGCGTATCCATCGACATAACTCACCACCCTTTTATTTCACCCACACTCAGGTTTAGCGGGCAAAGGGTAAGCAGAGGTTAACAGATAAAATTGTTCGCGTTTAATAGCTGTAGTCGCCAAACACCTTGGACGCGTCACCGTTCCAATCGGAATGATAGCGCGCCAGCAATTCGTCAGCCGGTGTTTGCCCCGTTTCCAACGATTCCTTTAGGGCATCCAGAAAATGCACTTCGTTCGGGACCAACCCGTCCTGGCCGGATTTTGCGCGTGACTTTAGGCCCTGTTCGCTGATGGCCACCGCTTCGCGGGCCAAATCAGACAGGGCGTATTTGCCCACGCGTCCATCCAGCGCCTGTTCAGATGCGGCAATGCGTAACGCTTGGCGTGTTTCGGCATCCATGCCCTTGGCCAGATCCCATGCGGCATCCAATGCGGATTGATCGTACATTAACCCGACCCAAAACGCAGGCAACGCACACAGCCGCCGCCATGGGCCACCATCGGCCCCGCGCATTTCGATGAATTTTTTGATCCGCGCTTCGGGGAAAATGGTGGTCAGGTGATCGGCCCAATCGCTAAGGGTTGGGGTTTCGCCCGGCAGGGCGGGCAATTTGCCCTGTAAAAAATCGCGAAACGATTGCCCCAGCGCATCGATATATTTGCCATCGCGATAGACGAAATACATCGGCACATCCAACGCGTAATCGACCCAGCGTTCAAATCCAAACCCATCCTCAAACACGAATGGCAACATCCCCGTGCGATCGGCATCCAAATCGCGCCAGACGCGGCTGCGCCAGCTTTTGTGGTTGTTTGGCTTGCCCTCTAGGAATGGGGAATTGGCGAACAATGCTGTGGCGACAGGTTGCAGCGCCAGCGCGACGCGCAGTTTTTGCACCATGTCCGCCTCGGACCCGAAATCCAAATTCACCTGAACGGTGCAGGTGCGATACATCATGGTTTTCCCCATGGTGCCCACGCGGTCCATATAATCGGTCATCAATTTATAGCGACCCTTGGGCATGACAGGCATATCCGCATGCGACCAATGTGGCGCGGCACCCAACCCGATAAAGCCCACACCAATTTCGTCTGCGATGGATTTCACTTCGCGTAGGTGTGCGTTGACCTCGTCACAGGTTTGGTGAATCGTTTCCAATGGTGCGCCCGACAATTCCAGTTGCCCACCGGGTTCCAGCGATACGTTTGCCCCGTCTTTGGTCAGACCGATCAATTTATCGGCCTCGGTCACGGGCGACCAACCATAGCGGTCGCGCAGGCCCTCTAGCATTGCCAAAATTGACCGCGGACCATCATAGGGCAGCGGGTTCAAGGTGTCTTTGCAATAGCCAAATTTTTCGTGTTCGGTCCCAATGCGCCATTCGGATTTTGGCTTGCAGCCTTCGGCCAAATATTCGGCCATTTGTTCATGACGTTCGATCGGACCGCCGCCGGACTGAGGGATGGACATTTCGAATTCTCCGATACGGTTGTTTGGACTAAGGCATGGCCATCTTTGGCGCGGGTGTCAATGCAGAAACCTGTCTGGATCAAGATAGGTGTTTTGCTGCCAAATCAAGACCGGCTGTGTAATGTCACGCGATAACATGGATAACATGTGTTCGATCCGCAACCCGGGCAGGCTGGCAAAGGCATCAAACAATCCATCCGCCCCGCGTGCATCCACGGGTATGGTGATGGCGGGTTGCGCGGGCTGTTCCAGAACCCAGCATTTCGACATGGGTTTTTGGATCAGGGTAATGCGGCTGATGTCGGGTATCGCGATGGTGCCACCTGAATAGGGCCCGAAATAGGTAATCTGACCTTCGATCACGGTGACAACACCAGCACCGGTGGTATTGGCGCGAAATCGAAACCGTTGCAGCCCCATTAGGAACACAATCCCCGCAAGGGCCAGCAGAACATAGCCGATATACTGCAGCAATCCGAAAAATGCCGTCGCCCAATATGCGCCCAAGGCGCCAAGGCCAAGCGCGATCAAAACCTCGCGAATGCGCCATAGGGTTTGTTTGGCCTCGTCTCGGATCATGTCCAATCCCCAAGGCTGCGTTGCCACAATGTCAATGCGCTGACGGCGGCGGTATCGGCGCGCAATATGCGTGGGCCTAGGCTGATGCTGTGGGATTGGGGGTGTGATTGTAACCTGGCCCGTTCGGCAGGTGAAAACCCGCCCTCGGGTCCGATGAATATGGCCCATTTCCCCGCAGGACAGGATGCCAGATCTGTCGGGGCTTGGCCCACTAGGGTTTCATCGCAAAACAGGATGTTGCGATCCTGTGGCCAGGTTTGCAAACATTTGTCCAGACTTTGCAAATCATGTACCACCGGCACATAGGTGCCGCCACATTGTTCGGTTGCCTCGACCGCATGGGCCTGTAACCGGTCCTGTCGGATACGTTCAGAATTGGTGTAATCGGTCGAAATCGGGAAAATTTCCGCCGCGCCCAATTCGGTTGCTTTTTCCACGATGAAATCTGTTCGCGCCTTTTTGATGGGGGCAAACATCAGCCATAAATCGGGCGGGGCTTGCAGGGGTTTTGTTTGTGTGACCAATTGCAATACGCCACCGCGTTTTGAACCTGATGTAATATCGGCCAACCATTCACCATCGCGCCCATTGAACACCAAAATCTGATCACCCACTGACAGCCGCATCACCGCAAACAGGTAATTCGCCTGATCGCGATCCAACGCAATGGATTGCGCCGCCTCGAAAGGGTGGTTAACAAAGAGTCGTATTTTCGCTGTCACTAAATTCGCTGTCATGGGGACATCATATGGATCAAATACCGCCAAGACCAGAGGCCACAGGACAAGTTTCTGATGCTGTTACAGGAAATTGGGTGGATACGCTGGCCCCTGCGCCCCTGCGCCCCTATCTGCGGTTGTCGCGGGCAGATCGGCCGATTGGCACGTGGTTGTTGTTGTTGCCCTGTTGGTGGGGATTGCTGGCGGCGATGCTGGCCAGTGATCAGGCGCGTTGGTTTGATTTGTGGATCTTCGTGTCCACCGCGATTGGCGCATTTTTGATGCGCGGCGCGGGATGTACATGGAATGACATCACCGATCGTGATTTTGATGGCGCGGTTGACCGCACCCGCAGCCGCCCCATTCCATCGGGGCAGGTGACCGTCAAACAGGCACTGATCTGGATGATCGCGCAGGCGGCGCTGGGCGCGGTTATTTTGTTTTCCTATAATGTGGTGGCGATTGGGTTGGGGATTTTGTCGCTGGGGCTGGTGGCGATCTATCCCTTTGCCAAACGTTTTACTTGGTGGCCACAGGTGTTTTTGGGGCTGGCGTTTAACTGGGGTGCCCTGTTGGCCTATGCCGCGCATGCAGGCCATGTTGGGCGGGGGGCTGTGTTGTTGTATCTGTGCGGTATTGCGTGGACTTTGTTTTACGACACCATTTATGCCCACCAAGACAAAGAGGATGACGCCTTGATCGGCGTCAAATCAACGGCGCGGTTGTTTGGTGAAGCCTCGGGCAAATGGTTGTATGCCTTTGGCGGGGTGGCCGTGGTATTGATGGCATGGGCCGTGCTGGACGTGACCCAAGACCGCAGCACGGTGTCGCGCGTCGTTGCATTATTGGCTGTGCCGTCCTTTGCGGGGCATATGATCTGGCAAATGTCGCGTCTTTCGCTGAATGATACGGCCGTGTTGTTGCGTTTGTTTCGATCAAATCGCGACGCAGGTTTGCTGCCTGTGCTGTTTTTTGCCTGCGCGCTTGTCCTTTGATTGCAACTTGTTACGCATGGGCGTATCACGGGGGCAGGGGCGGTAACTGGATCCGGGAATGAAGAAAACACCATTACTTGCAAGCGTCGGTATTTTTGCTGTGGCCGCGGGCCTGTGCATTGCGGGTGCAATCGTTGCGGCCAACGCGGTTGAAACCAAATCGCGTGATGATGTTGTGCGCGCCTTTGAACAGGCGCAGATGACTTGGGCCGATGTGGCCACCGATGGGTTGCAGGTATTTGTCATCGGGATCGCCCCGAACGAAGCGGACCGGTTCAAAGCCAAAAGCATCGCGGGCCAAGTGGTTGACGCCACACGCGTCATTGACCAGATGACCGTTTACGAAGAGGTTCAGGTTCAGCCACCTGAATATCGGTTAGAATTTTTGCGCACCCCGTCGGGGGTTTCTGTGTTTGGGGTATTGCCTGAACGTTATGGCAGCCAAAGCCTGCTGGGTGAATTGCAAAAAATCGCCGGGCCTGATGGCACGGTGACACAATTGTTGGAAATGTCATCCTATCCTGCGCCGCAAAACTGGGCGCGCGATGTGCGCTTGGCTTTGTCCGTGTTAAAGGATGTGTCCGCTGCTAAAATCACCGTCCAGGACCAAGCCATTGCAGGGTCTGGTGTTGCGGCCAATGATGCGGCAAAAACCAAATTGCAAACGGCCTGGGCAAATCGCATCCCCCAAGATCTGGATTTTGACGTGGCAATCAAGGTGCCACGCCCTGTTGTGGCGCCCTATGTGTTTCGGGCTGTTAAATCCGAACAGGGGCTGAAATTGGATGCCTGCACCGTGCAAACCCGCGAGATGCACGAACAAATCATTCAACGCGCCCAGGCATTGGGTGCCGCGGGTGCCGTGAAATGTCAAATCGCGCTGGGCCGACCGACAGACAACTGGGCGCAAGTCGTGTTGGATACACTGGACACGCTGCAGGCCTTTGATCAGGGCAGCATTACGATCACCGACACCTCTGTTCGGCTTGAGGTGGGGCAGGGCACCGATCCTGCAATGTTTAATGGACAGGTCAGCCAGCTAAAACAGCGGTTGCCCGCTGAATATTCATTCGTCAGCGTATTGCCCAGGCCGGTCACATCCGATGCCGAGGCAACCGAAATCACCATCACCCGCAGCCCCGAAGGGTTGGTTGTGGTCCGCGGGGCCGTCGAATCCCAGGTGGGGTTGGATATGATATCCAGTCTGGCCAAGGCACGGTTCGGTCAGGACGGTGTTCATGTGTCAGTGCGCGTGCGTGACACAATTGGCCAAAGCTGGACGCAGCAAATCCTGAGCGGTTTGGAAACAATCGCAAAACTGAACAAAGGCAGCGTCATTCTGTCCTCCGAGACCATTCGGATTTCTGGTGAAACCTCAGCTGAAACGGCACAAAGCGATATTACCGCATTATTCGCAGATCAGCTTGGTACGGGCCAGCGGATGGATATGAATGTGGCATATATCGAGCCGCCCAAACAGGTAGAACCCCTTGGTCCCAGCCCACAAGAATGCATTGACCAAATCGCCGTTGTCTTAGAGGCCAATAAAATCAATTTTGAACCGGGGTCGGATCGCGTCGATTTGGCAGGTCAGACCGTTTTGGATGACATCGCGGATATTTTACGTGATTGCGGTGAAATTCCGATGGAAATTGCGGGCCATACCGACAGTCAGGGCCGCGAAGAAATGAACCTGCAGCTGAGCCAATCGCGCGCCGATGCGGTGTTGATGGAATTACAGCGCCGCCGCATTTTGACGTCAAGTTTCAGCGCCAAAGGCTATGGCGAAACAACACCCATTGCCCCCAACAACACAGAAGAGGGCCGCGACGCCAATCGGCGTATCGAATTTACATTGATTTTGCCGTCCGAACCTGCAACACCCCAACCAAAAGAGGCAGGGTCAAAAAATGAATAGAACCGAGTTTGTGATTGCAATTGCTGTTGTGTTATTTGTGGCCTTTGCCCTGGGTTGGTTCGCGCATCTGATGTTGCAGCGGTTCACCCGCGTATCAAAATCGGATTTGTCCGAATTTGAACGCATGTCGCAGGAACTGCACGAAGCCGAGGAAACACGCGATCAGGCGATTACATATCTGCAGCAACGCGAAGCGGAATTGACCAGCCAGCTGAACCAGACCGAGGCGGAATTGCGTGCCGCGATGGAAGGGCTGCGCGAAGCGCGCCTAGAGGCTGAGGAACTGCGCGGCTATATCGAAAAACAGAACGCCAAGTAGCGCAGGGTTAGTCCCAGCGCGCTAGGGCATCTTCGTCCAGTTGTTTTGCCTCAACCCAACGGGGATGGCCGTCGATCCATTCCTTTTTCCAAAATGGGGCGCGGGATTTTAGGTAATCCATCAAAAATTCAGCCGCTTGAAACGCATCTGTCCGATGGCGCGCCGCGGTGGCGACCATCATGATCACATCACCTGGCACCAGTTTTCCATAGCGGTGGATCACCATCACATCGGCCAAATTCCAACGATCCTGTGCGCTTTGGGCGTGTTGTGTGATGGCCTTGTGCGTCATGGCGGGGTAATGTTCGATTTCCATCGCATCCAGTGATCCGCAATCATCATCGCGGACAATGCCAGTAAAGGTGACAACAGCGCCTACATTTTTGTGTGTATCGGTGAATGCGTTGGTTTCATGGCCCACGTCAAATGGGGCAGTTTGGACCAGAATTTTCATTCTATCCCCCTGTCATAGGCGGGAAAAACGCAACCTCTTGGGCGTTAGAGAGGGGCGCGTCGAAATCCACCAATTCTTGGTCTACGGCCACGCGCAGCGATGTCAGGTCGGAAAACACCAGATCATAGCGCGGTTCGCGTGCGCGCAGCTCAGCAACCAGTTCGGCCACCGTTTGCGCCGGCCCATCATAGGGTTCGGACCCTGTGCCAATGCGTTCGCGTACCCATGCGAAATAAACCAGCTGCATTATCTATCGTCCCTCAGGAATGGTTTGGCCTTGTTGAAATAATCCAGGCCGGTCAAAAATGTCAAAACAGCGGCAACCCACAACAACACTAAACCGATCTGACCAGACCAGACCATGGCATCGATTTCCCATGATTTCGGCAGGTTGTTGATTTGGTCATTTTGCAACAATGCATGTACGGCATCGCGGTCCAATGCGCTGTTGGACCGGCTGACAAAATGTTCAAACACACCTTGGGAAAACAATGTCGCAATGGCAACCATTTGCGCGGTTGTTTTCCATTTGGCCAATTTCGTCACCTTAAGCGTGCCGGCAGTGTCCCCCAAAAATTCGCGCAGGCCGGATACAAATACCTCGCGAAATAAAATGACGGTGGCGGGCAAGACCAACCAAGGCGACATGGTGGAATATCCAACAATCACCATCAGGGCGATGACGACCATGGCCTTGTCCGCGATTGGGTCCAGCATTGCCCCCAATTTGGTTTCCTGTTTCCAGGCGCGGGCCAAAAAACCATCGAACCAATCGGTGATGGCGGCGCTGATAAACAATACCAATGCAAACCAATCCGCATAGGGGCGATCAAAATACAAAAACATCAGCGCCACGCCGGGCGCTGCCAACAGGCGCAACACCGTCAAAATATTGGGCAATGTCCATGTCATATTATGTGCAATCTTTCCTGCATATATGTGTCTTGGGTCCCTGATACCGATATTTTGGCCGATATGCCATGATGAATTCATCACAATCTGTCGCGGGTTTGTCTTTGCGACATTTGTGCAGGCGGTTGTCAGGATTGCAGCAGTGTTCCCATCCGGTCAACCGCCAAACTATACCCTTGGACCCCAAAGCCTGCGATAACGCCGTCGGCGCGCAGGGATACATAGGAATGATGGCGGAATGATTCGCGTTTGTGGACGTTGGAAATATGTACCTCTAACACTGGGCCGTCATAGGCATTTAGCGCGTCCAATATGGCCACTGATGTATGCGTAAACGCACCGGGGTTGATGATGATGCCTGCGGCTTCGTCCCGGGCCTGGTGGATCCAGTCGATAATTTGTCCTTCGTGATTGGATTGGCGCAAATCGATGGTCACCCCATAGCGCGCGGCCGTGGTGCGGCAGTGTTCCGCGACATCCTCTAAGGTGTCGGCTCCATAAATTTCGGGCTGACGTTTGCCCAACAAATTCAGGTTGGGTCCATTTAAAATGAATACCGTTTTCGACATTTTGAAGTCCTCTTGGCCTGTTGCCCAAGTGTTAAGTGTTTTTGCCCCATGCGCAAGGCCTAGCTATAGGCCCACCAAACTAATCCCGCGCCAAACACGACACGATAGACGACATAGGGCGTAAAGCTGACCGATTTTAGCAATCGCATCATCAATCCCAAGGCCAAAAATGCAGCGATACAAGAAAAAATCGCGGCCAAGGCCGCATCGCCCAATGTTTGTGCATTCGCATGCGGCAGGGCGTCCAGCACCTCAAGGGATCCGGCCGCCAGAATGGTCGGGATCGACATCAGCATCGATATGCGCGCCGCACTGGCTCGGTCAAATCCCATAAACCGCGCACCGGTGATGGTGATCCCCGACCGCGATGTGCCCGGGATCAGGGCCAAAGCCTGCCACAGGCCAAGTGTGATGGCCTGTTTCAGTGTCCAGCTGTTTGAATGGCGTGTTTCGGGGCGTTTGGTATCGGCCACCCACAATAAAATGCCAAATCCTAACATCGTGGCCCCGATCAACCCGACGTGATCGCGCATCGCGTCGGATGCACCAGAGAGTTTCAGGACCAGCCCAAAAATGACTGCGGGAATCGTTGCGATGATCAGCGCCAGCGCCAGATGGCTGTCGGCGGTGGTCAGATTGCCGCGTGTCAGTGCCCGCAATCCCGACAGGGCACGCAATGCATCCGTTTTGAAAAACACAATGACCGCAACCAAGGTGCCGACATGAACGGCAGCATCAATCAATGGCCCCTGATCGGCCAACCCCGTCAGGTTTGGCAACAGGATCAAATGCGCGCTAGAGGATATTGGCAAGAATTCGGTAATACCTTGAATTAACGCAACAATTATAATGTGGAATAATGCCATTTGGATACGCCTTGTGGTTTTGGGGGTGGTATAAACGATCTGCTGCCGCTGTGCATCCGATTATTAATGTCCGATACGGACCTAATTTCCGCCTGTCGCGACGATATTTTTGTCAGCCTTGGATAAATATTTGAATAAAGGTCAGCAATGCTGCCTTTTCATTTGGTGCGGCCTGTTGTAATGAACGCCGAACCCATTTAAATCGGAGGCAACGAAAATGGCCAAGCAGCCTATGTTGAAATTTGTGAACGTGACGCGCGAAATGCCGCAAAAGCGGGCTGCCGATACGCGTAACAAGGATTTTAACGAAATCTACGCCGAATTCGCCGCCGCCAAAGCGCAAGAGCAAGCCAGCCGGTGCAGCCAGTGCGGTGTGCCCTATTGCCAATCGCATTGCCCTTTGCACAACAATATCCCAGATTGGTTAAATCTGACCGCAACGGGCCGCCTGCAAGAGGCCTATGACATCAGCCAGGCGACCAATACATTCCCCGAAATCTGCGGCCGCATCTGCCCCCAAGACCGCCTGTGCGAAGGAAACTGCGTCATCGAACAATCGGGTCATGAAACGGTGACCATTGGTGCGGTGGAAAAATATATCACCGATACCGCATGGGAACAGGGATGGGTCAAGCCCATTACACCTGCCGCAGAACTGTCGCAATCGGTGGGCATTATCGGGGCGGGCCCCGGTGGGCTGGCAGCAGCCGACCGTTTGCGTCGCGCCGGGTATCAGGTGACGGTTTATGACCGCTATGACCGTGCGGGTGGTTTGCTGACCTATGGCATCCCCGGGTTCAAATTGGAAAAGGATGTGGTGATGCGCCGCAACGGTCAACTGACCGAAGGCGGGATCAAACTGGAATTGAACACCAACGTGGGCGTGGATGTGTCCTTTGCCGATATTCGCGAAAAACATGACGCGGTGATCATCGCCACGGGTGTATACAAAATCCGCGAACTGAATGCGCCGAATGCGGGCCTGACCGGCATCGTGCGCGCGCTGGATTATCTGACCGCCTCGAACAAAGTGAACTTTGGCGACGATGTTGCGGAATTCAACAATGGCACCCTGAATGCTAAGGGTAAAAAGGTTGTGGTCATTGGTGGCGGTGACACGGCTATGGACTGTGTGCGCACCGCGATCCGTCAGGGGGCCACATCGGTCAAATGTATGTACCGTCGCGACCGTGCCAATATGCCCGGTTCCCAACGCGAAGTCGCCAATGCCGAAGAAGAGGGCGTCGAATTCATCTGGTTGGCCGCACCCACCGGTTATGTGGCCGATACAAATGTGACCGATCTGCAAAACCCTGGCGACCAGTCGGGCAGTGTTCAGGGCGTGATCACCCAGCGTATGCGTCTGGGATCGCCCGACGCCACAGGACGTCGTTCCCCTGAGGTG
>BB_Man_B_Liq_inBBDRAFT_1000254_pt1 | contig 10436 bp, 11 predicted proteins | sample BBManParaguerPR_4_FD_10244 | JGI IMG/M metagenome (IMG submission 10244) | reverse complement strand
CCATTGGCTCGTGATAGGGCTATTATGTATTTGTCTGGTTTGGAGGAGGATACAATTATGACTCCTGAGGGTCGTATGGTAATAAAGAGTAAATTATTAACAATTTTCAATGATCTTCTAGATAAAGATAACATAGAGCATAAGTTAGATGATGTATTGATAAAAGATTTTGTGGTGCAATAATTATGTCATCAGAGATTTTATCCCAAGATGAAATTGATGCCCTTCTTTTTGGAGGAGCAGATGAATCAGATGATGATGGTTCGTCGGATGGTTCTCCCCAAAATTTTGATTTTGCGACGCAAGATAAAATCGTTCGTGGGCGAATGCCTACATTGGAAATGATCAATGAAAGATTTGCTAGAATATTCAGGATCAGTCTTTTTAATATATTAAGTAAACCAGCAGAGGTAACCTTTGACGGCTTGAAAATTATTAAATTTGGTGAATTTATAAAAACGATGTTTGTACCAACAAGTCTGAATATCTGTCGGGTTAATCCTTTAAGAGGAAAGGCTCTGTTTGTTTTTGACCCAAATTTGGTTTATATGGCTGTTGAAAACTTTTTCGGTGGTGAGGGTAAGTTTTATACCAAAATAGAAGGTAGAGATTTTACTCCAACCGAAAGTAGAGTTATCAATTTAATGAGAGATGCCTCATTTGTAGATTTTCAAAGGTCATGGGAAAATGTAATGCCAATTGGCTTTGAATTTTTAAATACAGAATTAAACCCTCAGTTTGCGAATATTGTGTCTCCAACTGAGGTTGTTGTTGTTTCAAGTTTCCAAATTGAACTAGAAGGCGGTGGTGGTAAGTTCCATACTGTGTTGCCTTATTCAATGGTTGAGCCAATTAGAGAGTTATTATCAGCGGGTATTCAATCTGATACAGCTGATTTAGATGAGCGTTGGCAGATTGCTTTACAAGATGAGGTTCAAAGTATTGATATTGAACTTACCGCGGTGTTGGGTCAAAAAACATTACCGTTGACAGATATTTTAACTTTTAAAGAGGGTGATGTTGTACCATTTGATATGCGTTCATATGTTATGGTATATGGTCCAGATCGCATACCTGTTTTTAAAGCTAATTATGGTCAAAAAAATGGAAAAAAGGCTATCCAAGTGATAGAATCTATTGAACGTCCGAAGGGCTCCGGTGTATCTGCCGATGGCGCTTCTGGTGAAATTGATCTGTTCTAAAGGAGAATAAAGATGACAGATGATACAATGACAGATGAAGAAATTGAAGCATTGATGGATGCTGAGGCATCCCCTGAGGATGCATCTACTAGTGATGAATCATCTCGTCCCGCTGATGATAATGTTGAAGTTGGCGATTTAGATGATGATATGTTAGCTGACATGCTAGATCAAGCCTCTGATGGTGAGGGCGGTTCGTCTGCTGATGAAGAAAATGCCGCTGATCTTGATGATGATATGTTGGCTGATATGCTAGATCAAGCCTCTGATGGTGAAGAGGGTGGTGAGGCTGAGGTTCAGTATGACTCAGAAGGTAATCCAATGGATCCAGATGCCGCTGCTATGTGGGGTGATGCTTTGTCTGAGCAAGGTGTTTCGTCAGAGCCAGAATTAGATTCAGAAGGTAATCCAATGGATCCAGATGCCGCCGCGATGTGGGGTGATGCCTTGTCAGAGCAAAAAGAGAGAACCGCCGAAGATTTTGAGCGCGGCAAAAAAGTTCCAGCGGGTGTTGTTCAATCCGTTGGTGTATCTCCCGAAGCTTTAACTGAAATGTTTGGCGGCGAAGTTCAGCTTGACATCATTATGGATATTCCAGTAACAATTTCAATGGAGATTGGTCGTACAATGATTCCAATTAGAAATTTAATGCAGTTGAATCAAGGTTCTGTAATTGAGCTTGATCGATTGGCAGGTGAACCGATGGATGTATTAGTAAATGGTACTTTGATTGCCCACGGAGAAGTTGTTGTGGTTAATGAAAAGTTTGGTATTAGATTGACAGATGTAATTTCTGTTGAAGAACGAGTGAAGAAAATTAATTGATGTTGTCTCAGGTATTATTTTTATTATTTTTATTGTTTTCGGTAAAAGTTAGTGCCGCGGAAATGGTTTCAATGGTTCCATCAAATAGTGCTAATTATTTACATGTTTTTCTTGTATTAATTTGTATTATTGCTTTTATATTTATTATCGCATTTATTGCCCGCAGAATTTTTAAGGTTTCAGGTAAATTTAATGACCAATTAGAAGTCTTGGGTGGCTTAAATGTTGGCTCTAAGGAGCAAATAGTATTAATTCAAGTGGGAGAAGAACAACTGCTTGTTGGTGTTTCGCCAGGTCGAGTTTCGAAAATACACAAGCTCGATGTTCCATTGTCGCTTAAATCATCACCTCAAATTGATTTTAAATCTGTATTAAAAAGGAATTTAAATGAAGAATAAATTTTTTTTCCTATTTGTGTTGATTGTGTCAACTTTATTTTTCCAAGATGTATTTGCCGAGAATGCGGGTTTTGAAGCCTTTGTTTCAGAGCAACAAAAAGATGGGACGACTTCATATAGTGTGACAATTCAAGCCTTAGCATTTAGTGCTTTGCTTGCCTTTTTGCCAGCCATTGTTTTGATGATGACTTCATTTGCACGAATAGTTATAGTGTTGGCGATTTTGCGTCAAGCATTAGGAACAATGCAAACTCCCTCAAACCAAATTTTAATTGGAATCGCTTTGTTTTTGAGTGTTTTTATTATGCAGCCCACATTACAAAAAGTATATGATGATGGTGTTGAGCCGTATTTGAATAATAAAATTGAAATATCAGAAGCAATAAATAAATCTTCTGTTCCAATGAGGGATTTTATGTTATCAAATACTCGTCAGACTGATTTAGCAATGTTTTTAAATATGTCGAGTCTTGGTGAAGTCGAAAAGCGAGAAGATTTACCAATGTATATTTTAATTCCAGCATTTATCACAAGTGAATTAAAAACAGCTTTCCAAATTGGTTTTATGATTTTTATTCCATTTGTTGTTATAGATTTGGTAGTCGCCTCAGTGTTGATGTCGATGGGTATGATGATGTTATCACCAATGATGATTTCATTGCCATTTAAATTAATGTTGTTTGTGTTGGTTGATGGATGGTTGTTGGTTATACAAACAATCACCTCATCATTTAAGCCGCTCACAGGAGGTTAGAATGAGCCCAGATTTAGTCATGCAATTAGGTCGTCAAACATTGGAGTTGTTGGTATTAATTTCCTCCCCTCTCTTGTTGACCGCTTTATTTGTTGGTTTAATAGTTTCGTTGTTTCAAGCTGCGACCCAAATTAATGAAATGACATTAAGTTTTATTCCAAAATTAGTGGGTATGATTGTCGCCCTAGCTTTAACTGGCTATTGGATGATCGATTTAATGATGCAGTTTACCATTAATTTGTATTCTAACATTCCAAACTTATTGGGGTGATTTATGCTTGTTGAAGCTTCAAGCATAATAGATTACTCAGTTCAATTTATGTTGCCATTCATTAGGCTTGCCGCCTTTTTGTTAGTTGCGCCAGTATTTGGTACTAAAACAACTCCTATGAAAGTAAGGGCTCTTTTAGCTTTGTCTTTATCGGTGATGATGTCTTCTATGATAGAGGTTCCTGTTTTTAAGGGTTCGTTTGATATTATTTTATATTCTTTAAATGAGTTTTTAATTGGTTTAGCAATTGGTTTTACTTATAAATTAATTTTTGGCACCTTAGAATTGGCAGGTCAAATAGCAGCTCAGGCAGTTGGTTTGTCATTTGCATCATCGGTGGATCCTCAAAATGGTATCCAAATGCCTGTAATAGGCCAGTTTTTTACAATATTTGGTTTGTTGTTTTTTTTAGCAATAGATGGTCATTTATTAACAATAGCATCATTGCACATGACTTTTGAGCGTTTTCCTTATGGTCAAATGATTGATGTATCTACATTAGAGGGTATAGTTTCGTTTTCGGTCGTGATGTTCTCGATGGCATTTTTGATAGGTTTACCAGTCACAATGGCATTAATGGTTTCAAATATAACTTTTGCTGTTATAACAAGGGCAGCTCCGCAAATGAACATATTTGCTGTGGGTTTTCCAATTACAATCTTGTTTGGCTTTTGGGTATTATCAAATTCATTTGATAATACTTTCAGTATTTTATATATGTTGTTTGAAAAAGTTCATTCTTATGTTTTAAAAATATAGGTGAAATATGGCAGAAGATAGTTCAGCACAAGAAAAAACGGAAGAGGCAACCCCTCACCGAATTCAAAAAGCAAGAGAAAAGGGTCAAATTGCTCGTTCTAAGGAATTGGTGACAACAGCGATGTTAATTTTTTCAGCCGTTTTATTTTTGATTTTTGGTGAAATGATGTTGGAGTCTTCTAAGGAGTTAATGTCACGAGGTCTTTTGATTAACCCGAGTTATTTGAATGATTCAAGAATGATTTTTCAATTAGTCGAGCTATTTGTTAATTATTTAATTTCTATGATTCCTTTGTTTGTTGTATTAATTGTTGTGGCTATATTTTCTTCAATTGCATTGGGTGGTTATGTATTTTCGTGGGAAGCAGTCGCTCCTAAAATATCTAAATTAAACCCAATCTCAGGTTTTGGTAGAATGTTTGGACCTAAGGGTTTTATGGAATTAGTTAAAGCATTATTAAAGGCTATTTTAGTAAGTGTCTTCGCTTGGTTCTTTTTGTATATTTATATGGATGATATTTTTAAAATTTCAAATTTACCTTTTGAAACTGCTATCGAAGAAGGTTTGTATATGCTTGGAATATTGTTTATACTTTTATCGTCTTCAATGTTGCTTGTGACATTAATAGATGTTCCTTTTCAGTTGTACAACACTGCGAAGGAGTTGAGAATGTCGATGCAAGATATTAAAGATGAATATAAGGAAATTGAAGGTAAGCCTGAGGTTAAACAAAAGCGTCGTCAACTTCAAATGAAATATGCACAGGGTCGTATGCTTCAAGATGTTAAAGATGCTGATGTTATTATTACTAACCCGACTCATTATGCAGTTGCGGTTAAGTATGATCAGGAGAATGATGAAGCTCCAATTGTATTGGCAAAAGGGGTTGATTATCTGGCGGCAAGTATACGAACCATTGCAGCAGCAAATGATGTGTATATAGTTGAAGCACCGCCTTTGGCACGATCTTTGTATCATCATGTTGAAGTGCAAGAAGAAGTGCCACATCAATTGTTTATTGCTGTGGCAAAAGTATTAGCATATGTATATCAATTAAAGGCATATGAGGCAGGAATGGGTATAAAACCCACACTTGACAATAATTTGAATATTCCAGCGGAGATGGAAAAATAATGTCAAAATTTATTAATTATTTCGAGAGTATGATTCGCTCAGGCTTAGGTGCTCCCATTTTATTGGTGGTGATTTTGGGTATGATGATTGTCCCATTGCCAGCATTTTTATTGGATTTATTGTTCACTTTTAATATTGTTCTCGCTTTAATTATATTAATGTCATCAATATATGCAAAAAGACCTTTGGATTTTGCCACCTTTCCCACGGTAATTTTGATTGCGACTTTGTTGCGTTTGGCTTTAAATTTGGCATCAACAAGGATTGTGCTGTTAGAGGGTCATCAGGGTGGAGATGCTGCTGGTAAGGTTATTGAGTCATTTGGTAATTTTGTTGTAGGCGGTAACTTTGCAATAGGTTTGATCATTTTTGCCATCTTGGTTTTGATTAATTTTGTAGTTGTAACAAAGGGTACTGGTCGAGTTGCTGAGGTAAGTGCTAGATTTACTTTGGATGCAATGCCAGGAAAACAAATGGCAATTGATGCTGATTTGGCTGCAGGTGTTATATCCCAAGATGAAGCTAAACAGCGAAGGGAGGATGTTGTATCAGAGTCTGATTTTTACGGCTCAATGGATGGTGCTAGTAAATTTGTTAAGGGTGATGCCATCGCTGGCTTGTTGATTCTTTTTATTAATATCGTTGGTGGTTTATTTGTGGGGATAGTGCAACATAATTTAAGTTTTGATATTGCAATGGAATATTATGTTTTGTTAACAATTGGAGATGGCTTAGTTGCTCAGATACCTGGTTTATTATTGTCAACCGCGACAGCGATTATTGTAACCCGAGTCTCCTCCTCTAATGATATGGGTTCAGAAATATTCAGCCAATTGGGTAAGCCCCAAGGTTTATTGATTGCGGCTGGTATTGTAGGCTTTTTGGGTTTAATCCCTGGCATGCCTAATTTTCCATTTCTTTTAATGTCTTCTGTTTTTGTTGGTCTTTATTATTATCAAAGGAAAGTGTCTGCAAAAAAAGAGATCGAAGCTGCGAAAGAAGAGTCGAAACCAAAAGTAGAGCCTCCAAAAGAATTATCTTGGGACGATATCCCTCTAATCGACCAGTTATCATTAGAGGTTGGCTATCGTCTAATTCCAATGGTAGATCAATCACAAAATGGTGAATTATTAAAAAGAATTAAAGGAATTAGAAAAAAACTATCAACCGATTTGGGTTTTTTAGTTCCTACTGTGCATGTTAAGGACAATCTGGATTTGTTGCCTAATGAATATAAAATTATGTTGATGGGTGTTCCAGTGGGCACAGGAGTTGTTCACCCAGACCGCAGTTTAGCAATTAATCCAGGGCAAGTGTTTGGTGAGTTGTCAGGTGAGAAAACCACAGAGCCTGCTTATGGGTTAGAAGCAGTTTGGATTGATAGTGATGATGTGGATAAAGCACAAACTCAGGGTTATACGGTCGCAGATTCATCTACAGTTATCGCTACTCATATAAGTAAAATATTACAAGAGAATGCTCATGAGTTGTTGGGTCGAGATGAAGTTCAACAAATTATTGATCGGGTTGGTAAAAAATTCCCTAAGTTGGTAGACGGTTTATTGGGTGATAATTTACCATTGGGAACCGTTGTTAATGTTTTTCAAAATTTATTAGAAGAGGGTGTGCCAATAGTGCAGGCTCAAACTATTTTGGAAACACTCGCTGATCATAGTTTGATTACAAAAGATACTGAGGAATTAACGGCCTTAGCAAGAGTCTCTCAGGCTCGTTATATTACCACCGCATTATTGAATGGTTCAAATGAGTTGCCATTAATTACTTTATCGCCTGGACTAGAGCAAATACTGAATCAAGCTGTTTCCACCTCAAATGAGAGTGGTCAATTAAGTATTGAGCCTAAACTTGCAGAAAACATTCAAATAAAGTTATCATCAATAGTGGAAAAAAGCGAGATGGCAGGTGAGTCTCCTGTCTTAGTGGTAAATCCAGGTTTAAGAAGGTTGTTGGCCGGTTTCTTAAAGCATGTATTTAATGACTTGCCAGTGTTGTCATTTTCAGAGATTCCACCAGATACAAACATAAAATTAATAGATTCATTAGGGTAATCATTTATGAATATAAAAAAATATACAGCGAATACAATGCCAGAAGCTTTGTCAGCTGCAAAGAAAGACTACGGTGATGATTTTTTAATTATTTCGAAGAGTGAACAGTCAGGTGTGATTGAGTTGGTAATTGCATTAGATAATGCTGATGTCACAACAACAGATAATTTTTTAGAAAGGAAAACTTATATTAATGATTATCAAGCTTCCCCAAAAGTTAATTATGAAGAGAAATATCAAGAAATTGGTCAAAATTTAAGAGAAAGAAATCCTGAGTTATATATTGATGACTTAGAAGAAAAAGACGATTCAAAATTTGTGGTTAGTCAAGAAATGTGGGAAGCAATACAAGAAAAAATTATGAGTGTTGATGATTCAATTAATTCATTATCAAAAAATATGAATGCCAAAGTTGATCAAATATCATCAGGTATAAATGGTGTGTTGTTTGAGAAAAGTTTAATGTCTAATCCATTAAGGTTAAAAATATCGAAAAAGTTGTTTAGCCTTGGTGTAGTGCCAGAATTATCTCAACAGTTAACGGCATCGATTTCATCAAATGAAAGAGATGCTTGGCAACTGGTATTTAGTAGAATCAAAGCTTCCATTAGTTGTGATAGCTCAACATTTGATACTAATAGAATTAATATTTTAATAGGTCCCCCTGGTGTTGGTAAAACAACTACCATTGCAAAGCTTGCATCAAGAGATGCAAAAAAAGGTTTGAATGTAGGAATTATATCAACAGATTCCTATCGAATTGGTGCACATGACCAAATGCAAACATATGGACGCTTGTTAGGTTTAGATGTTTTTGTTGCCAAATCGATAGAAGATTTCAATGAAATCATAAGGTTGCATCCAGAAAAAAGATTTTATGTCGATACTTCTGGCATGTCTTTTAATAATTTAAAATTATCTAAACAATTAAATAATTTTGAAAACTGCATAGAGGAATACTCTATGCATTTAGTGTTACCAGCAGCTACAGGCATTAATCAACTTGAAAAAATTATTAATGCTTTCGGTCATAGAACAATATTGTCTATTGTTGTTTCTAAGATGGATGAGGCTACTGGTATTGGAGAATTTGTCTCGTTTTTATCATCAGTTTCATTGCCATTGTCTTTTTTAACAACAGGGCAAGAAGTTCCTTCTGATTTGAAAGTTGCAAGAAAAGAAGATGTTCTAAATTCCTTGTATAAGGGTGCAGGTTTAGGGTATGACTTTGAAAAAATGATGATATTACGAGGAGAAGAATAAATGTTACAACTATCAGGACAACCATTGTCTCAGTTGGAAAATCAAAAAAATAAGATAATTTCAATAACCTCCGGTAAAGGTGGTGTAGGTAAAACTACTTTAAGTTCTAACATGGCCGTTCAATTAGCAAAGCAGGGTCATCGGGTTTTGTTGTTGGATACTGATTTTGGTTTAGCGAATGTTGATTTGACATTGGGTTTGGTTCCTAAGTTTAATATCTCTCATTTTTTATTAGGAAAGTGTTCTATTCAAGAGACGATACATTCATCTCCTTTAGGTGTTGATATTATTCCATCATCCTCGGGGATTCAGGAGTTTAGTTCACTCGATCACTATAAGAAATATGGTCTAATAAGTGCTTTGTCGGAAGTTTTTTCACATTATGATTATGTTTTATTAGATACCGCCGCTGGTATTTCAAAAACAACGACTTCCTTTGTTGCCGCCAGTCATAGTGTTGTTGTCGTTTTATCAGATGATATTTTGTCATTGGCCGATGCATATTCAATGATTAAAGTGCTGTCCACCCAACATCAGGTTAAAAACATTAATATTGTTGTTAATATGTTAAAGGGTAAGCTAACTGGACGTTCCATTTTTAATCGTTTGAAAAAGGGTGTTGCTCGTTTTATTAGTGGTGTATCGTTAAGTTATTTGGGTGAAATTAAATATGATGAAAGAGTTGCCAGTGCCTTGTGTGCACAGGTTCCTATTGTATTACATTCCCCAAGTTCATTGGCATCTCAGGGGATAAATAATGTTCTAGATAAGTTGGAAGAACAGCCTTGTTTAGAGAATATGGCAAGTGGGATGGGTTTTTATTTGTGAAAAAACTTTTAAATTAAGGATTTTTTTAGTATTTTGTAAGATATGAATAAGAAAGGTATAGATCAATATAATAAAACCCAATCGGTCGACGTTGATAAATTGGTTTTAGAGCATGCATCCTTAGTAATGAAGGCTGTAAATCATATCTATGCGCGATTGCCTTCAAATATTGAAAAAGATGATTTGATTCAGGCAGGCTATATGGGTTTGTTAGCAGCAGCTCAAAATTATCAAGGTAAAAATAATGCGAAGTTTGAGACTTATGCAAATACCCGCGTAAGAGGGGCTATATTAGATGAGGTTCGCGGTTCTGATTGGGTTCCTAGAACAACTCAAAAGCGAGCTAAGGATATAAGAGAAGCTATTGCTTATTTGGAAAAAAAATTACAAAGAGCTCCAAATGGTGAGGAGATAGCAAAGCATTTAGAGATCTCTTTGGATGAATATTATTCTTGGTTATCAGAAACAAAAGGTCATACGATGTTTTCGTTAAATGATGATGATGAGACGTCAGAAGTTAGTGACAATAGAATGTCGCCATTGTCTATGCTTCAATCAGATGAAAAAATAAAAGTTGTGGCAGAGGCAATGAAAAGTTTGCCAGAACGAGAAGCCTTGGTATTATCTTTGTATTATGATGACGAGTTGAATTTAAAAGAAATTGGTCAAATAATAGAGGTTTCAGAATCTCGTGTTAGCCAAATTTTAAGTCAATCTATTATTCGCTTGCAATCAATATTAAAGGATTATTAATATGGCTAAGCCAAAGAAGTGTCCTGAATTCGAGAATCACGAAAGATGGTTGATATCTTACGCAGACTTCATCACCCTATTGTTTGCTTTCTTTGTTGTAATGTATGCTCAAAACCAAGAGTTTACGGGTAAATATCGTGTCATGGCTGATTCTTTGTATGGTGCATTTCGTGGCGATC
>BB_Man_B_Liq_inBBDRAFT_1000253_pt1 | contig 10457 bp, 20 predicted proteins | sample BBManParaguerPR_4_FD_10244 | JGI IMG/M metagenome (IMG submission 10244) | reverse complement strand
AATTTCACCAAAAGCGGTACCCTCTAGATTAGCAACAGACTTGCCGTAAAAAACGGTTCCATCTTCTAATAACAGGACAGCATCTTTTCTTTGGGTATATTTCATTCTCATTTTTATTTAGTGACAAAAAAACATAAAAAAAGGATACACAGCTAAGTGTATCCTTTTCAATTATCTTGAAGTAATTAACAATGAAAGTCTATTTCGTCTCTTCATCAGTTGATTCTTCTGTAGCATCTACTTCTGGAGCAGTTTCTTCAGCTGCAGGAGCTTCAGCTACTTCAACTTCTTCAACAACTGGAGTAACCTCCTTGGTTTCTGCCGATTTAGAGCGACGACTTCTACGAGTTGACTTCGCTTTCTTTTCAGTAGCGTTGTAGGTTTCGTTGAAATCAACTAACTCGATAAGAGCCATGTCAGCGCTATCTCCTAAACGATTTCCAAGTTTTATAATACGTGTGTAACCACCTTGACGATCAGCAACTTTTTCTGAAACCTCAGAGAATAATTGAGCAACAGCTTCTTTACTTCTTAGGTAACTGAAAGCAACTCTACGGTTGTGAGTGCTCTTTTCTATTGTTGAATTATTCTCAACTTTCGCTTTTGTAATAAGCGGCTCAACAAACTGCTTAAGTGCTTTAGCTTTTGCTGTAGTGGTATTGATACGCTTATGCTCAATTAGAGAACATGCCATATTCGCAAGCATAGACTTGCGGTGTGAAGCGGTACGCCCTAAGTGATTGATTTTCTTCCCGTGTCTCATATTTAGTCTCTATCTAATTTGTACTTGGCTAGATCCATTCCAAACTCTAACCCCTTACTTTGAACAAGTTCTTCTAGCTCGGTTAACGACTTCTTACCAAAGTTTCTGAATTTCATTAAGTCGTTCTTGTTGAATGACACAAGATCACCTAATGTATCTACCTCAGCTGCTTTTAAACAGTTTAATGCACGGACAGAAAGATCCATGTCTACTAATTTAGTTTTTAGAAGCTGACGCATGTGTAGTGATTCTTCATCGTAAGTCTCTGTGCGCTCTAACTCTTCAGCCTCTAGTGTGATTCTCTCATCAGAGAATAACATAAAATGGTGGATAAGAATCTTAGCAGCTTCAGTAAGTGCGTCTTTTGGAGCAATTGAACCGTCAGTTAAAATTTCGAAAACTAGTTTCTCAAAGTCAGTTTTCTGCTCTACACGATAATTCTCGATGCTATACTTAACATTCTTAATCGGTGTGAAGATAGAATCGATAGCGATTGTTCCGATAGGCGCATTCGCCTTCTTGTTATCATCAGCTGACACATAACCGCGACCTTTCTCGATAGTCAATTGAAGGTTAATATTAACCTTACTATCTAGATTACAGATTACGTGATCTGGATTTAAAACCTGAAAACCAGATATGAATTTCTGAAAGTCGCCAGCAGTGATCTTATCAGCATTAGCAATTGAGATCGCCACAGTTTCGTTTTCAACATCGTCGATTTGACGTTTAAAACGAACTTGCTTAAGGTTTAGAATCATTTCAGTTACGTCTTCAACAACTCCAGGAATTACTGAGAACTCATGATCTACACCTTCAATGCGTATAGAAGTAATCGCAAAGCCCTCTAAAGATGAAAGTAACACACGACGAAGAGCGTTTCCAACGGTTAAACCGTAACCTGGTTCCAATGGACGAAATTCAAATTTCCCATCGAAATCAGTTGACTCGATCATGATTACTTTATCCGGCTTTTGAAAATTAAGTATTGCCATATCAAAAGGTTATTGAGGGTGAAATTATTTAGAATACAATTCAACGATTAGCTGCTCTTTGATCGCTTCAGGGATCTGAACACGCTCAGGAACGTTTACAAATGTCCCCTCAAGCTTCGCTGAATTCCAGTTTAGCCACTCGAAAGACTGATTTGTATTAGCTAAAGAGTCAGTGATTTTCTGAACTGACTTAGATTTCTCACGAACACCAACAACTTGTCCTGGCTTAACCTGGTAAGATGGGATGTTTACGATCTCTCCATCAACCGTTACATGACGGTGAGATACTAACTGACGTGCAGCTCTGCGAGAAGGTGCAATACCAAAACGATAAACCACGTTGTCTAAACGAGATTCACAAAGTTGAAGAAGTACTTCACCAGTAACTCCTTTACTTCTGTTCGCTTTAGCGAAAAGGTTACGGAACTGTTTTTCAAGAATACCATAAGTATACTTAGCTTTCTGCTTTTCCATAAGCTGAACAGCATACTCTGATTTCTTACCACGACGACGGTTATTACCGTGTTGTCCTGGAGGGTAATTCTTCTTTTCAAAAGATTTGTCATCACCGAAGATGGCTTCACCAAACTTACGAGCGATTTTAGTAGATGGTCCTGTATATCTTGCCATAAAAATAAAATTGCGAGGTGGTTATGAATTAAGGCTTATCCTTCGATAACCGTTATTCCTCTATTAATCAATAATTAAACTCTTCTTCTTGCTGGTGGTCTACATCCGTTGTGTGGCATTGGAGTAACATCGACAATCTCAGTTACTTCGATACCCGAATTGTGAAGCGAACGAATCGCTGATTCACGACCATTCCCAGGTCCTTTAACGAAAACTTTCACTTTACGAAGACCAGCTTCTTGAGCAACCTTAGCACAATCCTCAGCAGCAACCTGTGCAGCGTAAGGAGTATTCTTCTTAGATCCTCTAAAGCCCATCTTACCTGCAGAAGACCATGAAATTACATCGCCATTCTTGTTGGTAAGTGAAATAATAATGTTGTTGAATGAAGAAACGATATGCGCTTCACCAGTACTCTCAACAATAACTTTACGTTTCTTAACGGTTTTACTAGTTCCTTTTGCCATATTAAGCTATTATTTGGTTGCCTTCTTCTTGTTAGCAACTGTTTTACGCTTCCCTTTACGAGTACGCGAGTTGTTCTTAGTACGTTGTCCGCGTAATGGAAGACCAAGTCTGTGACGGATACCTCGTTGACAACCAATGTCCATAAGACGCTTGATGTTTAGAGAGACTTCTGAACGCAATTCACCTTCGATAGTGAACTGAGATACAGCATCACGGATTTTTCCGATTTCATCATCGTTCCAATCAGACACTTTTTTGTCTTCTGAAACTCCAGCTTGTTCTAGGATATCTTTTGCACGACTTCTTCCGATACCGAAAATGTAAGTAAGTGCAATGACACCACGCTTCTGTTTAGGTATATCAACCCCAGCAATTCTTGCCATAACTATCCTTGTCTTTGTTTAAATTTTGGATTCTTCTTGTTGATCACGTATAGTCGACCCTTACGACGCACAATTTTACAATCGGCGCTTCTTTTCTTAATAGATGCCCTAACCTTCATATTAATATCTGTATGTAATTCTTGCTTTAGTTAAATCATATGGGCTCATCTCTAACTTCACCTTATCTCCTGGCAATAACTTGATATAATGCATACGCATTTTACCAGAGATATGAGCCGTAACAACATGGCCATTATCTAGCTCAACACGGAACATAGCGTTAGATAACGCTTCGATAATACTACCATCTTGCTCAATAGCCGCTTGCTTTGCCATAATTAAGCTACTTTTCGATTTTTACCCGATTTCATTAAACCATCATAGTGACGATTCAATAAATACGCATTTACTTGTTGAACGGTATCAATAGCAACACCAACCATGATAAGTAGTGAGGTGCCACCGTAGAATAATGCCCAACCTGCCTGTACATCCATAAGCTTAACAACAACTGCAGGTAAAACTGCAAGGATTGCTAAGAAAATAGCTCCAGGGAAGGTAATTAAAGACATTACTTTATCTAAAAAATCACCGGTTTCAGCTCCAGGTCGTACACCAGGAACAAATCCACCACTGCGCTTAAGATCATCAGCCATCTTAGATGTAGGAATCGTGATAGCAGTGTACAAAAAGGTAAACACGATGATCAAGAAAGCAAATAAAATATTATAAGCTAAGCCAAAAATATCCTGAAAATTAACCTCTAGCCACTGACCTAGTTCAGTATCGTTAAAAGAACGACCAATGAGACCAGGTGCAAACATGATTGCCTGAGCAAAAATGATAGGCATAACACCAGAGGCATTTAGCTTTAAAGGAATGTATTGACGAGCACCAACTGCTGCCTCAGAACCTGAAGCAGTGCGACGTGCATATTGTACAGGTACTTGACGAACAGCCATAACCACTAAGATAGATGCTAGGATTACTACGAACCAAAGAATTAGTTCAACTAGAACAAGCATTAATCCACCGTTATTATTTGCAGTTCTAGAAATAAACTCCTGAACAAACGATTGTGGTAATGTAGCGATGATACCAACCATAATTAATAACGAAATACCATTACCAATACCTTTATCCGTAATACGCTCACCCAACCACATCGCAAACACAGTACCTGTAACCAGAATTACAACTGCAGGAATCATAAAACCAAGACCTTTACCTAAAACAAAAGCACTATCAGGAACACCTAATGCACTTAATCCGTATAAGTAAGCAGGAGCTTGAACAATACAGATGGCGATAGTTAACCAACGCGTAATCTGAGTTTTGGTTTTACGACCACTCTCTCCCTCTTTATCTAACTTCTGTAGGTAAGGAATTGCAATACCCATCAACTGTACCACAATAGAAGCAGAGATGTAAGGCATAATTCCCAATGCAAAAATCGATGCATTAGCAAATGCACCTCCCGTAAAGGCATTAAGAATACCTAAAATACCCTGTTCCGTATTTTGGTTTAACTGTACTAATTGATCAGTATCTATACCAGGTAACACTACCTGTGCTCCGAAACGATAAACCAGAAGTAATCCAAGTGTTACGATGATTTTATTACGTAACTCTTCGATCTTCCAGATATTCGTTAAGGTTTCTATAAACTTCTTCATTTAGAAAAAATTAAATCTCGGTAGCAGTACCACCTGCAGCTTCAATTGCTGATTTAGCTGAAGCCGTAAACTTGTGAACTGTTACATTAACTTTAGATGAAATTGTACCATTAGCAAGAATTTTCACTAGATCATTCTTACGAGCGATACCATTCGCAACTAAAACTTCAAAAGTAATATCTGTTTGACCGGCAGTTGCAAGAGCTTCTAATTGATCTAGACCAATACCACGGTACTCTTTACGATTGATGTTTTTAAAACCAAATTTTGGAACACGACGTTGAAGTGGCATTTGACCTCCTTCGAAACCAATCTTTTTAGAATATCCAGAACGTGACTTAGCTCCCTTGTGACCACGAGCAGCAGTACCACCTTTACCAGATCCTTCTCCGCGACCAACGCGTTTTCCTTCTCTATGAACTGAGCCTTCTGCAGGCTTTAAACTGTGTAGGTTCATTATCTATACTTTATGATTGTTGAACATTAACTAAATGCTCAACTACTTTAACCATTCCAAGAATATTAGGCGTAGAATCATGTTCTACTACCTGTCCAATTTTTTTCAAGCCTAAAGCCTCTAACGTACGCTTTTGATTCTGTGGACGTTTGATGCTGCTTTTTACTTGAGTGATTTTAATTTTTCCCATAACCACAATTATCCGTTAAATACTTTGTCTAAACTAATTCCACGTTGCTTAGCAATAGACTTTGCATCGCGAAGTTGTAATAAAGCATCAAAAGTTGCCTTAACTACGTTGTGAGGGTTAGATGAACCTTGAGACTTTGAAAGTACATCATGTACACCAACAGCTTCTAACACCGCGCGAACGGCACCCCCAGCAATAACCCCGGTACCTTGTGANGCAGGCTGCAGATATACGCGGGCACCACCAAACTTACCTTTTTGCTCATGAGGTAAAGTACCATGCGTTAGAGGAATGCGTACTAGATTCTTCTTAGCATCTTCTACTGCTTTAGAAATAGCAGTTGCCACTTCTTTAGACTTTCCTAAACCGTGACCAACAACACCATTTTCATCTCCTACAACAACGATTGCAGAGAATCCAAAGGCACGACCACCTTTAGTTACTTTAGTTACACGTTGAACCCCAACAAGACGGTCCTTTAGTTCTAAACCACCTGGTTTAACAATCTCAACATTTTTATAGTTCTGATACATAATAGTGATTAGAATTTAAGTCCGCCTTCTCTAGCTCCTTCAGCTAAAGATTTAACTCTACCGTGATACAAATTTCCTCCTCTATCAAAAGCCACAGATGAAATACCTTTTGCAAGGGCTTTCTCTGCAACGCTCTTACCAACAGCGTTTGCTTGTTCAATTTTGGTTCCTTCTACTGAAACTCCTTTATCGCGAGATGACGCTGCTGCAAGAGTAACACCATTACGGTCGTCAATAATTTGAGCGTAGATTTCTTTATTACTGCGAAAAACAGCTAATCTAGGACGCTCTGGAGTACCAAAAGAAACTTTGCGAATACGCTTTTTGATACGTTGTCTTCTCTCTAGTTTACTTAATCCCATAGTATATTACGGTTATGCAGATTTACCTGCTTTTCTTCTAATTTGCTCACCAACAAACTTGATACCCTTTCCTTTGTAAGGCTCAGGTTTTCTAAAGCCACGGATCTTAGCCGCTATTTGCCCTACAAGTTGCTTGTCAAATGAAGTTAGTTTAACAATTGGGTTCTTCCCTTTTTCAGATACGGTCTCTACTTTCACTTCTGGAGCGATATCTAAAACAATATTGTGCGAAAATCCTATCGCTAGATCTAATTTTTGCCCCTGGTTGCTGGCACGATATCCAACACCTACAAGTTCTAGTTCTTTAGTCCATCCTTTAGAGACTCCCTGAATCATATTATTCACAAGAGATCTGTAAAGACCATGCTTTGCACGGTGATCTTTTGAATCTGAAGGACGGCTAACAGAAACACTTCCGTCAACTACCTCAATGGATACAGCATCAAACTCCTGAGTTAACTCACCTAGCTTACCTTTAACCGTAATGGTTTGATCAGCTACAGTCACTGTAACGCCATCTGGAATCGAGATTGGGTTATTTCCTATTCTTGACATAATCTATCAGTTATTCAATTTTAATATACGTAGCAAAGAACTTCTCCACCAACGTTTTCTTTACGAGCCTGCTTAGAGGTCATCACACCATGAGAGGTGGAAACTACAGCAATACCTAATCCATTAAGTACACGTGGAAGATCACCCTTACCCGAGTACTTACGAAGACCTGGCTTACTCACTCTTTCAATCTTTCTGATGATCGGTTCTTTAGTTACCGCATCATACTTAAGGGCAATTTTAATTGAGCCCTGAGCGCTAGTATCTTCAAATTTGTAGCTAAGAATATACCCTTGATCGAAAAGTATCTTGGTAATTTCTTTCTTAACATTTGAAGCAGGTATTTCAACCACTCTGTGTCCAGCACTGCTCGCATTACGAATACGAGTTAAAAAATCTGCAATTGGATCTGTTACCATCTTAAAATTTCTTTAATAAATATCTACCAGCTGGCTTTAGTTACACCTGGAATCAAACCTTGGTTAGCCATTTCACGAAAAGTTACTCGAGAAATACCAAAAGTTCTCATGTATCCACGAGGACGACCAGTTAATTTGCAACGATTACGCATTCTTACCGGAGAAGCATTCTTTGGAAGCTTTTGAAGCGCTTCATAATCTCCTGCAGCTTTTAAAGCTGCACGCTTTGCAGCATACTTTGCAACCAGCTTTGCCCTTTTGCGTTCACGGGCTTTCATAGATTCTTTAGCCATACTAATTCTTTTTAAACGGTAGACCTAATTCAGTTAATAAGGCTTGTGCCTCGTTATCAGTTCCGGCACTTGTCACGAAAGTGATATCCATACCGTTAATTCGATTGATTTTATCGATATTAATTTCTGGAAAAATGATTTGCTCGGTAACCCCTAAATTGTAGTTACCACGGCCATCAAATCCAGTTGATTTTATCCCTTGAAAATCACGTACACGTGGAAGTGCAACAGTAATCAAACGATCTAAAAATTCATACATACGCTCTCCACGAAGAGTAACCTTCGCACCAATTGGCATTCCTTTACGAAGCTTGAATGAAGCAACGTCTTTCTTAGAAATAGTAGCAATTGCCTTCTGACCTGAGATTGTGGTAAGTTCATCAACTGCTTGATCGACTAACTTCTTATCGGCAACAGCAGCACCCACACCTCTACTTATAACAATCTTCTCTAGCTTAGGAACCATCATTACATTTTTGTAATTGAATTGTTCACTTAACGCAGAAACGATACGATCAGTATATTCTTGTTTTAATCTTGGAGTATATTCCATGGCTTATAATACTTCGTTTGATTTTTTAGAAACACGAACTTTCTTACCGTCACGTACTTCATAACCAACACGTGTTGGGGACCCATCTTTAGGATCAAGAAGTGAAAGGTTCGAAATATGGATAGGTGCTTCTTTCTGTACAATACCTCCTTGTGGATTGCTTGAGCTAGGTTTTTGGTGCTTTGAAACTAGATTTACACCTTCAACAATAGCACGGTTTTTCACCTTATCTAGAGAAACGATGGCTCCTTGAGAACCTTTGTGCTCTCCAGCGGTTACTTGAACCTTATCTCCTACTTTTAATTTTAACTTTATCATCTCTTCGTAAGATTAAAGAACCTCAGGGGCTAATGAAACAATTTTCATGAATTGACGATCACGAAGTTCTCTCGCAACTGGACCGAAAACACGAGTACCTCTCATTTCTCCGGTAGCATTTAAAAGAACACATGCATTATCATCAAAACGGATATACGATCCATCTGGACGTCTAACTTCTTTCTTTGTGCGAACTACAACCGCTTGAGAAACGCTTCCTTTCTTAACCGTACCATTAGGAGTAGCTTCTTTAACAGTAACTACGATTTTGTCACCAAGCGAAGCATAACGACGCTTAGTTCCACCTAAAACACGAATAGTAAGCACCTCTTTAGCACCAGTGTTGTCAGCAACTCTTAATCTTGATTCTTGTTGTACCATGCCTAATTACTTAGCTCGTTCAATAATTTCAACCAATCTCCAGCATTTACGCTTACTCAATGGTCGAGTTTCCATGATTTTTACTGTATCGCCTTCATTACAATCATTCTTCTCATCATGCGCTACATACTTCTTGGTCTTAAGTACGAACTTACCGTACATAGGGTGCTTAACACGTTTCACTTCAGAAACAACAATAGATTTCTCCATTTTGTTACTAGTGACAACACCAATTCTTTCTTTTCTTAAGTTTCTATTTTCCATAAGGCCAGGCCGTTATTGTAATTCTCTTTTAGACAATTCAGTAGAGATTCGAGCAATAGTTCTACGTGTTGTACGAAGAATTAATGGATTCTCTAACGGAGAAACAGAGTGTCCTAATGATAAATCTGACAACTCCTTTTTCAGTGAAGCAAGCTTAGCTTTCAAATCTTCTACTGATAATTCTATAATTTCCGACTGTTTCATATCAACGATCAATATTATTCTGCAACGAAGTCACGTGCAACAATAAATTTAGTTCTACATGGTAGTTTCTGAGCAGCAAGACGTAAAGCCTCTTCTGCTACCTCTTTAGGAACACCTGCAACTTCAAACATTATACGTCCCGGTTTAACTACTGCCACCCAATACTCAGGGGCACCCTTACCTTTACCCATACGTACTTCTAAAGGCTTCTTGGTAATAGGCTTATCTGGGAAAATTTTAATCCAAAGCTGACCTTGACGCTTCATGTAACGAGTCGCTGCAATACGAGCTGCCTCAATCTGACGTGAAGTGATGAACTTTGAGTCTAACGATTTAATACCAAACATTCCATTCGAAAGCTGATGACCACGTTGTGAAATTCCTTTCATGCGGCCCTTCTGGGCTTTGCGAAATTTGGTTCTTTTCGGCTGTAACATAATCCTTCTTCTACTTTATATTACTTTCTACGACGACGCTTTGCAGCACCATCTTGTTTTGATTTACCACTTCCTGAGTTAGTTGAAAGACCAACTAATGGAGATAACTCTCTCTTCCCATAAACCTCACCTTTCATGATCCAAACCTTGATACCAAGACGACCATAAGTGGTATGAGCTTCTTCGAGAGCGTAATCTACATCTGCACGGAAAGTAGATAGAGGAATACGACCCTCCTTATATGATTCTGAACGGGCCATTTCAGCACCATTCAAACGACCCGAAATCATTACCTTAATTCCCTCAGCATTCATACGAATAGCAGAGGCAATAGCCATTTTAATAGCTCTACGGTAAGAAATACGGTTTTCAATTTGACGTGCAATAGAAGCCGCAACTAGGTGAGCATCTAGCTCAGGACGTTTGATCTCATGAATATTGATCTGAACATCCTTTCCTGTGATCTTCTTAAGCTCTTCTTTTAATTTATCAACTTCTTGTCCTCCTTTCCCGATAATAATACCAGGGCGAGCAGTTGTGATAGTTATTGTAACTAGTTTTAGGGTTCTCTCAATA
>BB_Man_B_Liq_inBBDRAFT_1000250_pt1 | contig 10529 bp, 8 predicted proteins | sample BBManParaguerPR_4_FD_10244 | JGI IMG/M metagenome (IMG submission 10244) | reverse complement strand
CAACCATGCCTGCAAAAACACCTGCAACGATGCGCCAAGCCGCCACTCTTGCAAACATAAGAATTAATCCTCCGATAAGGATTGCAATCGTTGATGTTTCTCCAATAGATCCTTGAATTCCTCCCGAAAATGCAGTGAACCATTCGATTCCGCTTGCATTTAAGGCATCAACTCCGCCCTGAGCTGCAATACTTAGGGGTGTTGCTCCGGTGTAGCCATCCACCGCAGTCCATACGGTGTCTCCTGACATTTGTGCGGGGTAAGCGAAAAATAAGAAAGCTCTACCTGTTAGTGCGGGGTTTAAAAAGTTTTTGCCAGTTCCACCAAAGACTTCTTTTCCGATGACAACACCAAATGTGATGCCAAGAGCTACTTGCCATAAAGGTATTGTTGGTGGTAGGATTAAAGAGAATAAAATAGAAGTTACAAAAAATCCTTCATTGATTTCGTGTCCTCTTTTTGTCGCGAATAGAACTTCCCAAAATCCTCCAACCACAAAAGTCATCATATAAATGGGAAGCCAATAAAGTGCGCCATGCAGAAAGTTATCCCAAATGGAGTCCACATTATATCCACCTAAAAGTGCAATGACATCCCCGCGCCAAGCAGCTGCTTCTGTAATTCCCATCGCTGCCATGGCGGTGTTGGCTTGGAAACCGACATTATAAAGTCCAGCAAACACTGCTGGGAAAGTGCATAGCCAAACTAAAATCATTGTTCGTTTTAAATCAACGGCATCTCTAATGTGAGCCGCAGCTTTTGTAATTTTTCCAGGTGTATAAAAAATAGTATCTACTGCTTCGTAAAGAGGGTAAAGTTTTTCATATTTTCCCCCTTTTGAGAATTTTGGTTCAAGTTTGTCAAATAAATTACGTAGTCCCATTTTAAGCCTCTTTTTCAATGCGGTTTAATTGGTCTCGTAATATAGGACCATATTCATATTTGCCTACACAAGCAAAGGTACAAAGAGCCAGATCTTCTTCTTCAAGTTCAAGTACACCCAAATCGATTGCCGCTTCCATATCCCCAACCACAATAGCTCGTAATAATTGTGTGGGCAAGATGTCCATTGGCATTAGTCTTTCAAATTGACCTGTTGGCACCATGGCTCTTTCAGAACCATTTGTTGTGGTTGTGAAATCAAATTCTTTGTTTCTAGAAAACATTGATGTGAACATATTCATAATTGAAAATTTGTTTTTGCCGGGTGCTATCCATCCCATAAATTCTCTTGTATCACCTTCTTTTAATACTGAAACTTGATTTGTATATTTGCCTAGGTAAGCTGTGTCTTTATCAATCGTCGTGCCGTTCCAAACAGATCCATTAATGATTCTATTATTTCCGTCAAGTAATTCATCTTGAACGAGTTCATTAATATCAGCTCCTAGATGAGTTTTGATCAGTGCTGGTTCTTTGACTTGTGGTCCTGCAATTGAGATTATTCTTTCTATGCAGATCTTTCCTTCTGTAAAAAGTTTTCCAATTGCCATCACGTCTTGATAGCCAATATACCAAGATGTTTTTTCACGATGTACTGGACTTAGAAAATGCATGTGTGTTCCAACATTACCTGCGGGATGAACTCCTTCGAAGTGTTTAATCTCGCATTCATCGATAGAGTAAAACCCATCATTCGGCTTTGTGCATAAAAAGGTGTTGCCTTTTGTCAGTTTGCTAATAGCAATAATTCCATCAATAAAAGCTTTTTTATTTTTGTTGATGGCAACCATAGGTTCTGCGGCGAGTGGGTTTGTATCGATGGTAGATATAAAGATATCTGCGGGTTCCGAGTTAATCGCTGGGACTTTTCCAAATGGTCGAGTCCTAAATGAATTCCACAACCCTGATTCTATGAGTGTGTTAGAAATATTCTCTTTTGTTTCATTCTTTAGTTCATTATCGCTGAGTTGAGGGAATAAAACTTCGTGATTTTCATTGCTGGTTTCAATAACAAGAGATTTAAATGCACGCTTATCCCCTCGGTTAATTTCGATCACAGTGCCGCTTGCTGGTGCTGTAAATGGAATTTTAGGGTTCTTTTTATCTTCAAAAAGTGGTTGACCAAGTTTGACCTTGTCTCCAATTTTGACAAACATTGTTGGTTTTAAGCCAACATAATCATTGCCCAACAAAGCTACTTTCTTTGTTGTTTTACTCGTTTTTATATTTTGGCTTGGTTTTCCACTAATAGGAAGATTAAGTCCTTTTGTAATTTTAAACATTGTTTTCCTATTAAAAACTGGTTTTTTGAGATATTAATAAGGGTATCACCAAAGAGATATTATTGTCAATAAATACATTATTTTTTTGTATAAGTTTTTTTAATATTTTTAATATTTTTTTTCGAAGATGAGTGCCCCATTATCATATTCTTTTATAAAAATAAGTTTGCCATTATCATATTCTTTTTCGGCGGTTATAATTCCATCTTTATTAAATTCTTTTTGAGAGAGATTTAAGCTACCTTTATTGAAGTTTTTTTCAAGAATTAGTCTGCCATTAGGTAAGAACTTTGTCTCTTTGCCGTCTTTAACTCCAAAGTGCATTGTAAACTCATGTGCAATGCGTCCATTTTCGTGAAAATATTTGCTCGTTCCGTGTAATTCACCCTTCTTCCAGTTTTCTTCTTTGAGTAAAGTTCCATCACATTTATAGGTTTTTACGAGCCCATCAAGTTCCCCCTCGACATAGCTTACAATATTTTTAGTGTTTCCATTGCTGCAGTTTTGCCGAACGGTTCTGTGGTTGGTTTGAACAGTGTTTTTTGAAGTGTTTAGGTCAACAACCATAGCTTTTTCTTGTTTGGTAGTTGAACATCCTGATAGCAAAACTGAGCAGAGAATTGCTCCGAGTAATATCTTTTCCATTTTTAATCTTTTTTTTATAATCATAACGATATAAATATTTATTTCAAGAGTGCTTAAAATCCCTCTAACGTATCCCAAAAGTCTGGTTTCATGAAATGGTAAATATTAATTGGAATGTTTTTTGTGTTAATATTTGAGAAAAAGATATAACTTTTATTGTTAAATTCATCCAGAATTTGTAGCCTTTCAGGCTGATTTTTGTTATTGAATCCGATAATAATTTCCTTTATATATTCCTCTTTGTTTTTAGATTTTAATAATATCCAATCAAGTTGTTTATGTTCGCCAATTGAAGAGTGGTTAAATTTGTTGATAAGAGTTTCTTTTGATAGGAATATAGCAATTGGTGTTTTTTGTAATGCAATTTTTTGTGGGTATTGTGTTACTTGCTCAAGGTCTTCTTCAATAATGCGAACATATTCACCATCTGCAATAATTTTTTGCATATTATTTTCATAATCCCACCGCAGTTTATTGGGTGCTGAAATCCAAATGGTGCCATCAAGTTCTTTGGTCGCTTCTTTGTTGCTGATAACATGTTTAAAATTAGCTTTAAAGTGATTTAAGTTTTGAAGAAAGTTAATAAGTTTATTTTCGTTTGCATAACTGTTAATGCTAATAAAAGATAAAATAAGAATTAATATTTGTTTCATAATGCATCTCGTTTGTATTGTTCTCTGTTTGATATCTGTTCCATGAAAGATAAGAGAGCTGGTATTAAAAATAGGACTAAAAATGTACCAAAAGCAAGTCCAAAAGATATTGAAATAGCCATTGGAATTAAAAATTGTGCTTGCAGTGATGTTTCAAATAACAGTGGTAAAAGTCCCGCAATGGTTGTTAAGGATGTAAGTAGTACAGCCCTCAATCTAAGTGTTGAGGATAATATGATTGCTTCTTTTATTTTTACTCCTTTTTCTTTTAGTTCTTTGTAGAATAAAACAAGTATAATAGAATCATTAACAAGAATTCCAGCCAGTGCAAATATACCAAACATAGATAATATAGTTGGTGTAACTCCTAATGCCCAATGCCCTAAAAATGCACCTGCGATTCCAAAAGGAATAATGCTCATCACCACAAGTGGCCACCAATAAGAACTAAATGCCCATGCAAGTACAATGTAAATAATAGCAAGAGCAAAAATGCCACCTGTTTTCATGTCTTCTGCTGTTTCTTTTTGTTGTTTTGCTTTTCCAGAGAAGTTCCAAGTTAATCCATATTTATCAGTTATCTTATCTATTTCCCCATTTTTTAATTCATTTCTGATGTTGTTGGCATTAGCTGTTTTATTATCGACATCAGCGAAAATGGTTGCTGTTAGTGCTCCTTCTGAATGTCTTAAAGCTTTAAAGCCTCTCTTTTCGGTAATTTTTGTAATCGATGTTAGTGGTATATATTCATTATGTTTATTTTTAATGTAAAGGTTATCAATATCATCGTGTGAGTTGATCTGTTCGTTATCAAGTTGCACCTTGACTTCAATTTCATTGAGACCATCGTTAAAAATTTGGAATACTCGCCCGTCAATCATGCTTTTGAGCTCATTGCCTAACTGTTTTGGGGTTATTCCAGCCACATCGCCGTTTTCATTAACTTCAAGAATCCTTTGGGTATTGCCATATGGCATGTCATCTTCGATGCCTGAGGTTCCTTTTTTATTACTGAGTAAATTGGCAATTTCACTAGCAGCCAGTTTTAGTTTTTCTTCTGAATTACCAGAGATTTGGATTTCGATATCTCTTCCAGGTGGACCACCGCGTCTGGCCGCCATTGTTAAATATTCTAAACCAGTGGGCTTCTGTATTTTGCTTTCCCATTTTTTTAAGAATTCTTGGTTGGTGACATCTCTTTGGTCTGTTGGAATGAGTTCAACATAGACTGAGTTGAATTGGTTTCCAATCTGTGTTCTACGTCCGTTTTCGGTGTATCCAATGTTATTACCGACCACCGCAAATTTAATGAGATTTTTTCCAAAATCTTTTTCTGTTTCGTACAGTGTTTTTTCTAATTGCTTTGAGAAGTCATTGATAACTTCTTTTGGAGTTCCAGTGACAAAAGATCCAGATGCAACAATAATATTTCCGGGTACTGCTGGAAAAAAGCTAAATCCCATTTTGCCACTAGCCATCAATCCCACGACTAAGATAATGGCGGCTATCCCCATAAAGAAGGTGGATAGTCTATTATGAATGCTCCATGTGACAAGTGCTTTAAATTTTCCATCTCTGATTTTGTTAAATCCCCGATCCCATTGAGCTCTAAAACTATCTTCTGAGGGTTCTTGTATTTTTTTGAAGCTGTTTCTGAGGTGTCCTGGTAATATCAGGAAGCTTTCAATTAGTGATGCGATGATGACACAAATAATAATGAATGGAATGTCGCTTAAAATACTACCAATTACACCTGAGACTGAGAATAAAGGTATAAATGCAGCAATGGTTGTTAGAGATGATGCCATAACTGGTGAGAGCATTCGTCTTGCTCCCCCCTCAGCTGCTTCAAGAGATTTTTCGCCTTTTTGATAGTGACTTAATGCATCTTCTCCTACCACGATAGCATCATCGACAATAATGCCGAGTGCCATGATTAAGGCAAAAAGAGAGATCATATTTATGCTTCCTCCGGCAAGGTAAGCGATTCCAAGAGTTGCCATAAAAGATACAGGAATACCCACAGTAACCCAAGTGGCTACTCTGCCATTTAAGAAAAGGTAGAGGATTGCAATGACAAGAATAAGTCCACTTATACCATTTTTTAAAAGTAAATTAATTCGGTCTTCGATAAGTTCCCACCGCTGGTCATATACAGCTAAATTAACCCCATCGGTTAGTTTTTTTTCGGCTTTGTTTTTCCATTCTTCGAGTGTATTTGCGGACTCGAGGGTATCCGCCCCTACGGTTCTTTGTAGAATTAATTCGACGGCAGGTTGGTTTTTGTATGATAATAGTACACTGTCATCTTTAATTTTTCTTTCAATTTTTGCAATGTCTTTGAGTTTTATATTAATGCCATCGTTATTTGTAAAGATAGAAAGTTCACCAAAATCTTGAATGCTCTTTTTTTGGTTTTGTATTCTGAGTTCTGTTTCGCTGTTGTTTTTGCCAATAGTTCCAGCTGGCTGGTCAGTAGAAATCAAGTTAATTCTCTTTGCCATATCATCGAGAGTTGAGTTCATTTCTTGTAGTTGCTTTTGGTTAAAGCTAATGATGATTTCTTCCTCAGGCCAGCCCCTTTTGTTAATTCGAGCAATTCCTTGTTCAAGCAATTCTCTTTCAAATGAGTCAGCAAGTTTTTTTAGTTGGGTAATATGAATATTTCCATAAACAACTAATTTTGCAATTTGTTCATATCGTACAATGTGTTTTGCTTCTGTCTTTTCCGCATTTTCGGGAATGTTTCTGATAGTGCTGACTTTTTCTTCTACCCGTGCAATTTTATCATTTATGTTAGTTCCTTCGGGGAATTCTAGTGTAATGACACTGATGCCTTGTGCCGAGGTTGAAGTCATGCTTTTTAAGTCTTCGATATTTTTTAAAGAGTTTTCAATTGGTGTCGTTAAAGACCGTTCAACATCTTCTGCACTGGCTCCGTTCCAAACGGTTTTTACACTAATTATTTCAACTTCAAAATCTGGGAAAAATTGTATGTTAAGTCCCTTGAGTCCCCAAATGCCTAAAAGAATCATAATGATCATTAGCAGGTTGGCTGCGACTTTGTGTTTCGAGAAAATGCCTATTAAATCATCTTTGTGTTTGAAGTTTGTCATTTTATTATTATTTGAAATATTATCCAATTTTATCTTATTTTATTTCATAAAAAAAGGTTAAAACAAAACAAAAAAGTAAAGCATATAAAAAAAACAAAAAACTTGATAAAAACCCAAGGATGTTTATTGAGGTTAAGGTTGCTGTTAATCAAATTTTTGCTAATGCGAAAAGAAACAAGGGTGCATGAATTTCTTGAATAAAAGAATGCGTGGTAAAATAGTAGTAATCAACATTGATAAAAGAATATGACACCTACAGATGATTAGGAGATACTTGCAGATCAAAACCTAACTAGAAAAATTCAAGAGAAATCTGAGAGGCAAACTAATGAGACTATGTCTCAAAGTAAACCCTCTGTTAAAGAAAGCATTAAAGAACTGATTCAAAAATCAGGACTCACAAAGCTTTTTGATTTTATAAACTCCGAGGAAAAGCTTGATGAAATATATCTGAGGAAGGATGGGAAACATCCCGAGGGTTTAGGGAAGGATGAGGAATATCCCGAGGGTTTAGAGCAGGATAAGAGGGAGATAGAGGATAAAGATGAGTTTTTCAGGATGCTTTCTTGGCGCGAGCAAGAGGAGAGAACTCTCACCCCACAAGACTTGATTTAGATAAATGTGATGCAATTGCCACTTGGACGGTTCGAGTTAACTTTCCCCTAAGGTTTAAATTAGGTAAGTCATTAATTTATAAATGACTTACCTTTTTTTATGCTCGATCAACCCAAATTAACCTTTGGATTTAGAATTTTCTATTATTTCTGTTTTATATCAAAGTGTTTGAAAAAATCAGATTTAGGGTCTAGCACCATCATTGAGTCGCCTTGTTCAAACACTTCGCGGTATGCTTTTAGGCTTCTCCAGAAGGAATAGAAGTCTTTATCTTTTTCAAATTCTTTTGAATAGATTTGAGCTGCTTCTGCATCCCCTTCACCGCGAATAAGCTCACCATCCCTATATGAAACTGATAGAATTTCAGTTTTCTGTCTTTCTGCATCAGCTTGAATTTTTTCAGCTGCTTCGGCACCTTGTGCTCTAAGTTCAGATGCTACTCGTTGTCTTTCAGTTCTCATTCTTTCATAAATGGTATCGCTAATTGATTCTTCAAAATCAATTTGTTTGACTCTGATGTCCACAATAGTAACTCCAAGGTCTTTTGCAGATGTGTTAGCCGATTCTGAAAGTTTTTTCATAATTTCGGTTCTCTCTCCTGAAACAACCTCTTGGATAGTACGCTTACCAAATTCATCTCTGAGTGCTGCATTAATTCTTGCCGAAAGAAGTCTCTCGGTTGTTTGAGCACTACCTTTTGTTGAACGATAATATTGGGCAACGTCTTTAATACGCCATTTCGCAAATGAATCAACGACCACAAATTTTTTCTCAACAGTAAGGAACCGCTCAGCTTTTAAGTCGAGGGTTTGGATTCTTTTATCAAATTTATCGACATTTTGAATCACTGGAATTTTAAAATGAAGTCCTGGATTATAGTTAGAGTCAACAATTTCACCAAGTTGTAGTCGTAATCCCATTTCATATTCTTTAATAGTGAATAGTGATGCATTTAGGATTAATCCGAAAATGCCCATAGCAATTAATGCTGCGATTTTGTTTTGAAAAGTCATTATCGAGTTCCTCGTGTTCTGTTAAGCAGTTGTCTATTGTTGTATGATGGAGTCATGTTTGAGTTGTAGTTGTTAGAGTTGACTCCAAAAGCGGGTGTCTGCTCCGTACTCTGAGTGTTTGGAGTTTTCAGCATTTTATCTAGTGGCAAATAAGTTAAATTTCCATTGCTAGTAGAGTCAATAATGACTTTGCCGTTTTTAGAGTATACATCTTGCATTGTTTCAAGATACAAGCGTTCTTTTGTTACAACAGGTGCTTTTTGATACTCATTCAAAAGTGCTGCAAAGCGTTGAGATTCACCAGTTGCTTCTGCAACAACTTTCGCTTTGTAGGCTTTGGCGCTTTCAATTTCCCTTGCAGCTGCACCTCTTGCACGCGGGATAATATCATTAGCAAAAGCTTCTGCTTGGTTTTGTAATCTTTCTTTGTCTTCCCGTGCTTTGATAGCATCAGCAAAAGCATCCCGTACTTGCTCAGGTGGTTGAGCATCTTGAATATTGATGTTAGTGATCAGCAGACCTGACTTATAATCTTCGAGTAATTTTTGGGAACCTATCTTCACCGCTTCTGAAATTCCACCACGATTTTCGGTCATAATTTCATCCAATTTTGATTTGCCCACAACTTCTCTTAATGAAGATTCGACTACATTATGAATTGTAACTCCTGGTTTCGCATCTTGAAACAGGAAATTGGCTGGTTCAATAATTCGAAATTGAACTTCAACAGTCACGTCTGCAATATTTTCATCTTGTGTCAGCATTTTTGCTCTGTGCACAAATTTATTCACATTATCAACATTAACGGGGTAGTGTTGGTCAATCCAAGGTAGTTTAAAATGCGGACCTGGTTCTACGGTTGTGTGTAGTGCACCAAATCGAGTAATAACCCCTCTTTCCGCAGGTTGTACAATGTAAAAGCTATTATAAATGCCTACAATTGTAAAAATAATAACAAATGCAATGAGTCCTAAGAAGAAATGGTTGGGTTCATTTGGGTTGTCGTTATCATTCCCACCATTGTTTCCACCTCCTGACATTTTTTTAAAATGGTTCTGGATTCGCTGAGCAATTTCATCGAGGTCAGGTGGACCATCATTTTTATCATTATTCCAAGATTGTTTTTTCTCTTGGTCGTCTTTTTCGTTGTTTGGTGAGTTCCAATTGAACCATTTGCTGGTCATTTTTCTTGCTCCTGCTTTCAAATTTAGTACAGTCGGATTATATATTTATTTGAAGTGTAAAGTCAATCGAAAAGATTGCGCCAAAAGGTGGATTTTTTGTTTTTATTATTGATTTCTTTTTTTAGCTGTTCAATGTCGTTTCCCCATCGAAGATGGTCAATATTTGTATTGATTTCAGCCATTGAAAGTTGAAAAGGTAAGATCCTTGATGTCCCACCCAAGTCAATAGCTACGGTCGCCCAGCTTTTGTGTATGCTTATAATTTGAATGGGAAGGAGTTTTTTTAAGAGCGAGTCAGGAATTTTGCCTTCAATATGTTTGTTGTCTTTTGAGGTCAGCAGTCCATCGCCCTTCCCCCAGAAATTAACAATTTTGAGTTCGCCCTTTTCTAATAAAGTATTTTGATATTTATTAAAAAGATTTTTATAGACTTTATAATTAGATATTTCTTCATAAGAGTCTGTTTCAGGCATTTTAAAAAGTTCATTGGTGAAAGCTTGCTGTGAACTTATTAATAAGGATAGAGTGATAATAATTGAGATTTTCTTCATTGTTATATTCCGATTTGGGTCTTGATTATAACATAGTTCTAATAACCCCTGCAAGTAAGTCGAGTTTAAAATGTTAAAAAGATGGGCTATTTTTGTCTAATTAGGTAGTCAAATGCTGCCAATGCTGCATTTGCTCCTTGTCCCATAGAAATAATAATTTGTTTGTAAGGTGTGTTAGTACAATCACCCGCTGCAAATAGTCCCTCAATTGATGTTTGATTTTTTTGATCTACAATAATTTGGCCAAAATTATCTTTTTCAATGTCAATAAAATCCGTGTTTGGTACAAGTCCTATTTGTACAAAAACTCCCTCAATCTCGTCTATTTTTTCCTCATTTGTTGCTCTGTCGATATAAGTAATAGATTCAACTTTATCAGAGCCATTAATTGTTTTGGTTTGTGTGTTTGTGTGAATTGATACATTTTTAAGGCTATGAAGTTTATCTTGTAATATTTTATCCGCTTTAAGTTCAGGTAAGTACTCAAAAACGCTGACGTGTCCTACTATGCCAGCTAAATCAATCGC
>BB_Man_B_Liq_inBBDRAFT_1000249_pt1 | contig 10533 bp, 12 predicted proteins | sample BBManParaguerPR_4_FD_10244 | JGI IMG/M metagenome (IMG submission 10244) | reverse complement strand
AATCTGAAAAGTCATGCCACAAAAAATTAACATTAAAGGAGACATTGGCACAGCCAAAGTAGCTTCTGACTCATACGATGTAGATAACATCTATCTCACAGAGGAAGGTTGGGTTTATCGTCACTTCAAGAGCACTGACGAGAGTCGTTGGTGGGATGAAATTATTGTTGCTGGTCAAGTGCCTGATACTGATAGCCCTGAAGCGACTAATCCCCCTAAGTTGGGCACTGTAGCAAGCCCCACTTTTGAAACTGGTGATGGTGAGTATGATATTGCCTATTCTAGTCATACAAAAACAGATGATGCCCCAACTCAAACTGATAAGATTGTAGCTGAGGGTGGTGGAGTTCCTGATGGATTCCTGCCAGGCGCGCCCGCACCTGTACCTCCCGCACCTGTACCTCCAGCACCTGTACCTCCCACACCAACTGATGTTACTGTAACATTTACTGGTGCTAATGGAACAGATGATTACATTACAGCTCAGGGCAATGACCCTTCCATTTCTATTGAAGTTGGTGCTACCTTAACATTGGTTAATAACAGTGGTGGTCATCCAGTTGATGTGAGAGTGTCTGATGGTGGAGCACAGGTTACAGAGGGAACACTTACAGGTGCCCCTGCTGGTAATGGAGAAACTCTTACCTGGGATACCACAGGAGTCACACCTGGCACTTACTACTACCAGTGCACCGTGCACTCTTCAATGATTGGCACAATTACAGTGAGTTGATTAAAGTAACTTATAAATGAATTTTATTGAATTGAATAAGGATAATTTCCTTTTATTCGCTATCAAACATTATGAGAATCCCACAGCTTCTACACAAGAGGAGTTTGATGAGGATCTGAAAAGATTCAAATACATTAAGAGATGGCTGAAGAAGTATCACGACACAGGTGATATGAACAGCCATCTTTTATTGAATCATATTATCATTATCTTTAATTGTTGGAATGACGCCGCTGTTCCATTGTTGTTTTATAAGATTGATTCTGATTACTGGCCTTACCTTAAATCATTTCTTGTTTATCTTGAGAGAATCCCTGAATACCCACGTACAGAGTTACACGACTTACCAGAGGACCTAAATATACTTAAAGTCCTTAAGGGACTATAAAGCTTTGTAGGTTACACTACAAGTATAACACTTTTAAGTAGGTATGTTAAATGGGACTATCACTCGACCAAAGAAAGGCAAGACTCTTTGAGAATGCTTGCGCTACATGTGACGCAGGAGAAGTAGATAGCTCTGCTGGTGGTGGAGGAGATGAAGGTGCTCCCACTGATATGGAAGGAATCAAGAAACTGAAAAAGCTCAAAGATATCCTAACTAAGGTAAAGTCTAAGAAACAGATGGAATAATGGGCCCTGAAATCACAGCTGCAATAATCGCTCCAATGCTTGGTGGTGTGGTATCATTGATTTTATGGCAAGCACGTAAAAATTCTGATGGCATCAACACAAAGATTGATGATGTCCATAATTGTTTGCACCAAGTTGAGAGAAAGGTGACTGACATTTCTGTTGACATTGCTAAAAACTATGTTAGAAATGAAGATTTGGTAAAACACATTGAAAATGAAGAAGATTGGCATCATCAACACCATAATGAAGTGAAGGAATTGAGAAAAGAATTTGATGAAAAAACTGAAAGGTTGTACAATGATGTGTCACAGATAAAGGACACTCAGTGGAAGATAAGAATGGATCAACTGAAGAGAATTAATAAAGACGAGAACTAATTTAAAAACCTGGCAAGTTGTGATACACTTATTGTGATAACCACCTGCCATGTATACAGACATAAAATATCTTCACCTCTTATCAACGAGGTTAGATAAGTTTAAACAAAAATCAAATCACTTGTGGAATTTTAGATGTCCCATTTGTAAAGATTCACAAAAAAATAAAAACAAGGCACGTGGATTCATCTTCCAATCAAAGGGTGAGATGGTATACAAGTGCCACAATTGTGGCGTAAGTAAATCATTTTCCAATCTCTTGTTTGAAATGGATCCTGTACTGCACAAGCGTTACCGGATGGAGAAGTTTCATGCACCAAAGAATGGGAGGAGGATGTCATCTCATCAAATCAAAAAGATGAAGAAGTTGGTTTCTAAAGTTCCAAACTTCAACACCTCAATTTTGAGCACTCTCACCCCCATCAATAAACTAAATAATTCACACCCGGCAGTAGAGTATTTGCTCAACCGGAAGTTACCAATTGATGCTCTGTATTATACAGAGAAATTTAGAGAGTGGGTTAACACCGTTAAGCCAAACACCTTTCAAGAGGTAGATAAAGATGAGGCAAGGATTATCATTCCTTTCATCGATAAAGAAGGAAATGTCTTTGGGTTTCAAGGCCGTTCCCTTTTTGATACTGGTATTCGCTATATCACTATCCTCTTGGAAGAAAACAAACCAAAAATCTTTGGATTGAACACACTTGATTATGGAAAAACCATATACATCTGTGAAGGACCGCTTGACAGCCTTCTCTTGGACAATTGCATCGCTATGGCTGGTGCTGATGTTGACGTTTCTGAGTTATCGAATAACAACCCAGTGTTTATCTATGACAACGAACCAAGGAACAAACAGATTACATCAAGGATGCAGAAGTGCATCAAAAGTGGCGGACAGATTGTTATCTGGCCCAACAACATCATTGAAAAAGATATTAACGAAATGGTACTGGCAGGAAGAGATGTAGAACAATTAGTGAAGGACAACACGTTTACTGGACTAACAGCACAACTCAAACTAAACGATTGGAAGAAATGAATCAGCAAATTTATGTTAAGAAGCGAAATGGAAGGGGAACTGAACTCCTTGACTTGAACAAAATCCATGTGATGGTGGAAGAGGCATGTAAAGGTCTGGGTAACGTTTCTGCATCACAGGTAGAAATGCAATCTCAGTTATCATTTTACGATGGCATCACCACAGCAGACATCCAGGAAACACTTATCAGGTCTGCAAGTGACCTCATCTCACTGGAAAACCCCAACTATCAATTTGTAGCTGCCAGATTGCTGTTATTTTCCCTCAGGAAGGCAATCAATGGTCGCATTTGGGAAACCTGCCCACTGAGAGAACAAGTGGCTTATGGAATTGGAGTGGGTGTGTATGATAAAGCCATCATGGGTTACTACACAGATGAAGAGTTTGATGAACTTGATAAAGTTATAGACCATGACAGAGACCTAAAGTTCACTTATGCTGGACTTCGCCAGGTTTATGACAAGTACCTCGTTCAAGACAGATCTACTGGGGAAATCTATGAAACTCCTCAGTTCATGTACATGTTGATTGCTGCTACTATTTTTCATGACTACCCTAAAGAAACCCGCCTATCCTACGTCAAAAAATACTATGACGCGATCTCGAGGCATCTTATCAACATTCCGACGCCTATCATGGCAGGTGTTAGAACTCCTGTTCGCCAGTTTGCTTCTTGTGTTCTCGTTGAGTCTGATGATAGCCTTGATAGCATTTTTGCCTCTGATATGGCTATTGGATACTACACGTCTCAGCGTGCGGGGATTGGTATCAATGCTGGTAGAATTCGAGCTCTGGGCAGTAAGATTCGTGATGGTGAAGTTCAACATACAGGGGTCATACCATTCCTTAAGAAGTTTGAGGCCACTGTTCGCTGCTGCACTCAAAACGGAGTTAGAGGCGGCAGCGCGACAGTCCATTTCCCAATATGGCATTCCGAAATCGAGGACATTCTCGTCCTCAAAAACAACAAGGGTACAGAAGATAATCGAGTCAGACGATTAGATTATTCCATCCAGTTGTCCAAGTTGTTTTATGAGAGATTCATCAACAATGAGCACATCACACTCTTCTCACCCCATGATGTTCCTGGACTGTATGATGCATTTGGACAAGAAGGGTTTGATGATCTCTACAGGGCATATGAGGGAGATCCAGATGTGCCACAAAAGGCAATCAGTGCTCGTGAGTTGTTCCTGGACTTGATGAAGGAGAGAGCAGAAACTGGACGCATTTATGTGATGAACATTGATCACTGCAACAGTCACTCATCCTTCTCTGTTCCTGTGCACATGAGCAATCTGTGTCAGGAAATTACTCTTCCCACCAAACCACTCTCCCACATCGATGATGAGAATGGTGAAATCAGTCTCTGCATTCTCTCTGCCATCAACATTGGTAAAGTGAGAAACCTCTCTGAATTGCAGGGGTTATGTGATGTGTCAGTGAGAGCACTTGATGAGTTGATTGATTATCAGGGTTATCCTGTGAAGGCAGCAGAGAGGGCAACAAAGGCAAGAAGGTCCTTAGGTGTTGGTGTCATTGGTTTAGCACACTATTTGGCTAAACTTGGGCACAAATATAATGATGAGGGTGCCTTAACTGAGACTCATAAGATGGCAGAGGCTCTGCAGTATTATCTGCTTGAAGCCTCCTGCAAGTTGGCAGAAGAGAAAGGTGCTTGTGATGACTTCATTGAAACCAAGTATTATCAAGGACTTCTGCCCATTGATCACTATAAGAAAGAAGTTGATGATGTTGTGTCCCCTGTCTATGAAATGGACTGGGATCAGTTGAGAGATAACATCAAAAAACATGGTTTGAGGAACTCCACTCTCACAGCACAAATGCCATCAGAGTCCTCCTCTGTGGTTTGTAATGCCACCAATGGCATTGAACCTCCACGTGATTACCTCTCAATCAAAAAATCCAAGAAGGGCACACTCAAACAAATTGTACCTTCTTACACCACCCTCAAGAACAACTACACACTCTTGTGGGATATGGAGGATATGAGTGGTTATCTCAACATTATGGCAATCCTTCAGAAGTTTATGGATCAATCAATTTCCACAAACACTTCTTATAACCCACAACATTATGAAAATTCTGAAGTTCCTGCTTCTGTGCTGATTGGGGATCTCCTCAAGAGTTACAGTTTAGGAATCAAAACCCTTTATTATCAAAACACCTATGATGGTAAAGGTGATGAAGAAATTGTTGAAACCAAAGATGAATTTTCAGTTGAATCTATGTTAGAATCAGAAGATACGTGCGAATCTTGCACCATCTAATGGTTGTTATCCAAACACATTTTTTGTTATGTTAAATAAACCACCCAGGAGCATTACATGTCAGTAGAAGGTCTCACAGTTTTTAACCCCTCACAGGTTAACACCAAAGAGCAACCAATGTTTTTTGGACAACCACTTGGAATTCAGCAATATACAACATTTAAATACCCTGTGTTTGATAAACTGACACAAACACAATTAGGATTCTTTTGGAAACCAGATGAAATCGCACTACAGAAAGACAGGAGTGATTACCAATCACTCCGCCCAGAGCAGAAGCACATCTTTACATCTAACCTCAAGTATCAGGTCATGCTTGACTCCGTACAAGGTAGGGGTCCTGGTCTTGCTTTCATTCCTTATTGCTCTCTACCCGAACTTGAGTCAGCCATGACTGTGTGGGAAATGATGGAGATGGTTCACTCTAGATCTTACACCCACATTATTAAAAACCTTTATGCTGATCCCGACGAAGTCTTTGGTACTATTCTCAGTGATGACAAGATTCTTCAGAGAGCTCAGTCCGTTACTGAATCTTATGATGATTTCATCAGAGATGCTCGCCAATATGCTTCTGGGGATTGGTTACTGGCTCAGGAGGGAGCGGGTGATTTTAGAGCTCAAAGGTATGAGACGAAGCGTAAGTTATTCAGAGCTATGATGAATGTGAATATCCTTGAGGGTATTCGTTTTTATGTTTCGTTTGCTTGCACCTTTGCATTTGGTGAGAACAAAGTGATGGAAGGCTCTGCAAAAATCATCTCACTGATTGCACGTGATGAGAATCAACACCTGGTTCTCACACAGAACATCATCAACAAGTGGAGAGAAGGTGATGATCCTGATATGAAAGCAATCTACCATGAAGAGAAGGAGCACTCACGCAAGATGTTTGAGAGGTGTGTGAATGAAGAGAAATCTTGGGCTAAATACCTATTCAAAGAGGGCTCTATGATTGGGCTTTCAGAAAAACTCCTCTCAAGATATGTGGAGTGGGTTTGCAACAGACGCATGAAGGCGATTGGGCTTGAGCCCCTCTATGATGTGCCTTCAACACAAAACCCCCTCCCCTGGACAGAGCATTGGTTGAAATCCAAAGGACTTCAATGTGCTCCTCAGGAAACAGAAATTGAAAGTTACATTATTGGTGGAGTGAAGCAAGACATCACCCAAGACGCATTCAGTGGATTCAAATTATGACCAGAGAACTTCCAAGGAGAAAGGTGGATCCAAGAGAGTTTCCCTCCATCTCCCAACAAGCTCGCAACCTTATGAAAACAGCAGGACAAGTGGCTAAAAACCCTCGTCTTGCTGATGAAAAAATGTTTAATGAGAGAATGGACATTTGTAAAGCATGTGACCTGTATAATGCGCAGCAAAACAGATGCACAAAATGTGGTTGTCACCTGAAAGGTAAGGCAAGATTCAAAGCAGCATCCTGTCCGATTGGTAAGTGGTAGATAAATACTTATGTCTATGTTATAGTAGACATTCGTTCGACTGGTGTCTTACCAGTTGCAAGTAGACAGCGGAACGCAATTCGTTCATCCTTTTAGGACGGAAACTGCCGAAGGAACGGGACTAACCACCTAACCTGAGGACCACCATGAATCACCTTGCACTAATCCAGCAAAAGTTGAAGAAGCAACACAAAGTTGAATCTTACAACAAATCAGTTGCCTACAGAGGCAACAGATATGAGATTGGTAAACACAATCCTGAAACCACCCATGGTAGTTATTGCTATCGTGGTAGCTGCTACACCAAATAAAATAAATAGGAGGGTAACCCCCTCCTTTTTTTATACCTGTGAACGACAGGAATAACAATGGGATTGACGATTCCCAAGAGATAGGATACAGAATTTCTATCTTCGTCAGATGCATTGTGTTAATTTGGAGTGCAGCAATGCTCACTGCAACTTATGTTATGAAAAGTAACTTTGATGCAACCTTCATTGCATCAGTGTTTTCAGGCACTCTTGCAACCTTTGGCGTTGAATTGAGGAGAAGTGATAAGAAGCAAGATAATCTACCACCAGGAAATAACAAGCAAAGATAAATATCATAGTGAAACCAAAATTATGAAAGCAGCTTCAGCAAAAAATAAAGGTAGATTGTTACAAAAGTGGGTGAGAAACCTACTGATAGAAGAATTAAAGATACACCCAGAGGATATAAAATCATGTTCGATGGGAGCTGGTGGGGAAGATGTTATTATGGCAAGGGCGGCTAGACGTAAGTTTCCGTTTTCGATAGAATGTAAAAACGTTGAGCGTCTCAATGTTTGGGATGCTTACGATCAAGCATGTGCTAATTCTGGGGATCATCAACCATTATTAGTAATGAAAAAGAACAGGAAAAAACCACTGGTTGTTATTGATGCTGAAGAATTTGTTCAACTTATAAAAAAACTGAATCAAACAAAATGAAAACTTCAACAAAAGGAACAGATTTAATCAAAGAATTTGAAGGTTGTGAATTGACATCATATGTTTGTCCTGCTGGTGTGCTTACCATTGGGTATGGACACACTGGGGTCGATGTTAAACCCAATCAAACTATCACACAGGAAAAAGCTAGCAGTTTACTGGTAAGTGACCTAAAGAGGTTTGAAAGAACAGTAAATGATAATGTTACTGTGGAAATCACACAGTCAATGTTCGATTCTCTCGTCTCCTTTACATACAATTGTGGATCAGATGCATTCAGGAATTCAACGTTACTCAGATTACTCAACGACAAAGATTATGAGGGTGCGGCTAGTCAGTTCGATCGTTGGATTAATGGTGCTAACGGCCCTTTGCCTGGGTTGGTCAGACGCAGGGAGGCAGAGGAGAAACTCTTTAGGTCAGAGGGCTTTCCTGATGGCACATCGCAGGACAAACCAAACATTGTAACCACCATCACAGCTGTCACTGACACAGTTCTTAAGAAAGAACCTGTGCAAAGTTCTGAACTAGCTGAAAACCAAATGGTCACTGTGAAAGCAGGCAAAGAGTACCAACTGGTGTGGCAGGGGGATTCAAGTTATGGCCACACTAGGATTTCACTTGCTTATGGTGGTGGAAACTGGTTTATCTATGATGATCACTGGAAAGGTGCAAAAACTAACCCAGTCCCAGTAACAAAAGGTGAAGGTGTTGTTTTAGATACACGTTATTTCTCACAGAGAGATAACTACAGAGATGCAAATAGAACTTGTTTCTCCTCTTCCTGTGCTATGCTTCTGGAAACACTGAAACCTGGAACTCTTCCAGGTGAAAGAGGTGACGATAAGTATGTGCAAACTGTTTTCACCATTGGTGATACAACAGAGGCATGGGTGCAAGTGAAAGCACTTGAAAGATATGGAGTTTCTGCTGCATTTGTGCAGAATGGAAGTGTTTCTCTGGTGAAGAGTCAGATTGATAAAGGAATTCCTGTTCCCATTGGCATCCTTCGCCATGGTCCAGCATCTGCTCCCTCTGGTGGTGGACACTGGATTTGTGTTATTGGATACAATGATAAGGGATTTGTGGTGAATGACCCTTGGGGTGAAATTGACCACAAATCAGGACAATACATCTCCACCGATGGTAACAGACTCCAATATTCATACAACCTTATCAACGCAAGGTGGACTATTGCCAACCCCAATGATGGTTGGTGTATCATCGCCAAATAAACTTAAGGTTTTCTTTATAAATAGGGGTGAGGGGCGTTCCCTCACCTTTTTTGTGCCCATTTTATGGGATGGAGTAAATTAACAATTTTCATGAGTTTCAAAAAAAGCGCTACAGCTGCACTTGTTGCAGTGGCTACACTTTTACCATTACAAGCCAGTGAAAGGTTAAACCTGGCACTTGAATCAGTTACAAAAGCAGAGGAAGATAAGGAAGAAACTACGGAGTTGGTTGAAGAACCACCTAAGGTTGAGAAACCAGAGCCAGAGATTGCTATCTCCCCCACCTACAAGGGAAGAGGATTCAGTTATAATGAGTCAGTGGTTCTTAGATATTTCCAAGAGAGAGGAATCACAGACAGAGCAGCACTTGCAGTGTTGTTGGGTAATATTAGACAGGAGTCTATGTTTATCTCCAACATCTGTGAAGGTGGTGCCAGAGTAAACTATAACAGTTGTCGTTGGGGTGGATATGGTCTCATCCAATGGACGACATCAGATAGGTATTATGGTTTAGGGAGGTTTGCTAAGCAGACAGGAGGAAACCCTTCATCCATCCACACTCAACTGGGTTATCTCGTCACAGAGAGGCAATGGAAATCCATTGAGTGGAAAATGAGAACACCTGGTTTGGGCATCAGTAGTTATATGCAAGCAGCATACAGATGGTTAGGTTGGGGCATTCATGGAGCTAGAACAAGTTATGCGTACAACTATTACGATCGCCTCTACCTAGATTGATATCATAAATAGCTCTGTTATCATTAATATGATTACGGAGTTATTATGGACTGCAAAACCTGTAACAAATGTGGTGCCAAGTGGATTAATGGACAACACTACTGGCACACAGGAAAAGTTGGGAGTGAGCTTGATTTAGCTGGACTTGTATGCAATAATCTACCAAGTGATGCTGTTTCTGAGTGTGCTAACCCACTCAGAGGTACAGAAGGAGGAGACACTTGGGAAAAGCGTCTCGAATTCATCACCTCTAAAACCGACGAATTTTTCAAATGAATGTAAACATCTGGTACACTGACTCAGTTGACCAATGGAGATGGACACTCACTGACCCTCAGGATGACACATCAATGGAGTCAGGAAACTCAGTGGAGTTGGAGACAGCATTAGAAGACATTGGTAGGTCCATCAGATGGTTGATGGACAAGAAAGAATAAACCTGTTATAATAAAAAGGGCGGAGAGTGGTCTCCCAGGTTATTCAGAGGGACTTTGTGCTTGGTTTCCCCTTTGGGGAAACCAAAGAGGGGACCTCTTCCCAGTGTTAGGTCGGGTTTTAGGTTAGACTCGACCCCCAAGACTGACCTAAATAATAAAAGGTTTAGTCACCTTATGTTATGTCTTATTCTAAAAAACCCTGCCCTCAGTGTGGGAAGGAGCACAATAACCCCAAGTTTTGCTCTCGTTCCTGCTCCGCAGTCTTCTCAAACGCTCGCAGGTCAGCAGAAACTTATCGCAAAGGCGAGGGACGCTGTGCTGACTGCGATAAAACCATAAGCAAGTCACGAAAGAGGTGTCGTGTTTGTTTCGGAAAGTGGCACAGCAAGCGAACTTTATCTGACTCTGTCACTCTGGAAGAAGCGGTGCTTCGTTATAAAAAACACCACCCTTCCTCTGCCTTTGCTTTGGTGAGGACAAGAGCAAGGAAAGTTATGAAAAACGAAGGACGTTATGGAGTTTGTGAGTGGTGTGGTTATGATAAACACACAGAGGTTTGTCACAGGAGAGCAATAAGCGACTTTCCTCCTGAAACCCTTCTAACTGAAAT
>BB_Man_B_Liq_inBBDRAFT_1000247_pt1 | contig 10551 bp, 8 predicted proteins | sample BBManParaguerPR_4_FD_10244 | JGI IMG/M metagenome (IMG submission 10244) | reverse complement strand
TGACCTGCTTCTTTATTGATATACAATGGCGGACCATCTTCTGCATGAGTAGCACGAATAAATTTATCGTCGCCGTCGTCCATAACAAAACTAGATCCACCTAATCTATTATACGGAACATTTGCTTTCTTTCCATCAGGACCTATCTCGTGTCTAGGGTTACCTTGACGTTTGTCTTTTGGTCCAGGTGTACTCCATCCAAATACCATACTTGGTATTTCTCGTCTAGCACTAGTAGTAGTTGTGCCTCGTGCTTCGTCACGAATTAATCCTTGTACTTCTAACACACCAGTAAAATCTTTATTAAATGGTTTATTAAACAGTGTAGGATCTACTAGTTCGCCTGTTTCTAAAAGTTTATTATATTCTCCAACTGGAAGTTTTGAATTTTTTAGTCGTTGCGGAGTTGCATCTGTAGTGCGTTCAGTACTTGCTCTTCCATCAGGAAGCATAAAGTTCATATAGTCATCTTGAATACATCCAATCCAGTAACCAAAGTTTACATTTCCTTCAGCAAAAATAACAAGTACTTTTGTACCTACATCGGGCGGAACTGCCCAGAAACCATAACTTTTTTGTGTATTAGCATAACCGTCTTCTGTTTTTAAACCTTTACTAGGAGTTACTCCGTAAAACGGTGACAAATAACGTACTGTAAAGAGTTCACCACTTTTTTCTGGTGTGCCTCCTGCACTTGTATACTTTAACAACTCTACTTCAAGAGCTCCCATATACCTAGTATCTAAATTGTTTACAACTACTGCTTCATACGGTCCAGAGTCTTTGACTATTGTACTTCGTGCTGCTGAACGTCTATAACTTTCGTTTGCCACTATGAAATGCCTCCGGCTATATTAGGATCTATCGACACAGGTTGAGGACACGGAGCTCTAGTAGGTTCTACTGTAGGCTCAGTAGTTTCTCCAAGTAATATTTGTCTTTGCTGTTCTTCTGTTAATCCAGTTCCTGAAACAGTACTTGGAGGTGCAGCACCTGCATTTGTAGTAGAAACTTGGGCAGCACCAATATTAGGATTTACTTGCGGAGTTGCGGCTGCTGCATTAGTTCCGTGTATTAAAATATCTTTTACTTTGTCACCTGTTCTAAAATCGTATCTATCATCTAACGGATCTATAACTTTATATCTATAAATTGTTCCACTAGCAGCAGGAAGCGTAGAAGCAGGAGACCTTCTTGTACCTGCGTTGCCGCCATTATAAGCACCTACGCCAACACCAGCAGCAGCGGCGGCAACTTGTGATCTTTGAGATTGACCAGCTGCCGGAATAACTCCACTTGGACCATCCTCGTTTACAGGAATTGTAGTTTCTCCGCCAACACCGCCAGTTCTAATATCTTCTAGCTCTACAAAAAGAGTATCAGGATCGTGATTTGATCTATTTAAGCTATCGCCTGCATAATAACTTTCACCTTTTTGTAGTCTACGATTTGCACCTTGCATTGCATACGGTACTGGAAAACTAGCAAATTCTTGTGCTAGTTTAATCATAAACTTATCAGTTGAATACGTTCCTGCTAACCAATCATCGTATCTGCGATATCTTTTTAAAATGCCTATAATAAGAGCATCTTGTACGTCTTCAGTATATCTTGTACGCAAGGGATCTACACCTAAATTTTCAATAGCGGCAGTCAATGTTCTTTTAATAAACTGGTATCTTCCAACTGCACTAGATCTAAATCCTGCATCAATTCTTCTCTGCTGATATAATTGCACTTCTGAAAGAGACATCTGAGTTAACGATGGCTCTACATGTCCTGGATAAACACTACAATAAGGATTACTACGAACTGCTTCACCTTTTGCAATAAGGTCAAGTAACTTTTTATCCTGTTCTGTAATTGTTATTTCTGACATAAACTTCTCCGCAAATTATTTATTGTCCGATCTTGGGTATGTAATGTTAATTGTGAGCGGACCTCTATCTGTGCCTACAGGGCCTCCGCCGTTAATTCCATCACGAACAGAATCCAAAGATCTTTCAAATGCTTTCATTTCAGGAAGTTGTGAAAAATGTTTTAATTCTTCAATTGAATATAGTCTTGAAGTCTCAGCTGCCGAAGCAGCACCTTGTACAATTTCTTTTGCAGCAGACTGTAAACTAGGTGCAGCATTTTGAAGACCACTAATTGTCGAAACTGCATCAGACGCTGCTGCTTCAACTTGTTGCGTTACTTCTTGTATTGTTTGTTCTGGAGCCTTGTTTACTTGAGGAGCAGCAGGGAATATTGAAGTGTTAGGATCAAACGTTACATTTCCTACTCTAACAGCACCTTGATTAAACACTACATCGTCGCCGCCTGTAGTTGTTTGCGTTGGCAAAATAGGTTGACTCATTAACGCATCTTCGGCTGTCATATCAGCAGTAGGCGCCCATTCTGGTTGTTCAACAGTAGTTACTTCGTTGCTACACGGATCTCCGGCACCAATTGTAGAGTTAGCACGGTCTCTTGCTTGTGCAGTAGTATCTGCACCTGCTTGCGGTGCTGGCTCTTGATTGTCATTAATTGAAGCACTATTGTTAGGAACAACAGGTCCTTGGTTTCCTGTTGTTGGCTCATTGTCTTGGCCTCGACGTCTAATTAGTTTAAGTGTTTGTTTAAATTGTCCGCCGGCAAAAGAATTTGTAACTGCCCATACACTAAACAATCCGCTAAATTGAGGAACTGTTTGAGGAAATTCCATAGTCGCTCCTTCGATTTGATAATCAAACGGAGTTTTAAAATTAACTACAATGAACACTTCGTTTTGCATATAATTCATTGTGCCTTCTTCAATTACATTTGGGGCGCCTCTTACAGGATTTCCAGTAAAGTTTCCTGTTTGCTGAGGTATAAAAAATGGATCTCCTAAAATTTCCATTTCACAAGTTACCATATCAACAGTTTGTGTAGTAATACGATTATGAAATTGTCTAGCAATTCTTAACTTTAAGTCTGAGGATCTAGATCCTGAATCTACTACATCTAGATCAGGTGCTTCTCTTAATCCTGCTCCTGATTCTCTAGTAGCTGAATCACCTGAATTTGTTGACATTTGGGTGCCAGTAACATTATCTGCTCCAGAAACATGTGCCCTGTCAGCTAGACTGTTTGCGCCGCCTGAGTTTTGTCCTAAATTAGAAAATGCAGTTTGCATAAATGCATTATTAAAGTTTAACTCAAAATTTAATACATCTTCATTTAATCCTGTGTAGATATAATTGTACTCTTTGGCTGCACTAGCCATTAGTCCTTGAGTGTTTTGGGGTGCTTCGCGTGTTCCTAAAAATTTTGCTTCGTCTGGAAAATAAGGAATAACACTGTATACATAGACTAGTGCAGGACGTCCTCTAATTGCTTGCGTACTTGTATCAGGATCAACATAAACTTGTGTGTCAATCTTAAACCATTCTCTTGTTCCGTTAGTATTGCTTTCAGTAGTTGCTCGATCTGCTGCATATTGACTTCTTAACAATACTTTTTCAATGATTTGAGTTATAGTTTCGCCTGATTGAAACTTGTGCTCTCTTGCTTTTTCAGAAGGACCTGCCTCAACTGTTCCTCTATTAATAACATCACCGTCTTCATTATAAGTCGTGTTAGGATCAGGTTGCGACTGATCACCACCTTCAGCAGTATCTTCAACTACAAGACTCAAACCAATTGCATTCATTTTAGATTCGTCTTTTGCATATGAATCTAAAATTTGAAATAACTGAGACGATGCAGGGACAACAACTTGTTCTAGATTTTCTTGTTTTTCTGCATTTTGGTCAGGAGTTGTTGCAAGCCCTCTTTCTCGTTGTGTTTGTTGTGCAGCGGTTTGTATTGATTCTGTTCCAGGACTTAGTCCTTGAATTGCACTTTTAAATCCATTTAAATCTTTTGGAAATGCAATGATGTATCTGTCGCCCTGTGATGTAACACCTTCATTTTCTAAATTTTCAATTCTTTGATTTAAAGTTGCAGTTATACTTCTATCAGGTCCGTTTAATATATCGTGTACAACAGTTCCTACTGCATTAATGTCTGCATTTGAAGTATTTGCTTCGTCGCCTAATGCTATTTCACTGTAAGGAACAGCAGTTACTTGATACGTGCTGCCTTGCCCAGTAACACTAAATTCAACTTTAGATATTAATATAGGAACATAAGATGGTTGTCCAATAAAGTTAGCATCTGCTTGGCCGCCTTCGTTCCACCCTACAAAATCAAACTTTAATGCAAACGGTGCTTGTGTATAATTTGAATAGCCTGCTTCTGCTGCTGCACCTATAATTGCTTCTACAAAATTTCCCATTGAGTACGGCTCAGTTACAGTAAACGAAATTGTTGTACCTGTTGCAACACCTGTATTAGGATTAGGTGCAATTACAGCGTCCATTTCTAAATTATCAATAAAGTATTCTGCATGCTCACTAGTTCCCGATCCTACTTCGTCAAAAACTTGATATCGTTCAGAGTAATTACCACCGCCACTTTTTAAAATATAGCTAGTAAAGCCTCCGTTGCTTCTATAGCTTTCAGGAAAATTAAAAGAATTAGGATCTAATACACCTAGTGTAATAATATAATTGTAACTGTTATGGTTTCTTAATGGATTAGGAATTCTGCTTTTGCTTACACCTGAATTTTGTGTAACATTTGAAAGTCCTGCTCCAATAGTGTCTGTATCCCATGGAGACTTAAATGATAAATTAACAAAATCATCTAAGTTAGATACATCGCCAATTCTTTCAACACGCTGTCTAAGAATGTCAAAGTCGCCGCCAACTGCTCCAGCAAGTTGTGCAGCATCTCTAGGTAAAACTTTGATAATATTTTCAGTAAATTCTTCTGGCAATTCGCCAACTAAATCTCGTAAACTGTTGATCGTTGTGTTACCTGTTAACGATGCAACTGTTCCAATTGCTGTGTCAGCTGCCCCTAAAAGAAAATCTGCGGCTTTATTTCCTAACCCAGAAATTCCTGCAATTTGTCCAACTACATTACCTGTATCAACTAGCGTAGAACCTAAGTTACTAAGATTGGTTATTGTTTGTCCTGCTAACTTATCAAACGTGCCTATCTGACTTGCAAACCTTCCAATATTAGCAACAGAACTATTAGTAGGAGCAGTAATTGATCTTACACTGCTAGATACATTTTGAACATCTGTTAATGCTCTATTAATGCTTGAAAAACTTAAAGCCATTTTACTTACCTAGTTGCTGTCTTAGATTTGCTCCCTGAGGCAAATATATTTGTATTCCTGCTACAAAATCGTAAATAGGATCTTTTATTACGTCTGGGTTTCTCTGCGCAAACACCCACCAAAGATTTTTATCGCCATATAAGTCGTTTGCTAACAAATCAGGACGATGTGTGTAACTTGATGTAATAGTATATAGAACATCGTTTCCTGCAACCGGAACAGGTCTAGGCTTAAAATGATCTAAATAACCTGCACGATTTATTGGTGTTCTTCCATAAGGTCCAAAATTATTTGACATTATACAAATCCTTCAGGTGTTTGTGTATGATTACCGTTAATAAAATCTTGCATACTAAATCTAGCATGAGATCTTCTTGCATAGTTTGGTGCGCAAGTTACTGTAAATGTACTTTGAACAGGAACATAGTTTTTCTCTCCTGTAACAGTACACGGAATATAATCAACATCAGCTGGCATATCTGTTGTAAAGTTAGTAATTAAAACAGGAATGTTGTTTAATACGTATTTTCCGTAGCCATTTAACCTTGCAACAGGAGGAGGATTACCTAGCGACTCGCCGCTAGTTGAACCGTAAAACATTTTAGTCATAGCTCTGAGATAATGTAAGCATGCAATCCAATATTGTGCATCTGATTCATTTTCATTAAAAAATTCACCTGTAATAGTAAACTGATCTACTTGACTATTTTCATAAGCATGCATTACATAGTTTGTATGTATTGGTTGAATCGTTGAATAATTTGCAGTATGTCCTAAAAGTATAGTAGGGTTAAATGGAAATACCATTCTGTTACCAGTTTCTTTTAAAGGAGCTAACACATTTCCTTGCATAATAATTGAAGGAACACTTAAACTTACACGCCAATCGCTTGCTTCTGATGTAGATATATCAGGACTAATTATTGCTCTTGATATTTTTCTACTTTTAGGTGCTGCATTAAAACCAACATCTTGTGTAGCATTACTAAGCATTCTAATAGCAGAACCAATATTTCCCAATCCTTGTCCACCATTGATTAAAGTATCAACTGCGCCTGCAATAGTTCCAATATTCCTAGCTGTATCTGAAATTTCAGATATTGTTCTATTAGTCGAAGACATGAAGCTATTAACTCTGCTTCCTACTCTTCCAAGATTAGCAGTAACAGAATTTATAGATTGTGTAGTCTGGCGTATGTTGCTAAAGGCGCTACTTACGCTACTAGTAAGTGAATTAAAGCCGCTAAATATTGACATTTTTTAATTTCTCCATTAGTATTTAGTTGACAAAATTATCTACGTAGTTTATAATAAATACATTAACTTTGGAGAAATCAGTGAGAAAAAGAAATTATTTAAACAATAGAGACATATTATTAGAAATACACAAGTCTAAAAATACATTTAACAGTTATGTAGATCCTGATTATCATCAATTTGATATTATCTTAGACGATATTGAAAAGATTAATATTAGAACTATTGCAGAAGCAAAAAGAAACAAAGCGAAACGTCTTTCTACAGCAGACTACGAAACACGTAAACTAGCAGGCGAAAAAGTCAAACAAGCAGATTGCGAAGTTGATTATAAAACTATCACAAAAGAAGAACTGATCTTTCGTATTATGACGTTTGAACACATTCCAGACGAACCTGGGCGTAAAAAGAACCCAAAAACAGTAGCTGATACAAAAGTAAAGTTAAATTTTCCGCCTTTTCAACATTATAAATTTAATGAAGAAGATGAATTAGTGTGTGTAGGTAAAAGTCATTGGCAAGGTGGCATGGAAAACGGACACTTTAATCACAAACACGGTAAGGCAACAGATAAACTTGCAATGATGTGGTTAAAACTAGTAGATCGTTATGCTACAAGAGGAAACGTTCGTGGTTATACCTACAACGATGAAATGAAAGGGCAAGCAATCCTGCAACTTGCACAGATTGGCTTACAGTTTGACGAATCTAAATCTAACAATCCTTTTGCTTATTACACCGCAGCAGTTACTAACAGTTTTGTTCGTGTAATCAACATAGAAAAACGAAATCAAAACATACGCGACGACATACTAGAAATGAATGATTTGAATCCATCGTACACTAGACAGCACGAAGGCGAGTGGGAAGCAAGTGTAAAACGCAACGAAGAAGCAAGTATGTCGCCACATTCTAAAAATTAATGGTTGACAAGTGTTAAATTATAACGTATACTTTAACAAAGTATATTGGAGAATAACACCTTGTTTAAGAAAGCTGCCGTATTTACGGACATACATTTTGGTCTAAAAGGTAACAGTCGTGTTCACAATCAAGATTGTGAAGATTTTATCGATTGGTACATAGAACAAGCAAAAGCTAACGGTTGTGAGACAGGAATCTTCTGCGGTGACTGGCATCACAACCGTAATTCACTTAATCTTACCACAATGGATGCTACAATTCGTAGTTTAGAAAAACTAGGACAAGCATTTGAAAAGTTTTACATGTTTGTAGGCAATCACGACTTATATTATAAGGACAAACGTGAAGTAAGTTCTACTATTTTTGGGAAACACATTCCAGGTATTACTTTTGTAGACGAAATTCTAGAAGAAGATGACGTAGCACTTGTTCCGTGGCTAGTAGAAGAAGAATGGAAGAACATTCAAAAAATTAAAAGCAAATATATGTTTGGACATTTTGAACTTCCGCACTTTTATATGAACGCCATGGTACAAATGCCAGATCACGGTGACTTAAAACCAGAACACTTCAAACATCAAGACTATGTTTTTAGTGGACACTTCCATAAAAGACAAAAACAAGGCAAAATCCATTACATTGGTAATGCATTTCCGCACAACTATGCAGATGCATGGGATGATGAGCGCGGAATGATGATAATTGATAAAGAAAATGGCACAGAACCAGAATATCTTAACTGGAGTGACTGCCCTAAGTACCGTACAGTTAAACTTAGTCAGCTAATTGACGAAGCAGAAACACTTATTAAGAGTAGAATGTACCTTAGAGTTACATTAGACTTGCCAATTAGTTATGAAGAAGCAAGTTTTATCAAAGAAACATTTATTACACAGTACGGATGCAGAGAAATTACACTAATTCCGCAAAAACAAGTTGAAGAAATTACAACAGACTTAGATATTGCTCATTTTGAATCAGTAGATCAAATAGTAGCAAGCGAGATTGCAGAACTAGACACAGAAAACTACAATAAAAAAATGTTATTAGACATTTATAACGGGTTAGAACACTAAATGATTAGAATTAAAGACTTAACCGTAAAAAACTTTATGAGTGTGGGTAATCAGACCCAAGCTGTTGACTTTAATAGAGAACAGCTAACTCTTGTGCTTGGTGAAAACTTAGACCAAGGAGGTGACGATTCAGGATCACGCAACGGTACAGGCAAAACTACAATAATCAATGCATTATCTTACGCACTGTACGGCCAAGCACTAACAAACATTAAAAAGAATAATCTTATTAATAAAACTAACTCAAAAGGAATGTTAGTTACGTTACATTTTGAAAAAGATGGTCAAGATTATCGCATTGAACGTGGACGTTCGCCTAATGTTCTTAAATTTTATATCAATGAACACGAACAAGAATTAACAGACGAGTCGCAAGGCGACAGTCGCAAGACACAAGAGTTTATTAACGACTTATTAGGCATGTCACATGATATGTTTAAACACATTGTTGCACTTAATACCTATTCAGAACCATTTTTGTCAATGAGAGCTAACGATCAACGTGCTATTATTGAACAATTATTAGGTATTACTCTTTTAACAGAGAAAGCAGATGCACTAAAAGAACAAGTTAAGCGCACTAAGGATGCAATTACAGAAGAAACTCTTAAAATTGATGCTATTAAAACTGCTAACAGTAAGATTGAAGAAAGCATTTCTACTTTGCATAGTAGACAACGTGCATGGCTTGCTAAAAAGGAACAAGATCTTGCTAAATTGCAAAAAGGAATAGACGAATTAGAAAAATTAGACGTTGATACAGAACTTGATGCACACGAAAAACTAGCAAATTGGACAGAAATGAACAATGCTATTTTGGCTCTTAATAAAGAAAAAAGCACATTAGAGAGTGCATTACTACGTGCTACTAAGTCTGTTGAAAAAGCTGAAAAAGACATCGCAGATCTTGACGATGCAGTATGTTATACATGCGGTCAAGAGCTTCATGCAGACAAAAAAGCAGAAATTGAAACACGTAAAACTAAAGAATTAACAGATGCAATAGCTTATCAAACAGAGGTTGCTGGAAAACTTGAAGATGTTCTTAAAGGTCTTAGCGATATAGGCAACATCAACAGTAAACCTAATACATTTTATGATACTGCTAAAGAAGCATATGAGCATAGAAACAACGTAGATAACTTAAAGCAAGCATTGATAAGTAAAGAGCAAGAAGAAGATCCTTACGAAGCACAAATTACAGATCTACAGGAAACAGCACTTCAAGAAATTGACTGGACGCCTGTAAATGACTTAACATCATACAAGGAACACCAAGAGTTTTTATTAAAACTACTTACAAACAAAGATAGCTTTATTCGTAAGAAGATTATTGATCAAAATCTTGCATATTTGAACAACAGGCTCACATATTATCTTGACAAATTAGGCTTACCGCACCAAGTGGTGTTCCAAAACGATTTAAATGTAGAAATTACCCAACTAGGACAAGACTTAGACTTTGATAACTTGTCAAGAGGTGAGCGTAATCGCTTAATCCTTGGACTAAGTTTTGCATTCCGTGATGTTTGGGAGTCACTATATCAAAACATTAACTTGTTGTTCATTGACGAGTTGATTGATAGTGGTATGGACACTGCTGGAGTTGAAAATTCTCTAGGCATTCTTAAGAAAATGGGCAGAGAACGTGAAAAAAATATCTATTTGATTAGTCACAAGGACGAATTAGTAGGTAGAGTTAACAACGTTCTTAAAGTTGTTAAAGAAAACGGATTTACAAGTTATGCAAACGACATTGATGTAATAGAGTAATATGGACGACTTACACGATAAACTAGTACAGGCTTATTTAGAATATTTTAAAGCAAACGAAGCATGGGAACGCAAACAAAGTGTTCGCAAGTACTATGCTGTACAAAAATGTGTAAGAGAAATTAGAGACATTGCAGATATGCGTAACAAAGAAATTAGGCACCAGCATCAAACCAAAAAAGAAGGCACTGACATTTAGGCAACGGTAAGTAACTTCATGCATTGGACGTATGAAGGAAAGACAATTGACACAATACCAGACGAGTATGAAGGCTTTGTTTATCTTATCACAAATCTAAAAACTGGGCAGAAGTATATAGGCAA
>BB_Man_B_Liq_inBBDRAFT_1000246_pt1 | contig 10574 bp, 8 predicted proteins | sample BBManParaguerPR_4_FD_10244 | JGI IMG/M metagenome (IMG submission 10244) | reverse complement strand
GGCTGTGGTGGGCATGCCCATCCCCAGAAGGATCGCGATACACATCGCAAAGAACAGGGCCAGAACTTGGCTCACACCCGCCAAATCCAACAGGAGGGACGAGAAGCGCGCACCAACACCTGTCAGGCTGATCACACCCACGATAACACCCGCACAGGCACAAACCGCGATGATCTGAATGGCCATGATGCCAGCCAATTCAAACGCCTTGAGAATCTCCCGTGGCCCCATACCCGCGACCGAGGCGGCAGGCAGGCTTTGTGGGAAGAAGCGCACCATCAACACGGGCATCCATGAAATGACGGCGGCACTGAGCGTGGCCAAGGTGCCCGCACGGATGACGGAATAGCCTTGGAACAGGGCATAGATCAGGATCAGGATGGGCAAGAATAGATAGAGCTGCTTCAAAAGCAGTTTCAATTTTGGCAGTTCATCCTCACGCATGCCGCGCATACCCAATTTCGCGGCCTCAAGATCGACCATGAAATAGACCGACACGAAGTAGAGGATCGCGGGAATGATCGCGGCGATTGCGATATCCTGATAGGGGATGCCCGTGATCTCGGCCATGATGAATGCGCCTGCGCCCATGATAGGGGGCATGATCTGACCGCCTGTTGAGGCGGCCGCTTCGACCGCGCCTGCGGTTTTCTTGTGATAGCCTACCTTCTTCATCAAGGGGATGGTCAGCGACCCTGTCGCCACAACATTCCCCGCGGAGGTGCCGTTGATCATACCCATCAGGCCACTTGCGAAAATGGCCACTTTGGCGGGGCCACCACGGGCGCGCCCTGCTGCGGCAAAGGCGAAATTCACGAAATAATCACCCACTTTCGAGGCCTGAAGGAAAGCCGCAAAAATGATGAAGAGGATGATATAGGTTGAGGACACCGCCGTTGTTGGCCCAAGGATGCCTGCATCCGAATAGAGATGGCCGAAGAAGCGTTGCCACGTATAGGGATTGCGCACGGCCAAGATGCCAGGCAGCAAATGCGCGGTGAAGGTGTAAACAAGGAACACGCCTGTGATGATCACCAAGGCAGACCTGCCACGCGGCGTGTCAATTCCATGATCATCGCTGTGCCTGCTGTCGCGGCAAAGGCCACACCGATTGGCACAAAGGGCGTGCCGACTGAATTGCGCGCCGCGGTTGAGAAAATCGGCACAAGATAGGCCGCGACCACAATTGCGCAAAGCGCAAGCACCAAGTCGCTGGTCGCAAAGCTATCGCGTGGCTTGCGTTCAAACCACCCCAAGAGGATGGCGCCAAAGGTCGCCACCAAGAGGGGCACACCAAAGTTCCAAATCTCGGTTTCATAAATCTCGGTTCCGGGGAAGGCGGCCCATGACACAAGCCCCCCCATCTCTGGCAATGTGCCAGAGTCGATCAACCGCCCAAAGGACAGCGCAGACCATAACGCCAAGGCGGCGGGAATGAACAAAGCATAGCCCGCCTTAGACAAGAGGGCCGTGTCTTTGGGGGTTTCTGCGTCTTCTTTCCAAGTGTAGGACGCATAAAGCACAAAGCCCAAAACAAGCGCGCCTGCGATGTGGACAATTCGGAAATTCCAAGTCTCAAGCGGGAATTGCGGCAAAAGCGGCAGATCTATGCCCGTCCAAGCCGAGATAGAAATCCCGTTCAAAGCGGCCATGTGAAACCCTGCATAGAGCGTTGCAAGGATAGCCACGGCAATCATACGAGGGCCTGTGAACAGGCGGCGGTTATTCTCAACAGGTTCCTGATCTACGCCTTCGGCGATGACGGGGCCTGTCTCCGCGATCGCGTCAAGATCGCTGGCTTTGGTCTGTGAGGTGTTGGTCATGATTTTTGCTTCCGCTCTGCCGATAAGGGCAAAAGAAAAGGCGCGCGAAGGGTTTGAGGCCCCCGCGCGCCTGATAGATTACAGCATTAGCCGCCGAAAATCTGATCAGCCGCGATGGTCGCGCCTGCATTCTCGGTGAACCAACGTGCCGCACCTGGGTGCCACATCAAAACGCCGTTCTTGTCCCAGTTTTCGGGCAAGGTCGAACGTGCGGCGCCGTGGATGGCAACCATACGCGCATTGTCAGACATCACAGTGTCCACAACCGCGTAAACAAAGCTTTCTGGCAATTCGCAGTTTGCAATCGCAAAGTTCCACATGGAAACGGAACGCGCAGGTGCTTCGAGTGTGGTATAGGCATCTGCAGAGATGTTGAATTCAGACACAGGGAAGGCCGCCATGATTTGGGCCTGCTCTTCTTCGGTGAATTCGATGATGTTGATGTCCGTCTGCACTTCAAGCTGGCTGACCGCGGGCACAGGAACACCTGCGGCAAAGGCGATCACGTCCAGCAGACCATCCTGCAACTGGCCACCGAGATCCGACCAACCGCCGTTACGGCGCTCAAAGTTGACGCCCAACTCTTCCATCATGCGAGGGAAGTAGGTGTCAGAGGTCGACCCCGCAGGGCCAAAGCCGATGCGCGCGCCATCTGGGATTTCATCAATGCTTGTGATGCCCGAGGAGGACAACGCCGTCACCGAGAATGGCGTTTGATACATTGGGAACATCGCACAGGCATTGGTCATTTGCAGACCAGGTGCGATTGGGTTGGTGCCTGCCAAGGATTCCGCCGCAGGGCCCATTGTGGTCATGCCGAAGGCGACTTCGCCCGTGTGCACAAGCGCCATGTTCTGCATTGGGCCGCCGGTGACTTCGCCGCCGCCTGTCATGCCCAATTCTTCTGCGACAAGGTTTGCCCAGCCAGAACCATAGGCGAAATAGGTGCCGCCTTGGGATGCGGTGCCAACAGTAAAGCTTTCAGGCCAGCCAGTGCGATCCATATGGCCATCTGCAAACGCGGCAGTTGCGCAAAGTGCAGTGGTCATCGCGAATGCGGTCATTTTGGTGAGTTTCATGTTCAAATCTCTCCCTAAGGTCATCCTGCGCCAGCATGCGCCCCTCTATTGGGCTTAATCTGGATGCAGGTTTTGCAGCCAAGGCTCCCTCCTTGGTCTGCAACGGGGTCAGCCCGTCACGTCCACAAACTGGTCTAAATCCCTTCAAAGCAACTAAGTTGGCGCTAACAAATTATGCGATTGCAAAAGAATCTCACCCAATTGGTCAAAGCTGACCCATTGCCGCAAAATCCATGTGTCGAAATCGACACAAGAGAGTGCAGGGCAAGCGCGCGGGGCTATTCGGTGAAATCCCCTTTATCAAGCCCGTGTTTCTGCATCTTTTCATACAGGGCTTTGCGGCTTAGCCCCAATCCCTCATAGGTGGCCTTGAGGCTGCCGCCATAGCGCACCAAGGCCGCCGCAATAAGGCTGCGCTCATATTGCGCCATTTGCACAGCGAGCCCCTGTTCGGGCGCGGGGGCATCGGGTGTCGCCAAACCCAAATCCAACCCCAACACAAAACGATCCGCCATATTGCGCAATTCGCGCACATTGCCAGGCCAATCCCGCGCAACAAGTGCGTCTAAAACCGCGCCAGGAACCTGCGGGGGATTGATTTTATAGCGTGCTGCCGCTTGCCCCACGAGATCCATAAAGAGGCGCGGAATATCCTCGCGCCGTTCTGAAAGGGGGGGCATCCGCAGGTTTGTGACATTCAACCGATAGAGAAGATCTGCGCGAAACGTGCCAATCTCGGCCGCCTGTGCCAGATCAACCTTAGAGGCCGCAATGAATCGCAGATCCAAATCAATCGGTTCATTTGATCCAAGGCGCGTGATGACGCGGTTCTGGATCGCGGTCAAAAGCTTGGCTTGCAGTTCAAGGGGAAGGCTGTCGATCTCATCCAAAAAGACCGTGCCGCCGCGCCCATGCTCAAACTTTCCGTAGCGGGGTCGCATGGCACCCGCAAAGGCACCCGCCTCATGGCCNAACAATTCGCTTTCAATGAGGGCTGCGGGCAGTGCNGCGCAGTTGATATGAACAAAGGGCCCGCTTTGGCGGGGGGACATGCGATGNATGGCGCGGGCCGCCACCTCCTTTCCCGTGCCTGTTTCACCTTCGATCAGAACATCGGCTTCGGTCGCGGCGATGGCCCGCAGCGCCGCGCGCAACTGCACCATATTCTTGGCCCGNCCTGTCAGGCGCGCCTCGACTGGGTCGCGCTGCCCCACCTCGCGGCGCAAGGCGCGGTTCTCAATCGTCAAACGCCGCTTTTCCAAGGCGCGCCGCGCGCTATCGACCAGACGCTTTGGGTCATAGGGTTTTTCGTGAAAATCATAGGCGCCTTGCTGCATGGATTTGACCGCCAATTCGATATCGCCATGCCCCGTCACAAGGATCACAGGAAATTCTGGGTCAATCTCCAAGGCGCGGTTCATCAGAGTGATCCCGTCCATGCCGGCCATACGAATATCGGTAATCAGGATCGCATCGCCATCGCGTGCGATATGGGCAAGCGCCTCTTCACCCGTTTCAAAGCAGATCACATCAAGATCCGCTAAATGCAGCGTTTGCTTTGCAGCAACCCGCAGGTCTTCCTCGTCATCCACGAAATAGATCATGCCGTTCTTGATGGTCTGTGTGTCGGTCATGCTTTTTTCATTTCCCTTGGCACCGATGGCGTTTCTGGCGCGGCTTTGCGCAGATGCAAACTGAACTCCGCGCCCCCCTCTGGATGGTTTCGCGCCTCAATGCGGCCGCCGAAGTCACGAATGATATTGTAGGAAATTGATAGGCCAAGCCCAAGACCCTGTCCGACTTCTTTGGTCGTGAAAAACGGGTCAAACAATTGCGCTTGCGCATCTTGCGACAGGCCATGCCCCTGATCGCGCAGCCGCAGGGCAATCATATCGTCTGACTCATCGGTCACAGAAAGGTGCAAAATCGGGGCGCTGACATCGGCCATGGCATCCAGCGCATTTGACAGCAGATTCACCAAGACCTGCTGCAGCCGCACCCGCCCGCCCACAACCATGATCTCATCGTCCTCAGGCGGCAAGTCTAGGATCAAATCTACCTTTGCACGCCGCAGCCTTGGATCGAGCAAATCAAGCGCGTCACGGATCACCGCGCGCAATGGAATATCGCGCAGCTGATCTTGAGGGCGGCGTGCGAAATTGCGCAGATGTTTCGAGATAGACGCCATCCGATCCGCCATATGCGAGATACGGGTGATGTTCTCGCGCGCCTCATCCCCGCGGCCCCGGTCCAAAAAGGTCGCGGCATTTTCCGCATAGGATTTCACCGCAGCAAGGGGTTGGTTGAATTCATGGCTAAGGGCCGCCGACATTTGCCCCAAAGCCGCCAATTTGCCCGCCTGCACCAATTCGGCTTGGGTTTGGCGAAGGCGGTCTTCGGTGCGGGTGCGTTCCTCAACCTCTTGGCGCAATTGGGTGTTGGCACTGTTTAAGTCTCGGGTGCGCTCCTGCACCCGCGCCTCAAGGGTTTCGGCCAATTCGCGCTGGGCTGCGATGCGTTCGAGCAACTGTGCGCGGCGCTGTAACAGAATGGCCGCCGATAGTCCCGCAATCAGGATCACCAGCCACAAAATCGCCAAAAGCCCCAAAGCCTCGGTGCGGGCCGAACCTGATGGCGTCAGGATATTCACCCGCCATCCAGCCGAGGCAATCAAGGATTGCTGCGCCAAAAAGGCTTGGCGCTGCTCTGGCCCTTGCTCTGATGTGGTGATGACCATGCGGGTCAGGGCGTTGCTGCGAAAATCAGACAGGCTCACGGCCTCGCGCCGCAGGCTGAGGGGGGTAAGCAAAGTGATCGGATATTGGCGGGTGCTTTGGATTTCCTCAAGCGCGGCTTCGCTCAAGGGGCCAAGCGTGCGGAACAGCCAATCCGACCGATCCGCCATGAAAATCACCCCATGTTGATCCGTCACGAAGATGCGCGAGTCACTGTCGCGCCACGCCGCCTCAAAGCGGTCAAGCGTGATCTTCACCGCCACAACACCCAAGATCCGCGTGCCGTCAAAAATTGGCGCGGCAAAGTAATAGCCGCGTTGCCCCGATGTTGTGCCGAGCGCGTGATAGCGTCCAATCCCATTATCAAGGGCATCGGTGAAATAGGGGCGAAAGCGGAAATTTTGCCCAATGAATGAGCGATCCAACCGATAATTTGATGCGGCAATGGTCGTGCCGAACGTATCCATCACATAGATATCTGAAATATCGAGCGACAGCGCGGTTTGGCGCAGCTGCTCATTGGCGAAGGGCAAAAGCCCTGTATTGTCAGGGTCGCGCAAAATGTCGCGCAAAATGGGGCGCTCCGCGATCAAGGCGGGCAGGGCTTCGGTGCGCGACAGCGCGCCACGGATGACCTCAGTCACAAGGCGCATTGTGGCCTCATCCTGACGCAGGCGACCGCCCATCAAACGCTCTTCAATCTGGGGCAGGGCGGCCACGCTGAGGGCAAGCGAAACCATAACCACCAAGGCCAAAGCCGCCAAATTGCGCCGAGGGCGCTTGGCGCTGTTGACCAGAGGGCGGGTTTTTTGAGTGGATGCTGTCACCATGACGCGCAGTATGTGCTGATTTTTGCGCCCATGACCAGTCTCCGTTAACCGATGTTTGCAATCCGCGATTTCGCTTTGATCCGCAGGTGGTTCCACCTATGATAGGCGCAAGCAAAAAGGACGATGCGCGATGAATGTGATGCCAGCAGGCGCCTCTTGGATTGACCGCTTTACAGGTCTTTCGCGGCTAGAGCCGCGGGTGCGCGATGTGCTGACCGCGCGCGCGACTACGATTTCCATTCGCGAGGGCACGGTCATTTTCGGGCCAGGAAAGCGGCCTGAAAACTTGCTTTTATTGCTTGAGGGCACAGTGCGCGTGCAGCAAACATCGGACACAGGGCGCGAGGTGGTTCTTTATCGGGTCAATGCAGGGGAAAGCTGTGTGATGACCTCGGCCTGTCTTTTGGCCTATGAGGATTACTCGGCCGAAGGTATCGCCGAAACGGCGGTTGAGGCGGTTGCGATCCCGCGCAGCGTTTTTGATGATCTAATCAGCCAATCCGAAAGTTTCCGCACTTTCGTGTTTTCCGCCTATTCGCGGCGCATGACCGATTTGTTCCATGTGATCGAAGAAATTGCATTTCGCCGCGTGGACATCCGCCTTGCACAGCGGATTTTGGATTTGGCCAAGGATGATCTGATCCAAGCCACCCATCAGCAAATGGCAGCCGAACTTGGCACCGCGCGCGAGGTCATTTCCCGTCAACTGGCCGAATTTCAGCGCCGCGGTTGGATCAGCCTGTCACGGGGGCAGATCAAAATTGAGGCGCGTGGCGACATCGAAAAACTGGCGCGTTCCGAGCATTAAGCGCGGGTTGCTATTCGTAACCTAAAAAAATTTTTGGCCTATGTGACTACATCACTGTCAGCGCGGGTGGTATTTTGTAGATAGATTTCCAGCGAACAACGTAACCAGCTTAATCACGCATAAAATAAGGGCGAATCTCTTAGGCCTTGATTTTACGCGCAGACATATGGACGTAAGATGGAAACCGAATTTACACCACTTCTTTCCGCCACAGGCGGTGTTTTGATCGGCCTCTCAGCCGTTCTGTTGATGCTGACCTTGGGTCGCGTCATGGGGGCTACAGGCATTTTGACGGGCGTTTTGGCGCCTGCCAGCCGCAGCGACTTTTCTTGGCGCGCGGCCTTGATGTTGGGCATGATCACCGGCCCTGCGGCACATTTCTTTTTGCGCGGCGAGATGCCCGAAATCAGCGTGCCCGCCTCGATGCCGATGCTCTTGATCGGTGGCTTTATCGTGGGACTTGGCGTCACCTTTGGCTCTGGCTGCACATCGGGCCACGGCGTTTGCGGCATGGCGCGCCTGTCCAAGCGGTCAATCTCCGCAACTTTGACATTTATGGCAACCACCGCGATCACTGTTTTTGTGATCCGCCACGTGATCGGAGGCTGATCTGATGCGCTATATTTCAACATATATCATCGGCCTGATTTTCGGCCTCGGCATTTCGCTTTCGGGCATGTCTAACCCTGCAAAAGTGATCAACTTCTTTGACGTTGCAGGCAGCTGGGATCCAAGCCTTGCCTTTGTGATGGGCGGTGCTTTGCTTGTCACCTTTATCGGGTATCGCTTGGTTCTGCCGCGCCCTTCTGGCCCTATTTTTGAGGGCAAATTTGCCCTACCAACCGCGACCAGATTAGACGCGCGCCTCTTGGGTGGCTCAGCCTTGTTTGGGGTGGGTTGGGGTATTGCAGGCTTTTGCCCTGGCGGGGCCTTGCCCGCAATCGGCACTGGTCGCCTCGATGTCTTGGCCTTTGTCGCCGCAATGCTTGTCGGTATTTTTGTGGCCCGCGCCATCATAGCGGCGCGTCAAAATGCCGAACTGAATTCAAATGTGAAACGCGCCTGACTGAAACGATCGTCTTTAAGGAGCAAGAAAATGACCACCTTCCCCGTAAATATGAATGTTCAGCCCGAGGTTGAGCCGTTCTTTGATCCTGCGACCAATACAATCTCCTATGTGGTCAAAGATCCCAATTCCAATTCCTGCGCGATTGTCGATAGCGTTATGGATATCGACTATGCGGCGGGCAAGATTTCCTATGAAAATGCCGATGCGATTATCTCCTATGTCAAGGAAAAGGGCCTCAAAGTTGAATGGCTGATTGAGACCCATGTTCACGCTGATCACCTGTCGGCAGCACCTTATATCCAAGAAAAACTTGGTGGGAAAATCGGTATTGGTGAAAATATCATCACCGTTCAGGAAACTTTCGGCAAAGTGTTCAACGAAGGCACTGAATTCCAACGCGATGGCAGCCAGTTTGACGCGCTCTTTAAGGATGGCGATGTCTACGAGATCGGGGGGCTACGTGCCTTTGCAATCTACACCCCTGGCCACACGCCCGCTTGCATGACCCATGTGGTTGGGAATGCGGCCTTTGTGGGCGACACGCTGTTCATGCCTGATGGCGGCTCTGCGCGGGCGGATTTCCCAGGCGGGGACGCAGGCACGCTTTATGACAGCATTCAGAAAGTTTTGGCTCTGCCCGATGAGATGCGTCTCTTTATGTGCCATGATTACGGCCCCAATGGCCGCAATATCGAGTGGGAAACCACAGTGGGTGATGAGAAAAAGCACAACATCCACGTGGGCCAGGGCAAGACACGCGAGGAATTTATCAAGTTCCGCACCGAGCGTGACGCGCAGCTTGATATGCCGAAATTGATTATTCCCTCATTGCAGGTGAATATGCGCGCAGGCGACATCCCGACAGACAAGGATGGCCGTCCGATGCTCAAGGTGCCTTTGAACACACTTTGAGCGTCTCGCTATCATAAGCCAACAGTCTCCGTTTTTCGGAGGGAGGAACGACAATGGAAATCAAGACCATCAATGCCGAGATTTCGGTTGCACCGCAAATCACGCCTGATGAGGTGCAGAAATTGGCAGATCAGGGCTTTCGCGCTTTGATCTGCAACCGCCCTGATGGCGAGGCGGCGGATCAGCCGAATTATTCGGAAATCGAGGCGGCTGCCAAAAAAGCAGGTCTTGAAATCCGCAATCTGCCGATTGTGTCGGGCAAAGTGTCTGACCAAGATGCAGCAGATTTTGGCGCGGCAATGCAGGAATTGCCGCGTCCCATTTTGGCCTATTGCCGCACGGGCACGCGCTCGGCCACTTTGTGGTCACTCTCGCAAGCCAATCGAATGTCAGTTGCCGATATTTTGGCGGCCACCAAGGCGGCGGGCTATGATATGGGGGGCGTTGTGCGCCGCATTGCCAATGGCGGCAAAACCCCAACAGATCGCGCGGATGCAAGTTATGATATCGTCATCGTAGGCGGGGGGGCGGCAGGGCTTGCTGTTGCGGCCTCTCTCAAATCGCGCAAGTCATCGCTTGATATTGCTGTGATTGATCCCGCAGATATCCATTACTATCAACCCGGTTGGACAATGGTGGGCGGGGGCATCTTTGAGGCCTCTGACACGGCCAAAACCATGGGCAGCTTGATCCCACGCGGGGTCACATGGATCAAATCCGCCGTTGCGGCCTTTGAACCCAAAGATGATTCCGTGATCCTTGATGGCTGTCGGGTGGTTAAATACAAACGCCTGATCGTGGCACCTGGTTTGAAACTGGCATGGGATCGGGTTGAGGGCTTGGAAGCCACGCTTGGCAAGAATGGCGTGACCTCAAATTATCGTTATGATTTAGCGCCTTACACATGGAACCTCGTCAAGAACATGAAGGAGGGGCGTGCAATCTTTACGCAGCCCCCCATGCCCATCAAATGCGCAGGCGCGCCACAAAAAGCGATGTATCTCTCTGGGGATCATTGGACGCGCGCGGGCGTGCTCAAGGACATCTCGATTGATTTCATGAATGCAGGTGGCGTTTTGTTCGGGGTCAAGGATTACGTCCCCGCCCTTGAGGGCTATGTGCAAAAATACGGCGTCAATCTAAACTTCTTTCACAATCTCAAGGCGATTGATGGCGATGCGAAAAAGGCGTGGTTCACTGTGGCTAAGCCCGACACCACGCCCACTGAGGTTGAGGTGGAGTTCGACATGATCCATGTCGTGCCGCCGCAGATCGCGCCCGATTTCATTCGTGTCTCGCCTTTGGCTGACGCGGCGGG
>BB_Man_B_Liq_inBBDRAFT_1000245_pt1 | contig 10622 bp, 10 predicted proteins | sample BBManParaguerPR_4_FD_10244 | JGI IMG/M metagenome (IMG submission 10244) | reverse complement strand
CGGCTTGCGGGCCTTTCTGTTCCAGCAGGTTGCGCGTGCCATAGGCCAGTTGATCACCGTGCTGGGGTGGTTTGGGATCGCGCAGATCGGCCGCAGGGGCAGGACGGTCGGTGGTTTCGGGATGACCATTTACGGTGATATCCGCGATATAGGTCAACACCTTGGTCCCGCGGTCACGGCGTTTTTTGAATTGGAACAGGTCAGGCGTTTCGTCGATGAATTTGGTGGTATATTCGTTGGACAAGAACGTCGGGTGTTTCAACAGGTTTTCGACAAATGCGATATTGGTTGCCACCCCACGGATCCGGAATTCGCGCAGGGCCCGGTCCATTCGCGAAATCGCCTTTTCGGGCGTTTGGGCCCATGCGGTGACCTTGACCAACAAACTGTCGTAATACCGCGTAATGACACCACCGGAATAGGCAGTGCCGCCATCCAGACGAATGCCCATCCCCGTGGCCGACCGATAGGCGGTGATGCGGCCGTAATCGGGGATAAAGTTGTTTTGCGGATCCTCGGTCGTGACGCGGGTTTGCAGGGCGTGACCGTTAAGCACGATATCAGCCTGCGATGCCTTGCCTGTGGCCTCGGCGATGGTTTTGCCCTCGGCAATCAGTATTTGGGCCTGAACGATATCGATGCCGGTGACCTCTTCGGTCACAGTGTGTTCCACCTGGACGCGGGGGTTAACTTCGATGAAATAAAATTCGCCGCTGTCCATATCCATCAGGAATTCGACCGTACCGGCGCATTCGTAATTCACATGCGCACAGATGCGGCGGCCCAGATCACACAGGGTTTCGCGCTGGTCTTGGGTCAGATAGGGGGCAGGGGCGCGTTCGACCACCTTTTGGTTGCGGCGCTGCACGGAACAATCGCGTTCCCACAGGTGGTAAATTTCGCCGTGTTTGTCGCCCAGAATTTGCACCTCGACGTGGCGGGCGCGGATGATCATCTTTTCCAGATACCCTTCGCCATTGCCGAATGCGGCCTCGGCTTCGCGGCGGCCCTCTAAGACTTTGTCTTCTAGCTCTTCGGCGTTGTAAATCGGGCGCATGCCACGCCCGCCGCCACCCCATGACGCTTTCAGCATCAAGGGAAACCCGATTTCGCTGGCCTCGGCGCGGATGGCATCCATATCATCGCCCAAAACTTCTGTGGCGGGGATGACGGGAACGCCCGCGGCGATGGCCACCTTGCGCGCCGACGCCTTGTCGCCTAGGGCGCGCATGGTATCCGCCTTGGGCCCGATAAAGGTGATGCCATTGGCCGCGCAGGCATCCACAAAATCGGGGTTTTCCGACAACAGGCCGTAGCCTGGGTGAATTGCATCGGCCCCGCATTCGCGCGCCACGCGGATGATTTCGTCAATCGACAGATAGGCAGCTACTGGCCCCAATCCGGCCCCGATCCGATAGGCTTCGTCCGCTTTGAACCGATGCAGGCTCAGCTTGTCCTCTTCTGCGAACACGGCAACGGTTTTTTTGCCCATTTCATTTGCGGCCCGCATGATACGAATGGCGATTTCACCGCGGTTGGCGACCAATATTTTCTGGAATTCTGGCATGGCGTTTTCCTGTCGTATAATGGTCATATTTGCTGACCATTTTTGATTAAGGTCCGATTTTTGTGCGGATGCTGCAATGCAGAGCGGGGTCTGTCAACGTGTATTTGTAATATTTCTGTAACAAATGGATGTTGGAAATGTTATCAATTTTTGTGATCACAAAAAACACAGCCTGCAGATGTGTTTTCCTATTTTTATTGCGCAAGTCGCGCATTATCCGCAGTTTTTGTGCGCTGTTAACTTTGGGGGTGGCCCAGATAGGTCAAGGTCTGCGACCTAAAGCCCGCCAGAATCGCAGGGTTGTTTTTCGACACCCAGACGCATGTGAAAAAACACTGGGAACATTTGCGGAACATGTCTTTTCAATGGGGCACAGTTTGGGTAATGTTGCCGTATGACACAGTACGATGAAAATGATGCGTTCCAAGGGGCCAGCCTGTCTGCGCGTGCGATGGCTGCGCGGCCTGCGCCGTATTTGGATGATTTGAACCCCGCCCAACGCCAAGCGGTTGAGGCGCTGGATGGGCCTGTTTTGATGTTGGCGGGCGCGGGCACCGGCAAAACCAAGGCGCTGACATCGCGCATTGTGCATTTATTGGCCCAAGGACGGGCGCGGCCCAATGAAATACTGTCCGTGACATTTACCAACAAAGCGGCGCGGGAAATGAAAAACCGTGTTGCCAAAATGTTGGGCCAAACGGTTGAGGGCATGCCATGGATGGGCACATTCCATTCGATCTGTGTCAAATTATTACGCCGCCATGCGGAATTAGTCGGGCTGAAAAGCAATTTCACCATTCTGGATACGGACGACCAGATCCGGTTGATCAAACAGCTGTTGCAGGCCAATAATATCGATGAAAAACGCTGGCCCGCGCGTCAATTGGCGGGCATTATTGATCATTGGAAAAACCGTGCATGGATCCCGTCCAAGGTTCCCAGTGCCGAGGCCGCAGCGTTTAACAACCGCGGTACCGAAATATACGACCAATATCAAACCCGCCTGCGCGAATTGAATGCGGTCGATTTTGGCGATCTGTTGTTGCATATGGTGACAATTTTCCAAAACCATGCGGATGTGCTGGACCAATATCAACGCTGGTTCAAATATATTTTGGTGGACGAATATCAAGATACCAACGTGGCCCAATATTTGTGGCTGCGGTTACTGGCGGGGGCGCATAAAAATATCTGCTGCGTGGGCGATGATGATCAATCAATCTATGGCTGGCGCGGGGCCGAGGTGGGCAATATTTTACGCTTTGAAACCGATTTTCCGGGTGCGGTTGTTGTGCGGTTGGAACAAAATTACCGATCAACCCCGCATATTCTGGCAGCGGCGGCCGGAGTGATTGCCGGCAATTCCAACCGTTTAGGCAAAGAATTGTGGACCGATCTGGACAGCGGCGAAAAGGTGCGGTTGATCGGCCATTGGGACGGCGAAGAAGAGGCGCGTTGGATCGGCGAGGAAATCGAATCCATGCAGCGCGGCACCCGTGGGATGGCGTCCTTTGGGCTGGATCAAATGGCGATTTTAGTGCGGGCTAGCCATCAGATGCGCGCCTTCGAGGATCGGTTTTTGACCATTGGCCTGCCTTATCGTGTGATCGGGGGGCCGCGATTCTATGAACGCATGGAAATTCGCGACGCCATGGCCTATTTCCGCGTGGTGGTCAGCCCGGATGATGATCTGGCCTTTGAACGGATTGTAAACACGCCCAAACGCGGCTTGGGCGATAAGGCGCAGCAGAAAATCCAGGCCTGTGCCCGTACAAACGGCGTGTCGTTGATTGATGGTGCGCGGATTTTGTTGGCGGACAAGGGGATCACCGGTAAGGGCGCGGGGGAATTGAAAACCTTGATCGATGGCATTGACCGTTGGGGGCGCATGGCGGGGGATGCGGATGTGACCCACATGGAATTGGCTGAAATCATCTTGGATGAAAGCGGCTATACCACCATGTGGCAAAACGACAAAACGCCCGAGGCGCCGGGCCGTTTGGAAAACCTGAAAGAATTGGTCAAGGCGTTGGAAAATTTCGAAAACCTGCAGGGTTTTTTGGAACATGTGAGCTTGGTCATGGATAATGAAACCGATGACGGCGGGGAAAAGGTGTCGATCATGACCCTACATGCCGCCAAAGGGTTGGAATTTCCTGTTGTTTTTCTGCCCGGATGGGAAGACGGGTTATTCCCATCCCAACGGTCCATGGATGAAAGCGGCGTCAAAGGGTTAGAGGAAGAACGCCGTTTGGCCTATGTGGGCATTACGCGGGCAGAACAGATCTGCACCATATCATTCGCGGGCAATCGTCGCGTGTTCGGGCAATGGCAATCATCGTTGCCGTCACGCTTTATCGATGAATTGCCCGAGGCACATGTCGATGTCTTAACCCCACCGGGGTTGTACGGCGGCGGGTTTGGCGCGGCGGGCATGCAATCGTCCCTGCACGATCAGGCGGCCAGCGCGAATGTTTATAATTCACCCGGATGGCGGCGGATGCAGTCGCAATCGGCCAACCGACCCATTTCACAGGCCCGCGAAACGCGCGCCATGACCATTGATGCCACGGCTGTGCCTGTGTTCGGGTTGGGCGACCGCGTGTTTCACCAGAAATTCGGATACGGGGCTGTGATCGCCACCGAAGGGGATAAACTGGAAATCGCATTCGACAAGGCTGGCGTCAAAAAAGTGGTGGCCAAATTCGTCACAGGTGCCGACGATATTCCATTTTAATTTGACAAATGACGCACCAATTGTCGTTTTTATGATTGCTTGAGCTACAATATTTTGTAGTCTAACCGTATCAAGGTGCTTGCCCTGCAAGAGAATTGGGAAGCCGGTGAAACCCCGGCACTGCCCCCGCAACGGTGAGGGTGGAAGATGCGCAAACCACTGATCAAAGATTGGGAAGGTTGTGCATCGCGGCATTTGCCATCCGCCCCGAGTCCGGAAACCAGCCTTGGTATTGTGTCAACCTACGGTGGGTGGGATCGGACAGATTGGGTTTCTGATCGTATCCCAACTCTACCGTGACCCTTTGCCGTCCCTTGCCACGGGGTGTGGCAGAAGGATTAGAAATGATTTACCAGGCATCACACTTACAGATGGGGGATCAAATATGACTGCCATCGCAATTCTAACATCATTAAATGCGTTTCCAAACATCAAAGATCAATCCTATGGCGCGGCGCAGGCGGGGTTTTTGGAATGGGTCTTTGCCCTGCCTGTCACAACCTGCCCGCGCCGTGCGGCGCAACAGGCCTTGGATGATCTGACCGACCGCGCCGCGACATCACAGGCCGGCATCTATTTTTATGATTTTTTGAAACAGGCGGCATGCGCTGATCGCAGGCCTGTTGGGCGTCGCGGAGGCCGCAACGCCCGGCGCGCCACGCTGCACTGAGCAACGTCAAGAATATATATGCCCAAAAACAAAAACGGCGACGCAGGGAGGAGGAGCGTCGCCGTTTTGATTAAAACAGGCGGGAGGAGGAGATGCCTGTTTATGATGCGGGCCTAGGGCCCAAGTTTTCGGTGATCATTCTAAGGGAGGAGGAAGTCTGATCACCTATGTGGACGGGCAAGGGAGGAGGAGCCCGTCACGCAATTCTTATTTCAGGCCAGCCGCGTCCAAAGCGATGGAGCGGATTTCTGACCGGCCGATGCCCAGATCCGACAATTCGCGTGTGCTTAGCGCGCTTAGTTCTGCAACAGTTTGTTTGTAAACCCGGCGGCGTTCCATGCGGTCAGCCACTTGGGCCAGAACATTTGCCAGACTTGCAACCAGAGTTGCGGTTGTTGCTTGTGTTGATACTGCGTATGCCATTTCATCTATCCTTTAGCATTTCGGTTTAGCGCTATCATTCATCGTCGTTTCCTGCGCTGTTGAACCTAATATGGACCTTATGCTGCAATTGCACAATAATCAGTTTGGCAATGCTGCTATGCGGCAAGCGCATGGTTTTAATTAATAAAAATCCCAAAATTTGTGCAAAAGTCGTGGATGTGGAATTTTCGGGGGCCGCACTTCGCGTAAAACGTGCAAGGTTTTTGTGCGCGGACTGTCTGCTATGCAGCCCGTGCAATCAGTCACAAAACTGTTATAAATGCTGGGGGAAGTGCCGCGGAATTAATTTGGGCCCATTTTGATCGGGATTCGGAAAATATATTGTGGGTCTTGCAATGATTCTGGCGCCTGTGGGAAACGGGCACGCTGAACCGCGGCCAGTGCGGCGCGATCAATGACACCAAATCCTGACGACACGTCCACCGATGCCTTTAACAGATCCCCATTTTGTGAAACGGACACCCGTATCACGACACGTCCACGGGCGCGTGTTCGTTTGGGATAAAATTTCTTGCGCTCAATCGCGTTGCGAATTTGCGTTTTCCATGTGGCAAGGTCCGACTTTTGCTGGGCGTTGGACCCTGATGCGGTGGCAGATTTGGGTTTCGTGGAGATCGACGCCTGTGATGTGTTCCCGCTGCCCTTGGCCGTCTGCGCGATTTGGGGGGCGCTGGCGGGCCGTGGTTTGGGCCGCGTGCCCGGAATGGATTGCGGGGCAGGCGGCACAATTGGGTCTGCGGTGGCCGTATCCAATTGGGGCGGTGTTGCAGGCGGTAGGGTCACGGTGTTTTGACGGGGCGGTTTGGGGACCTGAACATCAGGTGTGCGGGCCGCCGGCTGCACGCGCGGTGCAAGATCAGATTTGGTTGGAACCGATGGGATGGGGGACGCTGCGATGTCTGACGGTAAGATTGGGGCCTGCGTCATAGGTTCGGGCGCTTGGGGTGATGTGTCCCGCGCTGCCCCCACCAATGGTGCAGGCCGCTGCGGTGCAACAGGCGGATCGGTTGGACGATCCAGTGACATCCGATCGATCGACGTGTCGGGCTGCGGTTGGTGCGGCTGGTGTAAGGGGCGCATATCCTCGGTGATCTGGGGTGTTTGCGTCCACTTGGCAACCATCGTCGCGATTTGTGGCGTGGCGGCTGTGACGGATACGCTGTCTGCCCCCTGTGTCCCGCCCGATCCGGCGTCCGCCCCCTGTGGTGGATTGGTCCAGACGATCACCGCCACATGTGCCCCCAGGGCCAGACCGCCAAATATGACCCAGTCTGCCAGTTTCATGACTTAGGGTCCCCGGTCGGATCAATGACCATTTGCACAGGCCCCAGGCCCAGTTGTTCCAGACGTGCAATGATACTGATCAATGTTGCCGCGGGCAGGGCATGGTCGGCCTGAATGATAATCGGGCTGGGCGCGTTTTCCGATAGGCTGGCCCAAGCCGCGTCATCCTGATGCCCAAGATAGATCAGGGTGCCATCCGACGGCAGAAATACGTAATTTGGATCACTGGCCCGTTCGTGTGCGTCTGTGGGGTTGTCCACCGTGGGGGGTATGATCGGGCGATCTGGTCTAGGGGCCAAGGTCGATGTAATCAGGAAAAAGATCAGCAATAAAAACACAACATTGATCATTGGAACAATGTTTTCGCGGGCAGGTCTGGGGGGATAGGGTTTGATCCGCATATCACTGGCCCGCCAGAATGATGGTTTCAATACCATGGGGGCGCAATGCCGTGATTGTATCGACAACATCCTGCGTTGTCGCCGTGGGGGTCGTCTGGACGATAACCGCATCACTGGGGGCCGCCATCAACGCGCCCAAGGCATCGCCCAAATTGTCCAAGGCAATGTCAAACCCGTTCAGTTGAACGCGCCCCTGTCCGATCAGTGTGACCAGCCGGGGCGGCCCCTGATAATCGGTGCTGGAGCCTGTCCCACTGGATGTGGTCAGATCGATCACCACATCTGTGCCGAACCGCGCGGCCAGCATAAAAAACACCAGCAACAAAAACACCACATCAATCATGGGGGTTAGACTGGGCCGTTTTCTGGGGGCTGGGGGCGGCAGAGTGATCATGTTATTTCTGGGATAAAAACAGACGTGTTGCCATATCTTCGATGTCGGCCTGAACATTGGCGATGGTACTGTCGAACCAACTGAGCAAGACTGAAGCCGGGATTGCAACGGCCATGCCTGCGGCGGTTGTCAGCAAAGCTTCCCATATGCCGCCGGCCAATGCAGCAGGGTCGGCTTGGGTGCCGCTGTCTTGCAGGGCTTGGAACGCATCGATCATGCCCAAAACTGTACCTAGCAATCCGATCAGCGGGGCAATGGTGACGATCAAATCAATCAACCGCAACCCCTGACGGGCGCTGTGTAACTGTTGGTTTGCCACACGCGCGCATTCCTCTTTGGCCATGTCTTGGGAATAATTGGGGTGTTCCAATGCGGCAATCGTGCGGATCAGGATCACAGACCGCAGATCCGTGGGCGGGCGCATTTGTGGTATTGTTCCTGTTGCGGCGATGGTCTGGGCCGCTTTGCGCTGCCAGATGCCCAAACGGGCGAAATGGGACAATTTCCACATGCTCACCGCGCTGAGCACGATTGAGAGAACAAAAATCGCCCACAGGGCTGGACCGCCCGTGTTTAGGGCCTGGGACAGTGTATCAATCATTCTGCGCCTTTCTGTCCCGCAGGGGGAATGACATTCAGGGGTTGGAAAATTAAACCTTGGTCCGTGTGTTCGAAATGTGCATCAATCATAAACACATCCCGCAAATTGGCCGGTGTCAGAACCGATGCTGGCGGTCCAAAGGCGACCAATCGGCCGCGGTGCAGCAGGGCCAATTTATGGCAGTACCGCGCCGCCAAGCCCAGATCATGCAGGGACACCATAATTCCATGACCGCCCGCCGCAAGCTGGGCAAAGGTTTGTAACGTCGTCAATTGGCTGGCCGGGTCCAAGCTGGCCGTTGGTTCATCCGCCATGATGATGGGTGTATCTTGGGCCAGGGCGCGGGCGATCAAAACCCGCGCCTGTTCGCCGCCTGACAGCTGAACGGCGATGCGATCGGCAAAGTTGGTCAATCCCAATTGGTCCAGCGCCGCCTGTGTTTTCGGGTCATCACGGCGCACGGGGCCATAGGGGCTGCGGCCCAGACCAACCACATCGCGCACACTTAGCCCCCAAGCGATTTCGCGCATCTGGGGGATCCATGCGGCCTGCTTGGCCCGTTGGGCTGCGGGGATGCGTGTTAGGGATGATTGCCCCCTATGTGGCACCAACCCCAGGGCCGCCCGCATCAGCGTGGTTTTGCCCGCACCATTGGGCCCGATCAATCCGATCAATTCACCGGCCTGCACGCTTAGCGTGATATCATCCACCACAGGACATTGCCCGCGCAGGACTGATAGGTTTTCGAGACTTAGCAGCGTCATGACAGGTCCGCCCGTGTTTTATAAATCAGATGTAAAAACAGCGGCGCGCCCAAAATGGCCATCACAACGCCCAGTTTCAGATCGCGGTCGGGCAGTACCAGCCGCACCAATAAATCCGCGGCCAAGATCATCACTGCCCCCCCAAGGGCCGAGGCCCCCATCAAGGTCGACGGCCGCGCCCCAACCCAACGGCGCAGGATATGGGGAATAACCAAACCGACAAATCCCACCGCCCCAGCAACGGCAGTCGTGGCACCGATCATTGCGGCCACACCGATGACCAACGTCAGACGGGTACGGGCCAGATGAATACCCATGGTCGCGGCGGTATCTTCGCCCAGGGATAGGGCGTTCAGCGCGGGGCCCAAGGATAGGACCATCGCGCCCCCGATGATGCAAAATGGCAGCGCAATCCAGACGTGGTCAAAGGAACGGTCCGACAGTGATCCCATCATCCAAAACACAATTTCCGCTGTGGCATAGGGGTTGGGCGACAGGTTCAGGACCAGCGATGTCATTGCCCCCGACAATGCGCTGATGGCGATGCCTGCTAAAATCAAGCTCAGCGATCGGCCCTGACGGCCCGCCAGAACCAAAATGCCCAAAACCGCCAAGACCGACATGCCCAAGGCCGACAGGGGCAAGGCCAGCCAGAACAGACCCGCAAACCCCGTTTGCAATGATAGAACCGCCCCCAAGGAGGCCGCGCCAGATATCCCAATTAATCCGGGTTCGGCCAAGGGATTGCGCAAATACCCTTGCATCGCGGCACCCGCCAAACCCAATGTGCCGCCGACCAGAACCGCCAAAATCGCACGGGGCAGGCGGATGTCCTGCATCACAGTGCCCAAGGGGCCATCGCCAGTGATCAGCGCAGACAGGCTGTCGCCGATACTGGCCGTTGTGTGCCCCACCAGCAGTGACGCACAAAACAGCAGCATCAGTAGGATCGACAGGATAGGAAACAGCCGCATTACTTGGCTCCTTTGTCGGGGTGGGCGCGTTGCAAATCCGCCACGGCATCCAAAACGGCCGGGGTGCCGCAGACCCATTTTGCCCCTGTTTGTGTGATTGATTTTAGCGGTGTCAGGGCAGGGTGGCGCAGGATTTCTTCGGATCGGGAATGGCCGGGATAGGTTGATCCTGTGATGACCAAATCGGGTTGCAACATGACCAAGGTTTCCAGTGGCAATGTGCCGCCCCAGCTGATGCCTGCTTCGGTCGCGATATTGTCAAACCCTGCTGCAGATAAAATATGGCCCGCCATGGTTTCAGCCCCCGTGGTATAACCATTCGCAGAATAGAGCGCGGCGCGGGGGCGTTGGGTGATCCCGTTTGTTAACTGGGCCAAACGACCCTCAAAATCGCGCAGCATAGTATCGGCCCGCTGTGGATTGCCCAACAGCTGGCCCATACGGGCGATGTTTTGGCGTATATCGTCAAAGTTCTGTTCAGGCGCAAAAATTTCAACCGCAATCCCCAAGGATCGCAGCATTTGCACGGTACCCTGTTCGGTATAGGTGCCGGCCAGTACCAAATCAGGGGCCTGCATAAAGATTTCTTCGGCATCGCCAGAATTTATGGGGAATTCTTGGGCGCGCTGGGCCATGGGGGATGTGCGTGGGTCGGTTGCGATTTTGGACAGCGATGCAATCTGATCCGCATCTGCCAATAACATCAACAGCTGATCGGTACACAGATTNAGCGACACCACNCGCTGTGGGTTGCCATAAATCGGGGCGACCTCGAACAACAGGGCC
>BB_Man_B_Liq_inBBDRAFT_1000244_pt1 | contig 10629 bp, 19 predicted proteins | sample BBManParaguerPR_4_FD_10244 | JGI IMG/M metagenome (IMG submission 10244) | reverse complement strand
AAGAGCATGAACCTGAAGAAGAATTCGACCCAAGCACAGACTTCTGAACTAAAGCGTCCTAATCCTCCTACTGAGGATATGGTACGTCGAGCACAATTCGTAGACAAGACGTACGTGTGGAAACAGAAGTGAGTCTAATCTTTGATTTAGAAACCAACGGATTACTGAGAGATGTTTCTACCATCCACTGCCTTGCTATTCACGACCTCAGTACAAAGAAGACTATCACGTATAACGACACGGGTAACCAAGAACCTGTCGTACGTGGGATACAACGACTTCAAGATGCTGATACCGTCATTGGTCACAACATCATTGGTTATGACCTGCCTGTTATTCGCAAGCTATTCGGCTGGTTTAAGTCTCCTACTTGTGTTATTGACACTCTGCTGTTATCTCGTCTATATCACCCTGACATGATCAAGGTTGATAAGAAGCGCAACTGGAAACACATGCCGTTGAAGCTATATGGCAGACACTCATTGGAATCCTATGGCTACAGATTAGGTGAGTACAAAAGTGAGTTTGGGAAAACCACTGATTGGAAAGAGTGGTCACAAGAGATGGAGGACTACTGCGCAACCGATGTAAAAGTAACGACTAAATTATGGCAACACTTCGAGAAATTACTTGCGAAACCTGCGGAGTAGGGTTCCAACCTAGTAGAAAAGATCACGTATTTTGCTCTGTTAATTGTAGAGTTACAGCATACCAGCGGAGGAAGAGAAAGGCTCTTGCAGATATCAAGCTCAATGCAGGATGCTGTGTATGTGGTTACAACAAATGCCACGCTGCTCTTCAGTTTGATCATATCAATCCTTTAGAAAAGTCATTCAACATTGGAGAAAATACTGGCTCTAAACCTCTCGATGTTCTGATTGCAGAGACAGAGAAGTGCAGAGTCATTTGCGCTAATTGTCACGCTGAACACACCTTTGAAAACAAACACCACTTTATTACCCGAGTGGGTACAACTTGAACATGACGTTGCACGAATCCTCACAGAACAGGAACAGCATGGATGGCAATTTGACGAGGTTGCTGCATGGGCGCTTACATCGACTCTCAGAGAAGAACTTCGAACTACTGAAGAGTTACTACGAAGGAAACACCCTTACGTCGCAGGAACAGTCTTCACTCCGAAACGAAATAATGGCCCACAGGGATATGTCGCCAATGCGCCATTTACAAGACTGAAAGAACTCAATCCTACATCACGAGACCACATCTCATGGATATTGCGAACATACTATGGCTGGAAGCCAACCCAGATGACAACTACTGGGAAGCCAATCGTAGACGAAGTTATACTGACAGACATTGGATCTCCGATTGCTATGGAGTTTCTGAAATGTTTGACGGTAACGAAAATGCTTGGTCAGATCTCGGAAGGCACGAACGCTTGGCTCAAGTTATGTACGACTAATGGGAGAATACATCATCATTGTTCCGTTGCTACTAATACCCACCGCTGTGCTCATCGGAATCCAAATCTCGCACAAGTAAATTCAGATGAAAGATTTAGACGACTCTTTATTCCGAGCAAAGGTCTCACTATGGTCGGGGCTGACCTGTCTGGTATTGAGCTGCGTATGCTTGCTCATTATCTTGCACGGTACGACGGAGGAAGATACGCCAAGCTATTACTTGAGGATGACATCCACCAAGTCAACGCAGACAAAATAGGCATCACACGAAAACAGGTCAAGACTGTCACGTATGCCTTTCTGTATGGTGCAGGTGACGAGAAGATAGGACATAGCTATGACGCACAACTATCTACAACAGCAGCCAAACGTAAGGGAAAGGAGATCCGTGCAGCATATGTGGATGCAGTTGAAGGACTGGGTACACTGCTTGAGGCTATTAAGAAAGCTGCGGAGAAAGGATCCATCAAGTCTATCGATGGAAGAAAAATTGCTGTTGATTCACCTCACAAGGCACTGAATTACTTGCTCCAGTCAGGAGCTGGTGTCATTGCTAAGCGATGGATGGTGATCAACCAAGACCAAATAAAGGAACTACAGCTCTGTTGCAGTCAACTGGCGTTCGTTCATGATGAACTGCAATTTGAAGTAGATCCAAAACATGCAAACGACTTACGTTCATCCCTGGTACTTGCAGCTACAAGAGCTGGAGAGTACTACAACATGCGAATCAGAATCGACGCTGAAGCTGTCGAAGGAAACAACTGGAGCACCACCCACTAATGCTTTATTCAAAAAAGAAAAAAGAAATCAAGTCCACTAAGAAGTCCACTCGCCAAGGTCAAGGACGCCTGTCTAAACCAAAAGGTGATCGTAAGATGAGTAGGGGTCAAGGTAAATGACCAAACTACTGATCGACGCTGATTATATCGTTTACAAGAACTGCGCTTCTGCTGAGTATGATATTGATTGGGGCGATGATGTGATCATGGTCGGATCCAGATTCTCTGAAGCATATAATGGCGTTGTCAGGGATCTTGACCGTATTAAATCTGAGTTCTTTGATCCTGATATCATTCTGTTCTTCAGTGACGCTATTAACTTTAGGAAGCGTGTTGATCCCGACTATAAAGGTCACAGGAACCGTAAGAAGCCCTGTGGATACCGCCGAGTAATCCACAAACTACATGAGGAATACGAGGTAATCCGTATGCCTGAATTAGAAGCTGATGATGCCCTTGGTATTTATGCAACATCGAATGATGACTGCATTATCGTCAGCCCTGATAAGGACATGAAACAGATACCTGGTGACCTCTATAACATGGATGAGATGTTCACAATCACGCCTTCTGAAGGCTGGGAGTGGTTTCTTGTCCAGACACTAGCAGGCGACTCTACAGACGGCTATTCTGGTGCACCTGGCTTCGGTATAAAAACTAGCCAAAAATTTTTTGCCGAAAATGGATATACTTGGGATAGTGTTGTCAAAGCGTTTGAGCAAAAGAATCTCACAGAAGAAGATGCATTGCGAAACGCAAGACTTGCAAAAATCCTTACTTCTGAAGATTATGACGGACAACCAATCCTTTTCACTCCCACCTATGCCAGTGACAAGTCTGACTGTGGAGCAGGAGTTCAAGATGAGGAGGATGCAGGATCTACTGGAGAAATGTCCTAGAGAGGAGATGATTCCATTGTTCATGCAACTCCAAAAAACTAATTTTATTCTTACCAATAACGTAGGTGCCCTTTTAAAGGCATGGAAATGACTAAACCACCAACCACTTGGCAAGTAATGAATGACCTTAATGAGGCATTCAATCAAATTGGAACCTTTGACTTCTTGCTTGATCAGCTTCAACGTCAAGTTGACGCGCAGGATCAACAAGGTATTGTTGACACATCTCATGCCTTGCTTGCATTCCTTCCTCCATACATCCAGAACTTTGATGAAAAATTTAAGGTTGCATGGGAACAAACGGTAGAACCTGAGCTAGTAAACGTTGACTGGGAAGGTGAAAAATGACTCACCCACTGACTGACGAGATCTGCGACATGATTCAGGACTCCATTCATCCTTGTGACCCTGCAAACATGCGTGCTGCCGCTGATTGGCAGTTGGAAAAGATCATGGCGTGGTCTTACAAGCATCTCTATCCCGACCAGATCAATGCTTTGGTATCAGAGATGAGACCTACAGCAGACAGTTATCCATGGCTGGACACTACCTATGATGGGTTCAATGAAGAACAAGCGTTGAAAGCACTGGACAAACTACATAAAGAAAATGGAAAAGGTATGGAGGAGTTATCAAATAAATGACTAGCATTCGCCATTCGGAAACACCGAATGAATATAAAACTTATTTATTAAAATGAATACTTGCTCCAAATGTAAAGTAGGTGAGAGATACAGTACAGGACCATATTGTAGACCTTGTACCAAGGTATATAATAGAGAGCGGCTTCAAAAAAAACGTGACTTTGTTAATGAATATAAGTTAGAAAAAGGTTGTGCTCAGTGTGGGTACAACGCTCATCCTGTAGCACTCGAACTGAATCACATTGACCCTACAACTAAATTATATTCTATTGGGCGACAGCTAATTAGCATCTCAATGGAAAATCTTGTGCTAGAACTTGCCAAGTGCGAAGTTCTCTGTGCTAACTGCCACCAAATCCACACCTATGAAAACGGACACCACCTCTCCTAGTTATTACACCCGTGGTTCTATTGAAATTTGGGATTTCATCCGAGACCAAGACCTGAACTACCACCTTGGTAATGCTATTAAGTATATTTGCAGAGCCGGTTACAAAAGTCCTACGACGAAAGCGGAGGACCTTAAAAAAGCTATCCACTATCTTGAAAATGAACTCACCCACACAACATTGCAAGAACGAGTCTCTATCGGATCAAGCGATTCATTTCCGAACAGCATATGGGATCCAGAACAGTTTGGAGAACCGGACTATGCAACGGGCTTTGATCGATGAAGAGTTCAAAGAGTTCTTGTATGCCTGTGATAATGAAGGGTACGAACAAGAGCTAAAAGAGTTAGCAGACCTTGTTTATGTGGCGTTTCAATACGCTGAAAATATGGAATGGGATCTAGAAGAAGCATTGGATCGTGTCCATAAATCTAATATGTCTAAGCTTGGATTGGATGGTAAACCTATCCGCCGTGCTGATGGCAAGGTCCTGAAGGGACCACATTATCAACCACCTATTTTGAACGATCTTGTCAATGTCTGAATTTATTTCTCGCACCGGACGTGTGCAATCTTGGATCGATGATCCTGAAGGTCGGCTGCCTGTAAGCTGTACCGTCTTTGTTGTTGATGACACAATGGAAGGTCCCAATGGAATCGAAGCATCATGGCGTTTCGTCTCTCATGCACTCCGCAATGGCGCTGGATGCGCGGTGCACCTTAGTGAACTACGACCGCGAGGAAGCGATAATGGTCATGGACTTGTTGCTTCAGGTCCAGTATCGTTTGGGCGAATTTATAGTAGCCTCAACGAAACACTCCGACGAGGTGGAAAGTACAAGAACGGAGCTGTCGTCCTTCACTTAGATGCTAATCATGCAGACATCGATGAGTTCATCACAACACCACGTGAGATCTTGCCATGGGTAAAGCGTTGTGTTAATCTCACCGATGAGTGGTGGGAGAACATGGATATCATCACTCGTCAAAAACTACTCAAAGGAATTAAAGCCGGTGATATCTGGCTGAACAAAGTTAAGTATGAAGGAACCCAACGTATTCGAGGTAACGTCTGCCTCGAAGTGTACCTGCCCAGCCGAGGAACGTGTCTCTTACAGCATATTAATCTTGGAGCCACAAACTACGAAGACATCCCAAGTGCTTACCGTCAAGGGATGTCGCAACTTTGCGATCTCCATGGCCGAACAGGTGTTGGAGAGACTGGAGAATACCTCGATCCATCCGTTGATCGACAAGTTGGACTTGGAGTGTTGGGTCTCGCAAACCTCCTGCGCCGGTACAATGTCTCTTATGAACAATTTGGACGAGCACTTCAGCAGTACAATTCAGGAGTTTCTAAAGCAACAGTCGCATACGAACTCGTAGCACGTATCGCTCAGGGCATCAAGGAAGCCTCTGAAGTTGCACGTGTGAACAATATGGTTCGAGCGTTTGCTATCGCTCCCACAGCGTCTTGTAGCTACCGCTCAAAGGACGTTGATGGATTCACCTGTACTCCAGAAATTGCTCCACCTATTGCACGGACTGTTGACCGTGACTCTGGCACCTTTGGTGTCCAAACATATGATTATGGCGAAGTAGAAATCGCATCCGAAGTTGGATGGGATAACTACAAAGCTGTAGCTGATGGTATGATGGAATTGTACCAACGCAGCGGACTTCTTCATGGTTACTCATACAACTGGTGGTCTGATTTGGCTATCATGGATGAGGACTTTATTGAAGAGTGGCTTAGGTCTCCGCAAACTTCTCTTTATTACAGTCTCCAAGTAATGGGCGACGTGCAAGATAAGTCAAATGCCTACGCCGCATTGGATGAGGAAGACGTAAATGACTATCTTGCTAGCCTATTTGAGGAGACAGAAACTGAACCTCAATGTGATTGTCAAGAATGAACCCTTACGAAAAACTGATGGCGCGGAAGCGCAAATGGACACCGGTCAAACCTGTTGCCGGTATTTGCAAAGAAGGTGCGGAGGAAACGATCCACCGTGCACTTGCATTGCGACACATGGAACTGCCTGTGGGAGATTTTATTAATGATGCCCTTGCCACTGAAGTACCTGAGGTCTCCCGAGACCTACTCGTCAGTAATGTACGGGATGAAGAGAACCACGACTTGGCACTTGGTTACATCGCCGATGCTTACGGCGTTGATGAAAAGTCTGAGGCGGAAGCAATGGCACTCCGCAAAGCGTGGGTGTCGCATCCAGATCACACGGTACTCAAAGCAATGGTTGCCGAACGTGCGATTTTCTTTGTTCTACTCCCGTTCTTTCGATTTAATGGTGACGCTGCAATGCGTACGACCAGCGCAGACATAAGCAGAGATGAACAAATTCACGTTGCTACCAATAGCCTTGTTTGTCGGGAGCTGGGGCTTGATATCTCTCCTAGTCTTGATAAACTCCGCAAGGCAACTATCAACTGGGTGATGCAACCTCTTAAAGTTGGTGCATCCGATAAATATTTGGACAAAAAATTTTGGCTGGATTCCAGCGACCGGTTGATGTACGAAGGCAAGGCTCCCGAACTTTCTGCTACTAAGTCTGCTCGGATGCCAGCGTTCTTTGAACATAGTAATGTCAACCTACCTCAGTACGCTTGAGACATTGGGCATGGAACACCGTGCCCTTGTCAATGAGCTAGAAGAAAACTTCCCACCCATTACTCCTTCACCGGAGGATACAATCGAAAAGATTATGTACCGCTCCGGTCAACGTTCTGTTGTGGAGTGGTTGTTAAACCGCTTAGAAAACAACCATGGGTAAAAAACGTAAACAAGCGATCAAACAGATCAATAAAGACAAAGGCGAGCTTAAGGCTGGTGATCTCCTTAGGATTTCAAGAAAAACTGGTCTAAAGCTGGGCCAACTTGCTGATATAGCAAGTAGAAAAACAGATAAAACTGTAGAAAAATCTACTATTAAGTCAGCCAGAAAAAAACGTAAAGTATCTGAAGCAAAAAAAGAAGCTGCCCGTGCTGCTGCTAAGGTCAAGGACATTCCTAGTGGCATTGACGGTAGGAGCAAACCATTTGTAAAATATAAACCTCAACCAGAAGCACTTGAAGAAGCAGCTGAAGCTCAATTCAAGGTAAAAAAAGCCAAAGGATTAAGCAAGCCTAAAACTCTAAAAGGCACAGGCAAGATTCTTGAAAAGTTTAAAAAAGGTAGAGCCGCTAGAAAAGCCTCTATTAAAGGCATGGAGAAAGAGGTCAAGCGACCTGATTATGCTGAATATGAATCCAGAGTAAAGGACATCCAAGAAGGAAAAGGTGATGCAGCATCCTATGCTTACTCAGGTAAATTCCAAGACCTTGGTAAAAAATTAGGTGTTGGATATAGCCCAGGAGAAAGGCAAGCACGTACAGCATCCCGGTTTGAAAAACTAACATCCGGGCTTAAGTCTACCTACGAAACGCCTGCTCAATCTCGGGAGCGTCGTCGTGGACTGGGCAAGAAAGCTATGGAAGCAATGAGGATTAGTTAAATGAAAGCAAAACAAAGATATGATGCACTACGATCNACAAGGGATGATTTCCTGGATCAAGGTGTNGCTGCTTCTCGCCTTACTCTTCCTTACCTTGTCAAGCAAGACGAGGATGATAGCACACATAAGAACCTTACAACTCCTTGGCAAAGTGTAGGTGCTAAAGGTGTAGTCACCTTGGCATCTAAACTGATGCTAGCATTGCTTCCTGTCAACACATCGTTCTTTAAGCTTCAGATGGATGAGACATCCCTGCTGAAGTATAATATGGACCCAACTGTTAAGTCTGATCTTGACTTGACGTTTGCTAAGATTGAACGTACACTGATGGAAGCTATCTCCCATTCAGATGATAGGGTTGTGGTACACCAGGCATTGAAGCATCTGGTTGTCACTGGTAATGCTCTCATCTATATGGCAAAGGATAAACTCAAACTCTATCCTCTCAACCGTTATGTTGTTGAACGTGATGGTATGGGTAATGTGACAGAGATTGTAACCAAAGAAAAAATCAGCAAAAAATTGGTAGAGAATATGCTACCTGAGAAAATGCGTGAGCCCAATCCTCCTATGGATCAGGCTGAGAATCGCACACGTGCTGATGAGGTTGACATCTATACTCACATCCGTAGGGAGAACAACAAGTTTGTCTGGCACCAAGAGGTGTATGGTAAGATTATTCCTAACACCCGTGGTAACTCTCCCATCGACACAACCCCATGGCTACCGCTACGGTTCAACACTGTAGATAATGAAGCCTATGGTCGTGGTCGAGTAGAAGAATTCATTGGAGATCTGAAGAGTCTTGAGGCATTGTCTCAGGCACTCGTAGAAGGCTCTGCAGCAGCTGCTAAAGTTGTCTTTACTGTTAGCCCTAGCAGCACTACTAAACCTGCTGTACTGGCTAAGGCAGGCAACGGAGCTATTGTTCAGGGACGACCTGATGATATTGGTGTAGTGCAGGTTGGCAAAGGTGCTGACTTTGCAACTGCATCACAGATGATACAACAACTTGAACGTCGTCTTGCTGAGGCATTCCTGATCCTGAATGTACGGGACAGTGAACGCACCACAGCAGAAGAGGTTCGTATGACACAGATGGAACTGGAGCAACAGCTTGGAGGCTTGTTCTCTATGCTGACTGTTGACTTCCTGGTTCCCTATCTAAACCGTAAGCTTAGTGTCTTCCAACGTTCTGGTGAGATTCCTAAGCTGCCTAAAGATATGGTCAAGCCTACGATTGTTGCTGGTGTGAATGCACTGGGTCGTGGTCAAGACCGTGAAAGTCTTGCAGCATTCATGACAACCATTGCACAGACTATGGGTCCTGAAGCTATTGTCAACTACATTAACCCTGAGGAAGTCATCAAGCGTCTTGCTGCTGCTCAAGGTATTGATGTTCTTAACTTGGTCAAGACTGCACAACAACTACAGCAAGAACAGCAAGCTGCTGCTGAACAACAACAGCAAATGGCTATGATGCAACAAGCTGGTAAGTTTGCTGAAGTCGGACAAAAACGCGAACAACTAGAAAATGAGCGAAACACCCAAACCCCGGCAGGCTCGCCGCCGGAAGCCTAAGGCACAACCTGAAGTTACAGTACCCATTGAAGTAGAAGATCAGAACCCTGATGACTGGTCTCCTGAAGATGAGTACAAGCGTAATTCACAACAGGATGGTCCTTATAAACCACCCGAACATATGGTCAATCCTCCTGACCCCGAGCGGTACTTGAAGAAAGATCGTATTGGTAAACAAAAATCAGTCCGTTCTCCTGGTACTAAAGTAGAACGTGTTGGTCTTGGAGGACTGACTGTTATCCACTCTAACCCTATCGATTACTATGGCAACCTTGACGTATGATCCCACTCCTGCTGACCAGCCTGAGTTCACTGAAGATGAGTTGAACTCTATTGAAGTTGGTGAGCAGCTTGCACAACAACAAGAACAACTTCTTGCTGGTAAGTATGAGAATGCTCAGGAGCTTGAGAAAGCTTATCTTGAACTTCAATCTAAAATGGGCAATGACCAGGAAGACGAAGTTGAAGAAGAACCTGAAGAGGAGTATGAGGAAGAGTCTGAAGACGTAGAAGAAGAGGAAGTAGAAGAAGAAGAGTATGAGATTACCGATGAGGATATCGAAGCTCTTCAAAATGTAGTTGGTGGTTCTGAAGAATACGAACAGATTATCGACTGGGCTAAGGATAACCTTAGTGAACAGGAGATTAGTATGTACGATCACGTGATGGAATCTAATGATCCTATCGCTATGTTCTTTGCTATTCGTGCCCTTGGTAACTCGTATGAGAATGCTGTTGGTACTGATGGTGAGCTGCTGACTGGTACTGCCTCTAGCAATCCGCGTGATGTCTTCCGTAGTCAAGCTGAGGTAATGGAAGCAATGAGTGATCCTCGTTATGATGCTGACCCTGCCTACCGCCAAGATGTATTCGATAAGCTCGAACGATCACCGGTACAATTCTAAAGCTATGTCACTTGGAAAACGTATGCTCAAGAACATCAAAAAAAATCCTATGATGTTCAAAGATTTTGGAGCAGCTGCTTATATGGCGACCAATCCTGAAAAGACCAAAGCCATGTACAGTGGTAAGGATTACGAAGGCTCTGGCGATAACAGTGCAAAAGATATGAAAACCTTTCGTCGTATCATGAAATCACTTGGTTATGGTTATGGAGATAAAGACTGATGCCTTACAGTAAATACTCTCCCAAACAGAAAGGTCTGGCAGCGATGTCAGGTAACCCTAAAAAAATTGAAGCATCTGATCTGAAGATCCTTCACAAAGTAAAAGGTAAAAAGAAGAAGTGATGGCTCATTCTAAATCTACCAAAGGTCAATCTTGCGGAGGCAAGAAAGGTGGCTCGAAAAAACGTTAGTCTAAAAATTGGTAAACACAAATCACGTACTGGTGGCTTGACAAAAGCAGGTCGTGAGAAATACAATAGAGAAACG
>BB_Man_B_Liq_inBBDRAFT_1000243_pt1 | contig 10655 bp, 10 predicted proteins | sample BBManParaguerPR_4_FD_10244 | JGI IMG/M metagenome (IMG submission 10244) | reverse complement strand
CCATACGACCCTCAGGAGTCATAATTGTATCCTCCTCCAAACCAGACAAATACATAATAGCCCTATCACGAGCCAATGGCTCATGCTTCTTAAAGTATGCCAGTGTCTTTTTAGATTTTGTTCCTATTTGAACACCAATCTTCAAATAATGAAGATCACCTTCAATTTTAAAAGATACAATATATCCAGGCTTTATTTCTTCATAAATCATTTCTGATAAAACCTCTTTTGGTTCATCAGCTTTCGCTTCGCTTCCCTTCCCAGATTTCATCACGAAAAATGCAGCTCCACCACCGCCTAGTAAAATAACCAATGCGACCACAATTATAATTAATTTTTTACTACCACCTTTATTTTCTTCTTCTTCGGCCATTATTAATATTCCTTAAAATTTGTTATATTCTAATCTTTTTTATAGTCTTTTAGCAAGTTTAATTGCTCAATCTCTCGGTTTTCTTGACGATTAAAATCGCTTTGTTGTTTTTTTGACAACTTATCTACCAACAACTTACATGCACGAACCTTGCCATTAAGCAAAAACCAATCATCAAATTCTTTTTTTTGATGCTTTAACATAGTTTCTAGGTTTACATCTTCATTTAACAAAACATATTCTACACTATTTGAAAAATTACGAAAGGTCGTGATATTATAGGCCTGTACTCCACTCAATTGAGAACAAGCTTCTTTGTATTCATAAATATAATTATTTAAATTATTAATAACAGCCTTTTTCTTTTCAATATTTGATAAAGAAGTTTCCAACTCATTTCTTTTTTGAGTGGCTTGAATCTCTAATATGTTTAACAAAACATCAAGCTGTTTCTGTTTTTTCTTCAGACTCATCTAAACACTCTAATAATTGGGCAAATAATGCTTCAATCTCAGCAATAGAACCTGATAAATCACGGCACTCATCAATCCCTTGGGTTAAAAAGTCAGTTATTTTAGGAAACATTGCAATTGCTGCATCCAATTCTTTATTGGTTCCTGCTTGATAAGCTATATTCAACATATCTTCTTTCTCTCTATATATTGAATAAATTCTTTTCAATTGTTTAACCATTTTGTTATGTTTTTTTGATGCAACAGCATCAAAAACACGCGATACTGAACCTTCAATATTTACAGCTGGATATTGACCCCTATCCGCGATTTCACGAGACAACACGACATGACCATCCAAAATTGCACGCGCTGCATCTGCAATTGGATCTTGTAAATCATCACCCTCACTAAGAACGGTATAAAAAGCAGTGATAGAACCCACACCATTCAAACCATTACCTGCTCTTTCTATTAAAGATGGTAATTTCGCAAAAACCGAGGTTGGATAACCTTTATTAACAGGCAACTCGCCAATAGCTAACGATATCTCTCGCAAGGCCTGAGCATATCTTGTAACTGAATCCATCAACAATAAAACATTTTTACCCTTATCCCGATAATGCTCAGCGATACGAGTTGATAATTCGGCAGCTCTAACCCTCATTAAAGGAGACTGATCAGCGGGGGCGGCGACTACAACAGATTTTTTACGACCCTCAGCACCCAATACATGATCAATAAACTCCTTTACCTCTCTACCTCTTTCACCAATTAAACCAACAACAATAATATCAGCACTTGAAAAACGAGTCATCATGCCTAACAAAACAGATTTACCAACACCAGAACCTGCCATCAAACCCATTCTCTGACCTTGACCGACTGTTGTGAAAGCATTAATCGATGCAACACCAACATCCAGCGCTTTATTTATTGGACTTCTAGCCATCGGATTGATTTCATCAGGCTCAACACTAACATACTCAACATTTACAAACTTTGAACCGCCATCAATAGGCCTACCATTGGCATCAATAACTCTTCCAATATACTCATCAGTAATAGGAATAGTTGCTTGATGACCAAAATGAGAGACACGAGCCATTGGAGTTAATGATTTGACACGAGTAATTGGTATCAAAAAAGTTACACCATCATTAAACCCTATTACCTCTGCCTCGTAAACAACACCATCTTCTGTTTTTATATTACACAATGAACCAATGGGAGCATCTATTCCCACGGCTTCAATAGTTAAACCCGTCGCTTTCTTCACTCGCCCATCTAATATGGGACGATAGGGCTTGGCCTTCAACCCAGATAAGACATTTTGACTTTTTTCTGTATAATTAAACATTATTATCAACCCTGAAACAATGAACCATTAATAGATTCCATCATTTCTTTTATTCTCTGTTCGATAGTTAAATTCACCTCGGAATCTCTGGTAGAAACAATACAACCACCTTGGCTAATTGATGCGTCAGGAAAAACATCAAACTTTGTCATATTACCAGAAGACTTAATCGCCTCCAAAACATAACTGGCGTCCAAAGGATTTAAATGAACAGTAATCCCTTCGGCCAAAAAGGGCAAAGACTTTAAACCTTCACGGACCAAAGATAAAATTTGACTTTGATCATAGGCAATCGATGATAAATACAACTGAGACAGTGCCACTTCAACTATTTTTGAAATTAGCACCTCTGATCCCGATGCTTCATTTTGAATTTCTTTTTTAAAGTTAAGAATGATATTAGAAATATTATTAAGGCGATCTGACATTTCCTTACCATATGAATCTCTAATTTCTTTCTCGGCCGAGACCAAACCTTCTCTAAAGCCAGCTTCATAACCACTTTGATAACCCTCTTTTTCTGCTGTCGAAACTATTCTAGTTCGAAGCTCTTCTAAGGCTTGTTCCTTAGAAAACAATTCACTCATTTGCTCATATATTAAAGGTTTTTTATTAGGCTTTTCGATTCCTAAATTACTCATTAATTGACGGGAAAAAATTACCCGACCATTTTCATCATATTGAAATGACTTATCAACTATTTTTGGAGGGGACAATAAGTCTTCATCAGTATATTCAGACTGAGGGGGGCTAGAAACCGATGGGGTTTGGTGTTCATCCATAACAAAACCAGTGGATGCATACTCATCAACAACGAAAGCATCTTCAACACCCTTATCTTCCTCAGAAGGGGTATTTATTGGTGGAGACACTGGCTGACCAATTATCACATCGGTCGTATTAGGATCAATACTCTCTGGGTTAAAAACAAAATCTTTAACATCTTCTTCCACTGGTGCACCCTTTACTCTTTACCTAAGTAAATTTGACCTTCATCAGCAAGTCTTCTAACTATTGCAAGAATATTTTTCTGAGCCTCTTCAACCTCAGTCATACGGACTCCACCTGCCATATCCAAGTCATCACGCAGACCCGCTGCCGCTCTTTTTGACATATTACCCAAGAATTTATCAGTGGCAGCATCTGAGGCTCCTTTTAAAGCATGGGTTAAAGACTTTGGATCGATCTCTTTTATTAATGTTTGAATAGCTCGATCTTCCAACGCAATTAAATCTTCGAAAACAAACATTAATTCTTTTACTTTTTCTGATAAGTCTGCATCTAAGCGATTCATCTGAGCCATAATTCTTTCCTCATTTTTCTTATCAATAAAGTTGAGAATATCAGCGGCAGCTTTTAAACCACCTGCAACCTTAGACTTAACTGTTGCATTACCACTTAGTTGAGATTCTAGAATTTGATTTAATTCAATCATCGCATTCGGATGAATTGTTGACAAAGAAGCGATTCTCATAATAATATCACCTCTAAATCTAGCTGGAAGCTCTTGCAAAACCTCTGCTGCTTCTTGACCACCCAAATAATCAAGCACCAAAGCAATAATTTGAGGGTGCTCATTCTTAATCATCTCCGCAACGGAGCGAGTTCCTATCCAACGCAAAGTTTCCAAACCCTTTGTATTAGAAGATAGAAGTATTTTATCAATGATAGCCTCAGCCTTCTCTTCACCCAAGGCATCAACTAAACTTTGGCGAATTGCATCTTCCGAACCAACACCCAACGAAGTCGAATTACCAGTATCAGAGCGAAACCTATTCAAAACCTCTTTAACTTCTTCTTTTTGGATATTTTGTAGCTTCGACATCGCAGCACCAATGTCTTGAACTTCTTTTGGTCCCAAGGATCTAAATACCTCAGTAGTAGCTTCACGACCAAGAACCAACAATAACAAAGCTGAATCTCTTATTCTTTCATCACGTGTGCGAGTTTCCATAAGTTAATCCTCATCCTCCACGACCCAACTTCTAACAACCTGAGATAATATCTGAGGGTCTTCTTTTACAATATTCTGAACCTCACGGATCTCGGCATCATAAGCCTTTTCACTTGCTGTTCTATTTTGTTCACGCTCAACAATGCTATCAAGCACACCATCACTTTCTTCTGTCTTCTGGACTTGCTTTTTAACAGCCTCCGATTTCTTTTCAGGTGTACGCATAATATAAGACATAAGCGGACGAATCACTAAAAGAACAATTAATAAAACAACCAATAAGCCTATACCAAACTTTGCCAATTCAACAAAGGCTGGATTATCAAGAAAATCAAACTCATCATTTTCAATAGGAGCAGCAACCTTTTTAAATTCCTTACTTATTAGAACGACACTATCACCCCTGCCCTGATTAAAATCAATTGCCTTTTTGACTAATTCTGTTAATGACTGTATCTCTTCTTCCGAGCGAGGGACTGCCACTATTTTATCACCTTCTTTTTTATAATCAACATCAATAACAACGGCAGCTGAAATCCTCTCCAACAAAGGAGTATTAAACTTTTTATGGGTAATTGTTTTATCCATTTCAAAATTTCTAATTTGATGGCGGGATGACGATTTTGGCTGTTCCTTTTCAGGTTCCTTATCTGTAAATGCAATATCTGTCTTTTCAGGCTGATTTGTTAAAGCACCTGGAACACCACCCTCTTCTTTCTTATCTCGATTAACAACATCCTCTTTAATATCCTCTGAACGAACTTTTCCTTCGGATGGACCGAATTTCTCTGATGTCTCTGAAACATCTTCATACTTCAATAAAACAGTCACTTCTGGGATTACTCCGTTCGCACCGACGATAGGAGTCAATATTGATGTAATTGTTTGCTCTAAATTATACTCAATTTCATTTTTATATTTTAACTTTTGACTACTTCTAGCAGACGGGTCATTTTTGGACAATAAATTACCATGTTGGTCAACAATTGACACATCAGAACTCTTTAAACGCGGTACGGCGGTTGTAATCAAATGGGTTATTGCTTGAATCGACTCATCCGAGACTTCATTACCCTTACTAATCGTTAATACCACCGAAGCTGAAACATTCCCCCTTTCACGAACAAATACAGAATTTGATGGTTGTGCAATATGAACCCTTACATCTTTTACAAACTGAATCGTTTTAATTGAACGGGCTATTTCCAATTCATTTAGACGATTTAACCTCGCACTTTCAACAGAATTACTCATCCCAAATTGACTACCCTCTGTTAAACTTGCAAGTGAGCTATCGGTTTGATTAGGTAAGCCCTGAGACGATAGTGTTATTCTAGCCGAATACACTGATTTCGAAGGAACCAAAATGGCATTCGTTTTTTCATCTAATTTTGCGGAAACTCCATCTTTTGCCAAAGCATCCATAATCTGAGAAACCTCAGAACCATCTAAACCACTGTATAAAACTCGATAATGGGGATCCTTTGCCCAAATCGACACGGCAATAATAGCCGCTATTGACATAGCAAGAATGACAACCAACATAATTTGCTTTTGAGCTGGCATTTGAGAAAATGCTTCCCAACCACTCAATGGTCTTGGTGGCACAGCCTCTGTTTGTTCTAATGTTTGTTCTTCTGACACTTATTTTTTTCTCTTTTATATTTTAGATGCTCATATTACTTATTTCTTTATAAGCCTGAATAACCTTATTGGTTGTTGCTTGCAACATTGCCACCTTCAAGCCAGAAATCTCACTTGCGATTTTAGTATCAACCAAAGAAACATTTGGATTACCTTTGGCAAACTCAGACTTTAAATCACCAGCATAATTTAATGAATGATTCACATTATCTATCATACCTGTCAATAAATTGGCAAACTTTTGCTCAGTTGGAGAGGCAGCATCTTTTGATAAAGTTGCATTAAAATCGCCAGTTTTCGCAATTTTTTCTTGCAACTGCATCTCTTTTATCATTCTTTCATTACTTATATTCATACTTCAACTCTTAAAAATAAAATTTTATTTCCTATGCAATATCTATTCCCGACTCTTTCATAACCTTTAACCTATACTGTAAAGTACGGGGCGAATAACCAAGCTCTTCCGCCGCAAGCTTTCTATTACCCTGATGCTTATTTAATATTTTTTGGATTAATTGATATTCAAGACGAGCCAAATCGTCTAAGGATTCAATTTCCAAAGAAGACTCAACAAGAGGCATCTTAGATGAATCAACATTAATATCATCAAATATTAAATCTTTGACAGAGATTTCATTTGATTCAGCCAGAATCACACTTCTCTGAATAACATTTCTCAGCTCTCGAATATTACCAGCCCACGGATGAGAAATCAATGCAGACTTAGCTTCTGCTGAGAAAACAACACTTTCTCCTTTGGAAAAATTAAAAGCAAACCTCTCTGAAAGAGGAATAATATCATCTTTACGCTCAGACAAAGGCTTAATAGACAATGGAAATACATTTAAACGATAATACAAATCTTCTCTAAACAAACCCTCGGCAATAGCTGTTTTAATATCTCTATTTGAAGCGGATAAAACACGCAAGCTCAAAGGTATCACATCACGCGATCCAAGTCTTTCAACTTCCATTTCTTGCAATACACGCAATAGCTTAGATTGTAAATCATAGCTCATCTCAGTAATCTCATCCAGAAATATAGTACCCTTTTGAGCTTGTTCAAATTTACCTGGAAAAGACTTATACGCACCCGTAAAAGCTCCTTTCTCATAACCAAATAAAGTGGCTTCCAACATATTTTCAGGGATTGCAGCACAGTTCACAGCAATAAATGGCCCTGAACTAAAAGATGAATTCTCATGAATAGAATGAGCCCAAACTTCTTTTCCTACACCTGACTCTCCCGATATAAACACAGGAGCATCGGTCGGAGCCACTTTCAATGCTTTTTTCCATAAATCTTTTGAAGAAGAGTCTTCAATTACCATCTCAGCTCCCGATGTGGGCAATGTCGAAACATATTTTTCAACATTAGAAATCAACACCTCCGAATCAAATGGCTTAACCATATAATCAACTGCACCGACCTTAATTGCCTCAACCGCTTTTTCAATAGTTCCAAAAGCTGTCATTAAAATAACTGGCACCTCTTTATAGTTCTCTCTAACAAAATTCAAAAGACCAAAACCACCCATACCAGTCATCTGTACGTCACTTAATATTAAATTAAATACCGAAGACTCCAATGCACTTTGAGCATCCTCAGCACTAAACACCGAAACAACTTGATAGCCAAAATCCAACAACGTTTCAGTTAGAGCTTCATTAAAACCAGCATTATCTTCTACTAATAAAATTCTATTCATAATTTATCTTCTATATCTACTGGAAGGGAAATCAAAAACGACGCACCTTCTTTATAATTACCATCAACACCAATCGCACCGCCATGATTTTCAACCACGGACTTCACGACTGATAATCCCAAACCCGTACCTGTATTTTTTGTTGTAAAAAAGGGATCAAAAATCGAAGATTGATATTCCTTTTTTATACCAGCACCTTGGTCCTTTATCTCAACAAAAACCACACTTGGTTCTTCTTTTAAAGCAAGCAAAGATACATATACATTACCATTAAGAGGCGACGCTTCTATGGCATTACCTATTACATTGATAAAACACGATGTCAAAACCTCTTTTGCACAAAATATTTTAGCACCAACATCGCCACTTTCAAAAACAATATTAACACTTTTTTTAGATGACGAATCAACTGTACTCATAATTGCCTGTTGTAAAATATCAACTATTGAAACCTTACTCATTGACATATCCCCATCTCGGGCAAACATCAACATATTTTCAATAATTTGATTAACCGCCGACAAACTACTTTTAATTTTTTGGGTATATTTATCACCGCTTTGCTTATCTGAAACTTTATTCATATACAGCAAGGCAGTTGCAATTGGCGTTCGTATCTGATGAGCAATAGAGGCACTCATACTACCCATCGACAACAACCTTTGATTACGACTTAATACATTCTGTATTTTTACCGTTTCGGTTAAGTCTTTTAATAAAATCAATTGACCAACACCATTAAAAGAATTAGTCGTCATATTAATCAACTTACCATTAAATAAACTAATATTATTACCATCGGTGGGCTTTGGGGAAAATATTTTAGAAATAACATCCGTCCAAACTTTTCCTTCATAATTATTTTCAAACATCTCAAGCGATGTATCATTTTGATAAAGAACAACTCCATCTATCGAGAGGACAACAACTCCATCTGGAATACAAGAAATTGTTTCTATAATTAATGGATCGAGCTTTTTAGTCATCAAAAACTCTTCCACGAACATTATTAAAATTATATCTTTTTAATTTTTCTACCAAAGTCGTTCTTTTAACACCCAAAATTTTAGAGGCCTCTGCAACAGACCCAGTTGACTTTTCCAAAGCACTTTTAATCATGTCTTTTTCAAAATTTGCTAAAGCTTCTTTTAATGTTGATGACATCAAATCGGGATGAGATAAATTCTTAACAACATATTCCTCAATATTCTTAGTATCAATAATAAAATTATTTTTAATTTCAGAAGGGTGCAAGCAAGCCCTTACATCAATCGATGAAATAACAGGAGATTCAACCAGCACGGTTATTCGTTCTATGATATTTGACAATTCACGAACATTGCCTGGCCAATCATAACTTTGCAACTCTTCATATGCAGAAGCATCTAAACTTAATTTAACCTGACCATTAGTTAATTTATTAATAAAATAATCGGCTAATACTGGAATATCCACCCTCCTCTCTTTTAAAGAAGGGATATACAAAGGCAAGATATTTATTCGATAATACAAATCTTCTCTAAAATCACCTGATTCAATCATTGATTCTAAATTTGCATTTGTGGCGGCGATCACCCTCACATCCACATGGTGAGTTTTATTACCACCAACAGGCTCAAAACTGCGCTCTTGAAGCACTCTTAATAATTTAGTTTGCATATCCAAACTCATCTCACCAATTTCATCAAGAAATAAAGTACCGCCGTGTGCCTGTTCAAATCTACCTGCCCTCTTTGTGAAAGCACCTGTAAAGGCACCCTTTTCATGACCGAAAAGCTCGGACTCTAATAAATCCTTTGGAATAGCTGCACAATTGACAGCAACAAAAGGCTTGTTTTTACGAGATGAATTTATATGAATTTGCTGACTAACAACCTCTTTACCAGTGCCTGATTCGCCCCTAAGCAAAACAGTTGAAGTAACATTACTAGCTTTTGAAATAAAAGCCCTAATCAACTGAGACTCCTCACTTATACCAACAAAATCAGGGGAGTCTATTTGGGATGATGGAAAGCCCAAATTTTTTCTCAATGATAACACTTGTTCAAATTTTAATGGATAATCATATACCAATGACTGCAAACAAATATCCTTAGTCTGATACTCTGGTGGCACAAATGCAATTACATTAGCACAGCTTTTATGAGCGGCTTCTATAAAACTTTTTATTGAGTCCTTTGTACAATCTGAAAAAACACCTATTACGGTGGCTTTCTTATTACTCGGGAGCATTAAACGATTGATGTCAATTTTTTGATATTCACCATCAAATAGGAATGATAATAAATTAAATGACTCGTCATCTGAGGTGGCAATTATAATATTATTTTTATTCATTTTTCTCTCTCTACCTCAAATATAATTAACTATTTTTTTGACACTGTCAAACACAATTTGTCATTTATTTGAAATAAAAATTAAACAAAAAAAAATAATTTTACTTTTTTGTACTTGAAATAAATTTTCGATGCATAACGAATAAAATTTGCTCTAAATATTCTTGCTCTTCTTGACCAAGAATAAAAGAAAATTTTAAATAATTATCAGTACTTTGTTCTAACTTGGCAAGAAAAATAATATCTTTATAATATTTTGGATAAAATGATATATTTATATCAACAAAATCTGATTCGCAATTAAAATCATTTTTAGAGACCAATATTGATTGCGAAGAAATTAAACAAGGAATCAGTTTTTGTTCTGTTTTCGTTAAATAAAAACCAATAGATACCATATCAATTAACTGATCAAGTTTATATTCCAAATGAGAGACTTTTTCTTTTAAGTATTGAATCTCGCGATCGCCTTCAACATTATGCCTTTTAGACACACCAGACTCTCTTGATTTAAAAAACAAACGAATCATTGATTCTAAATTATTTGCATTATTTTCTGAACGATTAAGACTTAGAGAAGTCAGATTAGATGGAGAAACATTAATAACAAACTCATCATCAATAACAATCCCTTCTTTAAATAAACTTTTATAGGATGTTAACATTTTACTGCCCAATTTTACTACGAACCCATTGTTCTAATAAAATATTAGACAACCCAATACCCCCAGCCTTTGACATTTCTTTGGAGATTTCAGCATCATACATTTCAGTATAGGTATCTGTGGCATCCGAACCAAACAAAGGGTCTTCACCCTGAGAACGAA
>BB_Man_B_Liq_inBBDRAFT_1000241_pt1 | contig 10685 bp, 12 predicted proteins | sample BBManParaguerPR_4_FD_10244 | JGI IMG/M metagenome (IMG submission 10244) | reverse complement strand
AACTTCTTCAACTATCACCACAACTGAACTGCCTCTAAGTCAAACAGAATCCTATGCACAAAACAATACTTTAGACCAACTTGTATCAAATGAAATGTGGAATTTATTTGACGCAGACCCACCAAAATCAATTTACCCAGAAGATTTAAGAAAAATTGAAGTTTTACAGACAAAGCTTTCAGATATTTATTCAGAGGTTCAAATTACTTCAATCTATGATGAGCAAACTTATCAATATCATAAAAAGTACTGTAAAGAAAATAATATTACTAAATGCAGTTTGCCTTATATTAGTGATGAGCATTCATATGTTACAACAACGACAACGACAACTACTACAAGTGTCTCACCTACAATTACTACTCAATTCACTATACCTGAACCAGATTCACCAGATGATAAAAAAGTTGGTGAAGTAAATACTTTCGGTACAAATGATTACAATCCAACACTACTTAGAGATGCTGGACTAATTTCTGGTGATATTTTTGATACTTTTGTAATTTTACTTGAGATAAGAAATGATACTAATCAAGTACCAGGACCATATTTTATTAGAAAAGGTGGTAATCCTTGTATAACTGAGGAAGGTGGGTGTAAAGTCCCTGATGACTTTGAAGAGTATTTATGGATTAGAGGTTCTTTTTGTTCTTGGGATTGGGAATTAATGGAACCTACTTATACAAATTCTGGTTTTATAACCACTGAAGGTTCAAATTTAGTAGCTAAATTTTATGGTTGTTTTGAAGGTGAGTCTGATTTCTTGTTAAAGATAGAACCAGGAGCAACTTTTAGATCATATCGAACTACTAATCCTCCTGCAATTGTTATTGAAGTAGATAAGTAAATTTACAGCAAAAAAGCCCATAATCATTGCGTTTATAGTGACGTTTTGAGTTGCTAAAATTATTGTATGGAAGAACTTAATCCAGATAATATAGATTGGAAAGTAGCTGAGTATCACGTTATGGGTGACTCTAATCCAGTTATTGCAGAAAAGCTTGGTATCAACAGAAGCACAGTATGGAGAAGATTACAAACTCCTAAGTGCCAGGCTGTAGTAAATGCTATTAGAAATATTTTTTATAATTCTTTAGCACCTCATATTTATGCAGGTGCAATTGAGGCTTCAAATTTTGCAAGAAGTAAATTTAAAAAAGGTGAGGCTACAGTAGCTGAGGCAGTTGCTTACCTAAGAGTTGCAAAAGATGTGTTTATGAAAGATTTTATTCTATATCAACCTGAAGATGCTGATCTAATTAGCCGAGAGCAGTATCCAAAAAACTTTAATATTGCACCCGAAGACCGATTAAATAGTGTACATTCAGAAGAAGAATGAAAATTTATATTCAAGCTAGGGGTAGTTACGAAACATTACTTAATTTATCTACTTGGGCAGAACAAAATGATATTGAGAGAATTGGATTACCCGACCACTATATAGTTGGCAAACAAAGACACGACAAAGACAATCCAGCACCTGCATTAGATTTACTTACTGCAAGTGCAGGTTTAGTTCGAGATAAAGAGAAAATGGTTTACTCTATTCTTGTTTCTCCGATAACTTTTAGGCATCCAAGTGTTCTAGTAAAGATGGCATCAACGATTAATGAAATGGCACCAAATAGATTTAGATTAGGTGTTGGTACAGGCTGGTTAGAGATCGAACATGAACTTTTTGGTATTCCTTTTCCAGATTTAAAAACTAGATTTGAAATGCTNGAGGAGTCTNTNATTTATATNAGAGAAGCTTTATCTGGNGATAATCAAGGATTTANAGGGGAGTATTATCAATTAGAAAAGTTTCCTGTAGAGCCAGCAACCTTGTCTCANATACCAATAATTATTGGAGGAGGAGGGAAAGTAAAAACTCCAACATTAGCTGGTAAGTATTCTGAAGAATTTAATATTTATGCAGGTCCAAAAGAGACATTAGAAAACAGTATAAATTTATTTAGAACAGTAGCTCAGGAAAATGAGAGGGATATTAGTTCTCTTGAAATTACAACTGCTTGTCCACCAGTAGTGGGGTTAACAAAAGAGAGCGTTGATAATTCACTTATAACAGCTGCTAAAGCACTTATTCAACCAGAAGATGAAATAGCAAAAAACTGGAAAGAAAGAAGTTATTTATATGGCACACCTGATGAGGTTGCCATTACTTTATCAATGTGGAAAGAAGTTGGTATAGGAGCTGTATATTTGCAACTTCTGGATCTTGAACCTTCAAAGAGAGATGAAACAGTTGAGGTCATAAAACAGGCTATAAATTTACTCTAAATACAAAGAAAACTTTTTGAACCATGTATGATTATTTCGTCTTGAAAAAGACAAAGCTATTAAGGAGAAATATGCCGAAAGGCAAAGTTAAATGGTTTAACTCAACCAAAGGATACGGTTTTATTGCACCTGATGAAGGTGGAGACGACGTATTCGTACATATTTCTGCAGTAAGAAATGCAGGAATGCAAGATCTTGAAGAAGATCAAGTTGTTGAATATGAGTTAGTTGAAAACAACGGAAAAACATCTGCTGAGAATCTTAAATAGATTAGAAGTTAAACTGTTTTACAACCGGTAGCTAGTCTGCCGGTTTTTTTTATCCTAAAAGAATCCTGAGAGATAATAAGATGGAAACAATAACTAAAACTGGACGAACAACTTTCTCACCATTTTTTATTGCAAATCGTGATCCAGTATATGCTCCTGCTATTTGAGCTACTGCCATAGTTAGTCCAAGTGTCCAGATTACATATCCTTGTACGGCAAAAATAATAAATGCAGCAAAGTTTGATGCAAAGTTAAGTAATTTAGTTATTGCTGTTGCTTCCATAATGTTTGCGCCTTTAATTATTATGAAACTTAATACAAAGAACGAACCTGTTCCTGGTCCAAAAAATCCATCATAAAAACCAATTGCAAATACAAATAAATTGAAAATTATAAGAAGTTTTGAGTTTTGCGTTACTCCGCTCGGTCCTTTATTTGTTATAAAGAAAATTGCAGCGCCAATTAATAAAACTGGAATAACGGACTCTAATGTTTCGTTAGATATTCTGCTTACTAATAAAGTTCCAACACTAGAACCTACAAATGAAAGAATAAAATAAAGTTTTCTTTTCTCTTCTTTTAGCAAACCATTTTTGTAGTAATTGTATGTAGATGTAAATGTACCAAAACACGACTGAAATTTATTAGTAGCTAAAACATTTAGTGGTTGAATACCGACTAACAACATAGATGGAGTTGTAAGTAAGCCGCCTCCACCTGCTATTGAATCAATTAATGATGCAAAAAAGGCAACTATAAACAAAATAAGATAGACTGTTGATTCTTCGTATGCGTATTCCATAATTTTTACTCATTTTATTCTCGTTATTTAATAACGTTATTAGATTAGAAAAATGATAGATGTAGTACTTTCTCGAATGGTTCAGGGTCTATTATCTGGGATTGGAATCGGTACCATATTTTATTTCTATCCAATTATCCGTCATATGATTTCACAAAAATATCGTTATCAATTTAGATTTAACAAAGGCGGTATGGAAGCATTTAAAAAAGAAACAAGAAAATATTTTAAGATAGGTTTAAGTTATGGCTTTATCTATGGATTTGTTATTGGAACTATTGTTGGACCTTTTGGTTCATTAAATGGTATTTGATGCAATATAAGGGACCGAAGTATTTCTTTTTCTACCTAACAATTTTTGTATTCTTCTTAACATTATTTATATTTCAAAATGTTGCTCCAAATCAGATAAATCTAGGATCATATTCAGTAAAAGATGAAGTCTCTTCAAAAATGTATTTAAATCTTTTAAATATTTCAAAGATTGATCTGGAAATTGAAGACATATATATATCAAACCAAGATAACTTATGTTCAACAGGTGACATATATGTATACGGAACATTAAGACGTTCCGATAATTTAGTGAGAATTCGATTACAAGATGTTAAAGCTGATCCAAGTCTTACTATTAATAGCAAATCTTCGACGATTGAACCCACTAGAAATTATGAGCAATTTCCTCTTAACGTGACATCGAAAACGTTTGATTGTACTAATAAAACAATAACTGTCTATTTTGAGGAAGAGATACACATTCGATATTTAGAATTTGATAATTCAAATGCATCAAATACTACGAATACTATAAAAACGTATAGGATTACTGCATACTCATAAGAATGTTTTTACAATAAATTTATGAAGTATTATGGAGCAATTGATCAAGGAACAACAAGTTCTAGATTTATAGTTTTTAATGATCAAGGTGAAATTGTACATCAATATCAAGAAGAGTTTACACAGTATTTGCCAAATGAAGTTTCTGTCGAACATGACCCAATTGAGATATGGGAATCTGTCGTTTCCTGTATATCCAAAGTGGATAATGAATTTGATATATCTCAATTAGATAGCATTGGTATAACAAATCAAAGAGAAACTACATTAGCTTGGAATCGAAAAACAGGTGAGCCTTTTCATAATGCATTAGTTTGGCAAGACACTAGAACTCAAGATATCTGTGATGAAATTAAAGAAATTCAAAATATTAAAAATGATTTAGAGAAAACGGGCTTACCAGTCGCAACGTATTTTTCATTATCAAAAATATTATGGCTTATACGCAATGTTGAAAATATTCAAAATGAACTAGAAAATAATAACGTTTGTTTTGGAACAATTGACAGTTGGCTTTTGTATAAATTAACTGGTACACATACAACAGATGTAACAAATGCTAGTAGAACTTTATTGATGGATTTAGAAACTCTAAATTGGTCTGAAAATATTGCAAAAGAATTAAATATACCAATATCATCACTGCCAACAATCAAACCATCATTATCAAATTTTGGTACAAATACAGAAATTCTTAAAGACACGCCAATTTCAGCTGTATTAGGAGATCAACAAGCAGCATTGTTTGGTCAAAACTGTCTCAACGAAGGTGAAGTAAAAAATACTTATGGAACAGGTTGTTTTGCATTAACTAATACTGGTAGTGAAATTGTAAAGTCTTCTAATGGTTTGCTTAGTACTGTGGCTTATCAAGTTGAGGGAGAAGATGCACAATATGCATTAGAAGGATCAGTAGCAATAGCTGGAGCCGCTGTTCAATGGTTAAGAGATAATCTGAATATTATTTCCGAAAGTTCTGAAGTAGAAGCATTAGCGTCTGAAGTTGAAGACAACGGAGATGTATATTTTGTACCAGCTTTTTCAGGTTTATTCTCGCCACATTGGGATGAGACTGCACGTGGAGTTTTAGTGGGATTATCTAGGTACTCAAATAGATTTCATATATCTAGAGCAGTTCTTGAATCAGTTGCATATCAATCGTATGAATTGTTAGAAGCTATGGAGAAAGATACTGGTCTTAAATTTTCAAAAGTTAGTGTAGATGGAGGAATGATTGCAAACAATATGTTGATGCAATTCCAGGCTGATATTTTTAATAAAGTAGTTGTTTCCCAAAAAATTAATGAAATAACAGCGTTAGGGGCTGCTGCAGCTAGCTATATTTTTACAAACAAACTTTCATTGGAAACCATGGAGTCTTTTGTTTCCAGTTCTTCTACCTGGTCGCCTGATATTGATAGNAAGTTAAGGGACAAATATATACAAAAATGGTCAAAAGCTATAAGTAAAGCAAAAGAATGGATTTAATTAAATTATTAATCTATGTGTATATCGGCTTTTTCGTACTTGCTGGAATTAACCATTTTTTAAATCCTCAATTTTATGAACCATTAGTACCTAAATTTATTCCATTTCCACAATTAACTCATCAATTAACAGGAGTCATTGAAATAGTTGCACCGTTATTTTTATTAACTAAATATAGAAAAGAAGCTGCAATTTTTATGATTATTTTTCTTGTTTTAATATATGGTGCCAATTTGTACGTCTGGGTTAACAATCTTCCTTATGGAAATCGTTATTTTTCAAATATTCAACATTTCTATAGATTTCTTTTACAAATAGCATATATTTTTATAACTTATTTAATTTATAGATATGAATAATTTACAATTTCCAAAATCATTTATTTTCGGTACAGCTGTAGCTTCTTATCAAGTTGAAGGCGGAATTTACAACAACGACTGGACTCATTGGGAAAATGAAAAAAATTCTATTTGTGAAGAACCATGCAATGAAGCTTGTAAGCATTTTGAACTTTTAGATGATGACATACAATTAATTAAAAATCTGGGTATTAAAGCATTTAGATTTTCAATTGAGTGGAGTCGCATAGAGCCAAAAGAAGGTGAGTACGATCAAGAGCAAATAGATCATTATGTCAATAAAGCACAAAAACTTTTAGATAATGATATTACTCCTATAGTGACTTTTCATCATTTCACTTCACCAGAATGGTTAATGGATAGAGGAATGTGGGCATCATCAGACACTGTCAAAGCTTTTGTTAACTATGTCGATATCATGATGCAACATTTATCTAAAGACATTGTGTACTTCAATACAATTAACGAACCAGGTATATTCTCTATGTTTGGTTACTTNTCAAATCAAAAATTTCCNCCTGGAATACAAAATGANAAAACTTTTATAAAAGCTTCTGACAATATCATCAAAGCTCATAAAGAGTCGNTACATACAATAAAAAAGCATAATGAGAATGCCAAAGTTGCAATGACGCATGCACTACATGAATGGGATGATGATGATAAAAGCGTACTTAATCAATATATTAAATTTCATTTAGAAGATAAATTCTTTTTTGCATCAGATGAAGATGATTACATAGCATTGCAAACATATTCGATAAAAAGAACAAGTCCAAGTATATTTTTTCGAGGAATATCTTGGCTGCTAATAAAAGTTCCAGTGCTGAGAAATCGATTACTTCCTAAGTTTCTTGATACTTTTTCTGGTAGAAATGATTTTGTAACACCAAATGTAAGAACAACAAAAATGGGATATGAATACAGACCACAAGCAGTTCTTTACAATCTACACAGAATTCATAAACAATTTCCAGATAAAGAAATTTTTATTACTGAAAATGGAATTGCAACTGACGATGACAACGAAAGAATAGAGTTCGTAACAGATGTTCTATCTGATCTACATAAATATAACGAAGAGCATGGCAAGATTATTGGCTATTTATATTGGTCATTATTAGATAATTTTGAATGGGATTTAGGGTATCAAATGAATTTTGGACTAGTTGAAGTCGATAAAACTGATTACAGTCGACACCCTCATGAATCTGCAAAATGGTTTGGTGAAATCTCAAGAACAAACAATTTATCAAAGTAATAAAATCTTTTTAGAATTTAGTCATGTATATTATTGCAGGATCAACAGGTACTCTTGGTAGTTCAATCGCTGAATTTTTATCTCAAAACAATGACATACATCTTATAGGAAGAGATAATGAGAAACTAGAAGCTCAGGCAAGTACATTAAATTGTTCTTATACGGTTATTGATCTTAATAATCCTATTGAACCTAGAGAGTTTTCAAAAATTATTGAATCTGATATTGAAATACAAGGTTTGGTAAATTGTATAGGTTCCATTTTAATTAAACCTTTACATGGAACATCTATAGATGAATTTAACGATGTTATAACAACAAACCTATTCTCATCTTATTTATTGTTAGCATCATTCGCTAGAAGAATGAAAAATGGCTCAGCTATTTTCTTTTCTTCCGTTGCAGGTTCAAAAGGCTTGTCTAATCACGAAGCTATCGCTGCAGCAAAAGCTGGTATAGAGGGTTTTGTACGTTCAGCTGCTGCAACTTACGCAAAAGACAATTTAAGAGTAAACGCTATTGCACCAAGCATTATGGATTCAAATATGTCACAAAAGATTCTTTCATCTGAAGCAGCTATTGAAGTATCTAAAAACATGCATCCTATTTCGAAAATTGGTGATGCTGGTGATATACTTCCTGTTGTAAAGTGGTTACTTAGCGACGATGCAAAATGGGTAACTGGACAAACAATACATGTAGATGGCGGATTGTCTACAGTAAAACCTAGATAGGAGCTTTATGTCTGAAAAGAAATATTTAGAAACACATGAATGGTATTCACTTGAAGGAAATAACATAACAGTTGGTATATCTGACTTTGCTCAAGGCGAACTAGGAGATATTGTTTTTGTTACTTTGCCTGAAGTTGGAGAAGAATTTAATAAAGGTGATTCAATTGTTGAAGTAGAAGCAACAAAAACTGTTGCTGAAGCTTATGCACCAATGAATATTGTAATTACTGAAGTAAATTCTCAACTTGAAACTGAACCTGAACTTATTAATGCAGATCCAGTTGGAGACGGTTGGATGGTTAAAGCTGAAGTAAAAGAAGTTGACGATTCTGGTATGACATATCAAGAATATGAAGCTTTTATTTCTTAATGTCTGAACTAAAAACTACTTACCTTTACAACTTTCATACTTCACAAAATGCCAAGATGATTGATTTTGGTGGATGGTCCATGCCGTTTTCATATGATGGAACACTAAAAGAACATAATTATGTACGTGAAGACTCTGGATTTTTTGATGTCTCACATATGGGACGTTTAAGGCTACAACAAGACCAGATGGAATTGATAAATTCATTAATTTGTTCTGAACTTACATCCATAGAAAATACAAAAGCTTTATATTCTTTATTTTTAAATGAAAATGGAAATGCGCTAGATGATGTAATTTTTTGGAAATTTGAAGACGATCTAATTCTTATTTGTAATGCAAGTAATACAGAAAAAATAACAAATCATTTAACTTCACATGGTGTAAATTTCGATAATTTAACCTCTGATACAGTTTTAATAGCTGTTCAAGGTAAAACTGCTATTGAAAAATTAAAAAATAAATTTAATATTCCTGAAAAATTTAATACAGAAAGAATTGATAAGTTTACCTACGCTCGAACTGGTTATACCGGGGAAGATGGAATTGAAATTATGTGTTCAAATGATGATGCAGATGAGTTAATTAATTATTTGATGTCTATTGATATAAAGCCATGTGGACTAGGTTCAAGAGACACATTGAGACTTGAAGGATCGTTACCACTGTATGGTTTTGAATTAACTGAGGATATATCACCAGTTGAAGCAGGTTTAAAATGGACAATTACAAATAAATCCAACTACTTAGGTAAAGGCAGGGTAGATGATCAGATAAATTCAGGTAATCATAAATATTTAAAAAGATTTACGTTAAATGGACGTCAAATTGCAAGGACAGGTACGGAAGTATTAAGTGATAATGTAAAAGGTTTAGTTACTTCAGGAAATATTTCACCTGTTTTACAAGTTCCAATTGGCTTTGTTTTGTTTGAATCTAAACCTCCTGTCGATTTAGTAAATTTTGATATACGTGGTAATTTATTAGAGGGAAATTTGTTAAAAAAGAGGTTCTTAAGTTAATGTTTGTTCCACATTCTGAAATTGATTTAAAGAAGATGTTCGAAGAGCTTTCTATAAGTTCTCTAGAAGATCTATTTACTCATATACCTGAAACTCTCAAGCTAAATGATGGTCTTAATTTACCCGAATCTTTATCTGAACTAGAAGCTATTCAACACTTTGAAACGGTTGAGAAAAAGAATACTCAAGGTTTAGTTTGTTTTGCTGGAGGCGGTCATTATGATGTTTACCTTCCTCACACAGTAAAAACTCTAACTATGAGGCCAGAATTTATGACTTCTTATACACCATACCAAGCAGAAATTTCCCAAGGTATTCTTCAAATTCTTTTTGAGTACCAATCTTTAATTTGCGATCTTACAGATATGGAACTAGCAAATGCCTCGTTGTACGACGGAGCAACATCTATAGCTGAAGCAATATCAGTAGCAATAAATAAAACAAAAAGAGATGGGGTAGTTGTATCTAGTGGATTGAATCCTAATTCAAAGGAAGTAATAAATACTTTAATTGATACAAGTAAGTTTGATATTAAGTATGTTGAATTACAAAATTATTTGTTTCCTGATGATTATGAATTTACAGATAGTGATGCTGCTTTTGTTGTTAGTCTTCCTCATTATGAAGGTTCAGCTCAGGATTTAACAGAAATTGTTACAAAAGCAAAACAAGCAGGTGTTGTAACAATTTGTTATGTAGATCCTTCCATGCTTGGAATTTTGAAAACTCCGGGCTCAATGGGTTTTGATATAGTAGTTGCTGAAGGACAATCTATGGGTTCTCCATTATCTTTTGGCGGACCTACAGTTGGTTGGTTTGCTACTAGAAAAGATTTAGCTCGATTAGTTCCTGGAAGAATTATTGGTGAATCCCGTGATTCTAAAAATACTAAAACTTACGTTATGACTTTAAGAGCAAGAGAACAAGATATTAGAAGAGAAAAAGCATCGTCAAATATTTGTACTAACCAAACATTAAATGCTGTTGGTTCAACTATTCATTTGTCTTGGTTAGGACCTCAGGGTTTGTATGAAATTGGCTATCAAGCTACTCAAAAAGCATCATATATGAAAAATCAACTAGCTGATAAAGGATATAACGTACCTAATGCTGGTAGTTCATTAAGAGAATTCATAATTGAAACTAAAAATGATGCAGCTGAAGTTATAAGCGCTATGGGTAGTCATGGGTATTTAGCTGGTATCAAATATGCAGAAAAACAAATTTTGGTCGCTGTAACTGAGAAAAGAACAAAAATTG
>BB_Man_B_Liq_inBBDRAFT_1000239_pt1 | contig 10721 bp, 10 predicted proteins | sample BBManParaguerPR_4_FD_10244 | JGI IMG/M metagenome (IMG submission 10244) | reverse complement strand
GCCAATCCGCAAGGTGCGGTTGCCACTGAGGCCTATTGGCGTGATCTGATTGCCTTGGCCGAGAAACATGATTTCCGAATTTTAGCGGATGAATGTTACAGCGAGATTTATCGCAACACCCCCCCTGTGGGCGCTTTGCAGGTAGCCCACGACATGGGCGCAGACCCTGATCGGGTTGTGGTGTTTCATTCGCTGTCCAAACGCTCAAACCTTCCAGGATTGCGATCGGGCTTTGCCGCATCGGGTTCTGGTAATATCGCAGCGATGAAGCAGTTGAAGAATTACACAGGCGCCCCTTTGCCTTTGCCCCTGCAAGCGGCGGCTGCCCTTGCATGGCGCGATGAGGCCCATGTGGAAGAAAACCGCGCCATCTATCGCCGCAAATACCAAATGGCTGATGAGATTTTTGGCAATGTCGTAGGGTATCAGCCGCTTGAGGCGGGGTTTTTCCTTTGGCTGCCTGTTGAGAATGATGAGGCCGCAGCCTTGAAACTGTGGCGCGAGGCGGGCGTGCGCTGCTTGCCTGGATCGTATTTGTCGCGCGCTGTTGCGGGTCAGGCCATAGGCCAAGATCGCCTGCGCGTGGCTTTGGTGGCAGAAGAACAAGAATTACAGCGCGGGCTTTTGCGCCTGCATGGCTGTTTGTATCAGTGAGGTGAAGAATGGCGTATCAAACCAGACAACGTGACCCCCTTCTGGACGCCCCGATGCAAGAGGCATTGGAACGGCGTGGCAAGGAACTGCTTGGCCTTATGTTGGTGCTTGCAGGGATTGCGGTTGGGGCCATGTTGGTCAGCTATACGCCAAATGACCCAAATTGGATGGTCGCAACAGATACGCCGCCACAGAACCTGCTGGGCCGCTTTGGGGCGTCCATGTCTGCAATTCTGATCATGATTGTTGGCTATGCATCCTATTTGATGGCGGCGGGTTTGGTTGTTTGGGGTCTGCGCTTGACCCTGCACAAAGGCGAAGAGCGCGCGCTGTCGCGCTTGATCATGCTGCCATTTGCGATTGCTGCCTGTTCTGTATTCATGGTCAGCTTCCCCCCTGGTTCGGGATGGCAGCACAGCTTTAGTTTGGGCGGGCTGTTTGGCGACACTGTGATGGGGGTTTTGGTCAATATCCTGCCCGTTTCGATGAATATGTCTATCGCCGTTTTGGGGATTGCTATGGGTGTGGCAAGCCTTGGTTTGTCAGGTTATGCGCTTGGGGTGACGCGCTCTGAATTGCGCCTCTTTACCCGTGGTGGATTGATTGCGCTTTTCCACGCCAGCAATGGCGCTTCGGGAATGGCGGCAGGTATCGGTCGCGGCGTCAGCCAAATGAGTGGCCAGATCGGCGGGCGCATGCGCGCGCCAAGCCCGCGCAGCGCGGCGCAGTATTCCTCCAATGATCTGTTGGTGGATGACGATGATGCGCTGCAGGTGCCATTTTCGACCCCTCAAATCGCAGTGCCCGAAGCCCCTGCGCAACAAGGATTGTTTGACCGCGTGCCCATTTTGCGCGCCATTCGCGGTGGCGAAGATCGCACCGCAGATGTGGCGCAGCAACCGCCCCTTGCGACCGATGAGAATGCGCGCCTGCGCGAAAAAATCTCAAACGCGGTGCGCAATCGTGCGACCTCTGCGCGGCCTGAGGCGTTGCGGGTCACCGATGGCATTCCCAATCCTGCCAAGCGCGTGGCGCCACCATTGACCGCACAAAGCCCCTCGCAAATTGCAGGCGAGATTTATCGCGAGGTTCCTCCGCTTTCTACCTCTGCGCGTGTGGCTGATCCACAGCTTGCGCAAGATTATGACCCTTATGCCGATGAGGATGACAGCGACAATATTTTCGCCGATGGTTTTGACGATGATGAAAGCTTCAGCGTGTCGCCGCAAGATGAGGATTATACGCCTGTTGCTACGCATCCTGCCCGCACTGGGGCAGAAGCGCGGCGCGTGGTGCAGCACAGCCCCAAAAAGGCCGCCGCGCCCTCTCGTCAGGCAATGGCGGATGCGCAGCCCTCCTTGCCCTTAGAGGCGCGCGAGATGGAATATGAATTCCCGCCACTCTCTTTGTTGTCCAGCCCGACCACCATTGAACGCTTTCATTTGTCCGATGAGGCCCTCGAAGAAAACGCACGGATGTTGGAAAACGTGTTGGATGATTACGGCGTCAAAGGTGAGATTGTCAGCGTCCGCCCCGGTCCAGTTGTTACGATGTATGAGTTGGAGCCCGCACCAGGCCTAAAAGCCAGCCGCGTGATCGGTCTGGCTGATGATATTGCCCGCTCAATGTCTGCGCTCTCTGCGCGGGTCTCAACCGTTCCAGGTCGCTCTGTGATCGGCATCGAATTGCCCAATTCGCACCGCGAAAAGGTGGTTTTGCGCGAAATCTTGTCGAGCCGCGATTTTGGCGATGGCAATCACAAGCTGCCTTTGGCTTTGGGTAAGGAAATCGGCGGCGAACCTGTTGTGGCCAATCTCGCCAAGATGCCGCATTTGCTGATTGCGGGCACCACAGGCTCGGGGAAATCGGTGGCGATTAACACCATGATCCTCTCGCTGCTGTATAAACTGCGCCCTGAAGAATGTCGCATGATCATGATTGACCCCAAGATGTTGGAATTGTCGGTTTATGACGGCATTCCGCATCTTCTCAGCCCCGTTGTGACTGACCCCAAGAAGGCGGTTGTCGCTTTGAAATGGGTCGTGGGTGAGATGGAAGAGCGCTATCGCAAAATGTCGAAAATGGGGGTGCGCAATATCGAAGGCTATAATGGCCGCGTGCGCGATGCTCTGTCCAAAGGCGAAATGTTCAAGCGCACTGTCCAAACGGGCTTTGACGAGGATACGGGTGAGCCCATCTTCGAAACCGAAGAGTTCAAGCCCGAGGTCATGCCGTTCATTGTCGTGATCGTGGACGAAATGGCCGATCTGATGATGGTTGCAGGCAAAGAGATCGAAGCTTGCATTCAACGCCTTGCACAAATGGCGCGGGCAAGCGGCATTCATTTGATCATGGCGACACAACGCCCTTCGGTGGATGTGATTACAGGCACGATCAAAGCCAATTTCCCAACGCGTATTTCCTTCCATGTGACCTCAAAAATCGACAGCCGCACCATTTTGGGCGAGATGGGCGCTGAGCAGCTTTTGGGTATGGGCGATATGCTTTACATGGCGGGCGGTTCCAAAATCACCCGCGTTCATGGCCCCTTTGTCAGTGACGAAGAGGTTGAGGAAATCGTGCGTCATCTGAAATCCTTTGGCCCTCCCGCCTACGCGGCCAGCGTTTTGGATGGCCCTGATGAGGACAAGGAAAGCGATATTGATCTGGTGCTTGGTCTTGGCGGCAATACGGACGGCGAAGATGCGCTGTATGATCAGGCTGTGGCCGTGGTGGTGCGCGATCGGAAATGCTCGACCTCCTACATCCAACGCAAGCTTGGAATTGGCTATAACAAGGCCGCACGCTTGGTCGAACAGATGGAGGAGGCAGGTCTTGTCTCAACCGCCAACCATGTCGGCAAGCGTGAGATTTTAGTGCCTGAACAGGGCTGAGCCCTCGCTGAAATGTGACGTGTCATTGAGGGTGCTTTCGCGCTATGGATGGGGCATGAAAAAACCATTTGTGACCATGGCCGTTTTGGCCGCGCTCTTTGCCCTGCCCGCGGCGGCGGCCCCGATTTCCTTGGCAGATTTGTCGGCTTATTTTGCAGGTATTCGCACAGCGGAAGCACCATTCACGCAGTATAACGCCGATGGCACCGAGGTGACGGGGCGTCTCTTCATGCACCGCCCAGGGCGGGCGCGATTTGAGTATGANAATAGNGATGTTCTGGTCGTTGTGGGCGGCGGGCAAGTTGCAATTTTTGAAGACCTGACCGATGCGCAGCCCTTGCAATATCCGTTAAGCGTCACCCCGCTTGATTTGATTTTGGGTCGCAACGTGTCTCTCGCGACTTCGGATTTGGTGGTTGATCATCGAGAAGCCGAAGATGGCACCACCCGTGTGGTGGCCCGTGATCAAGACCGCCCAGAGGCGGGGGAATTGACGCTGGTTTTTGCGGATGCGCCTGTGCGCCTTGTGCAATGGATGACCCGCAATGAATATGGCGAGACTGTTGTGGTCGCGCTGGGTGATTTCATCTTTGGGCAGGATTATTCGAATTTTCTGTTCAGCCCGACCTTTGAGGCGGAACAGCGCAGCCGCTAGCCTTGGATCGCGGTGCAGCTTGCCAGTTGCCGATCATAGAGCGCGGCGCGCGCTTCGACACGATCTGCCACGCGCATAAGCCATGCCTTGTTGCGATAGGTGCCGCGTGAATAACCACGATGACCTTCATGATAGGCCAGATATTGGTTGCGCGCATCGGTCAGCGCGATGCCGTTTCTTTCGCGCGAGCGGTTCATATACCACCCCATGAAATCGGTGGCATCGGAGATATCGGTGCGTCTGGCAAACCGCCGACCTGTGTCATCCGGTATTCATCCCATGTCCCATCAAGGGCTTGGCTGTAACCGAACGCTGAGCTTTGCCGCCCTGCAGGGATGACCCCAAGCGCATAGCGGCGCGGGGTTCGTGCGTTGCTGACGAAACTACTTTCATGGTAGATCGTGGCCATCTGAACCGCGATAGGGACGCCCCAATTGGCCTCGGTGGCCTGCATGGCGCTTAGATAATAGGGGCGTTCTTCAATGATTGCGCAGGCATTGTCCACATTGCGTGGCGGGGTGGCTGATCCCACGCAGGCGCCGAGCGCCAACACCAGCGGAAGCAACGCAAAGCGGTTCATATGCCTGATCCTTTATTGGACTGCTCTCTTTTTGTGGCGAAATCATACGCCAGTTGCGCCGAAATGAAAATAAATTCCCGCATGATCCGCATCCTTTGTTTCAACAATCTGTTTCGCCTGATCTGCATTGCGGGTCATGGACAAACAAGGGCGACAGGATTACGGTGCGCGTTGGATCATAGGGGGTCTAGATGCTCAAACGGCATGCTAAATTCAATCTTGGGCAGGTCGTGCGCCACAAGAAGCACCCGTTTCGCGGGGTGATCTTTGATATCGACACCCAGTTTTCGAATACTGAGGAATGGTATAACTCCATCCCCGAGGACAAGCGGCCGATCAAGGAGCAGCCATTTTACCACCTTCTGGCGGAAAATGATCATAGCTACTACGTGGCCTATGTTTCCGAACAAAACCTTGAGATTGACGATACGGGCGAACCCGTGGATCACCCCGATCTGCCCGAATTGTTCGGTGAGTTTCAGAACGGGGCCTATCCTTTGGATTACCAGCTGAATTGATCTCAATACCCCAAGGCCAGACCGTCTTTACGGGGATCCGAACCTGCGATCAAAAGCCCTGAGCTTGCGTCAATTTTAATNGCTTGCGCGCCGCCAATGGCCCGATAGGGGTCGANCANNTCATGNCCNAATTTGCGTAAATCATCGGCCACATGNGGGCTATATCCCCGCTCAAGCTGCAATTTGCCCTGATCCGCAAAGCTGCGCGCACCATCAATCGCAGTTTGAACATCCATCCCATAGTCGATGATATTGGTGATCAGGCGTGCGTGGCCCGTGGCCTGATACGCGCCGCCCATGACCCCGAAGGGCATCAAACTTTGGTCAGGGTAGCGTAAGAAGGCGGGAATGATGGTATGCAAGGGACGCTTTCCGCCCATGGCTTCATTCGGGTGCCCCTCTTGTAGCGAGAAGCCCGCACCACGGTTTTGATACAAAATACCGAACTTATCAGAAGCATAGCCCGAGCCAAAGGAATGGAAGATCGAATAGATCATTGAGACGGCCATGCGGTTTTTATCAACCACACTGAGATAAACCGTATCCTTATGCACCGCGCCTGAGGCCTGATGTGGGTCAGCCATCGCGCGCGTGGGATCAATCAAGCCTGCCAAAGCCTGTGCGGTTTGATCTGACAGCATATGATCCAAACGGGTCAGGTGATCAGGATCAGAGATAAAACGATTGCGTGCATCATAGGCCAGTTTGGTCGCTTCGGCCTCGATATGGGCGCGGGCTGCACCGAAAGGATCCATTGCGCCGAGGTCAAACTGGGAAAGGATATTGGCCAACAACAGCGCGGTTGCACCCTGACCATTGGGTGGCAATTCAATCAAGTCATGATCACGATAGCGGGTCGAGATTGGGGTGACGTAATCGCAAGCTGTGGTCGCGAAATCCTCTAGGCTGTGGCTGCCGCCAAGGGCACGCAGGGAGTTAACCAAATCCTCGGCCACTTCGCCTTCGTAGAACCCTGCGCGACCTTCGCGCGCGATGCGGCGCAGCACCTCAGCCTGCCCCTTGGCCGTGAACAGCGCGCCAATTTGGGGCGGTTGGTCGTTCCACATATACATGTCGCGGGCCCGACCGCGGAGCGTATCGCGTGCCTCGTCCCAATCGAAAGCCACGCGCGGTGCAACGGGAATGCCATGTTCAGCATAGAAGATCGAAGGGGCGAGGATGTCTTCAAGCGGTAATGTCCCATGATCTTGGTGAAGGCGGCAAAATCCATCAACGGCCCCTGGCACGGTCACAGCATTGATATTGTCGAGCGGAATAGAGCGATGCCCTGCCGCACGCAGCGCTGCTGCGTCTAACGCCTTTGGCGCGCGGCCCGATGCATTTAGGCCAATAATATCCTTCTGACCCTCATAGGACACCATGGCGAATAAATCGCCGCCAAGCCCTGTTGATTGTGGCTCACAGAGCCCCAAGAGGATCGCTGTGGCAATGGCGGCATCCATCGCATTGCCGCCCTGTTCCAAGATTTGCACGCCCACTTTGGCGGCGAGCGGGTGCGAGGTTGCAACCGCCCCTTGCGTGGTAATCAAGGCTGAGCGCCCTTGCTTCTGGAAATCACGCATCATTGTCCCTGCTCCTGCCGAAAGGATTTTAGCAAAACTAGCGGGAATGGGGGGCGCTGCAAGTGGTCAAGAACCCCGATGATGCGTAACAAGTGGGGGCGATAAAAACGCACCATCGGGGGAAGCATAAGCGCTACACTGCTTTAATGGCTGCGAATTTGGCCGCGGCTATGATCAGACCAAGGTGATTTTGTGGCAGTGTTGGCCAAATTTAGACAAGTCTACAGGCCAATTGNGGGCTTTGTTCCAANTCAGCTGCAATGGTTAGGAAAAGATGATTTTCTAAATCGCGCCGTTCATATTGGACGTCTTGCGCAATCGCGCGGATCAGGCCCCAGCCAAATCCACCTTCGGGCAGTTCATCAAAGGCAAAGCTGTCGGGGTCGCGGAACCCACCGAGAGGGGGTGTCAGGTTCGGCATCGCGCGCCCTTTATCGGTGATATGACATTGCACATCTGCGCCCCGACAGGAAATCGCCGTTAAAATGCGTCCATCATCGGCCCCTGCATAAGCGTGTTCGCAAATGTTGTTCAGCGCTTCCGCCAAGACCAATTCAACATTTAAGCACTGGCCTTCATCAAGGTCGCATTCGCGCAGATAGGTGCAAATTTGTGCCAATGTTTGCCGCACNGACTGGGGATGGCTTGTCAAACTCCACATCATATCGTTGCGCCCCCGCATGCTTGAATATCTNTCCCTGTTGTCATGCGCTTTGGTTCAGCGCTGCGGTCTTATTTGGGTGAATTGCAAAGACTTTATCCATCGCCGTCAGGCGCAGAACCTTATCCACCAAGGGGGAGAGGCTTGTCAGTTCAAGTTGCCGATCCTGTCCAAGGGATTTGCGCATGGCGACAAGCGTGCCAAGACCGCTGGAATCTAGGAAGGTCACATCTTCCATATCTAAAATGACCCGCGCACCTTCGGTTTTTGCGGTGGCTTGTCGAAAGGCATCACGGAAGGCCAAGGCAGCGGCAGCATCCACCCGACTGGCGCAAACCTTTACGATCAACCCGTCAGGGATGGGTTCAATATCCAGACGCACATCCATTTCATCACCTATGGAGAGGGCAACACAACCAAAAGGCTAGTCCGAATTCCTTGCTGAAAGGTTACCAAGCGCAGCTTTCTTCGCCGCGCAGGATGGCCTATATCGAGGCGAAGTATTAAGAGGCCCCCAATGGATTACCCGACCCTAGCCGCAACGATTGACAGCCTGACCCATGGCGAAACCGATCAGATCGCCCTGATGGCCACCATCGCCTGCGAGGTGTATCACGCCGATGCGCGGTTTGATTGGGTTGGTTTTTACCGCGTCACCGCGCCCGAAACCCTTAAAATTGGCCCCTATCAGGGGGGGCATGGGTGCTTGGTGATCCCGTTTTCGCGCGGGGTCTGCGGGGCCTGCGCGCGCAGTCGCGCCCCGCAATTGGTTGCAGATGTGAATGCGTTTCCAGATCACATTGCGTGTTCAAGCAGCACCTTATCCGAACTGGTCTTGCCCGTTTTTGATGCCGAGGGCGCGTTAATTGCGGTTTTTGATATCGACAGCGATCAGGCGGATGCCTTTACCGAAACGGATGTGAAGGAATTAAGCAAAATTCTCGCCCATGTTTTCGCGCGGAGCTGACCTATTTATCGGGAAGCGGCGGCATTGGGTCAGGGGCGATTTCCTCAAAATCGAAATTATCAAGCTTGATCGCCCGTTTGCCTGCGCGTTCTGCGGCGATTGAAATGTCATCAATATCTTTGCGGGCCTGCCCGAAATGGGTGTTCAACTTATTCACCCGCTCAAACACCAGTTCCACATCACGATGTAAAAGGCCCAGTTGCTTGCGGATCGCGCCCGCTTGCTCGCGCATCCGTGCATCTTTGAGAACCGCCCGCATTGTGTTGAGCGTGGCCATGCAAGTGGTGGGGGATACAATCCAAACCCGTGCCGCGAACCCTTCGCGGACAATCTCAGGGAAATTGGCGTGCAATTCGGCATAAACCGCTTCGGATGGCAGGAACATCAGCGCGCCATCGGCAGTTTCACCCTCAAGAATGTAGCGCTCAGAAATTGCCTTGATATGGCCGCGCACAGATGTGCGAAAGGCGCGGGCGGCGTCTTGGGTTTCTTGTGCGGTCTTTGCTGCGCGCAATGCCTCATAGGCCTCTAGCGGGAATTTGCTGTCGATCACAATCGGGCCAGGGGGTTTGGGCAGATGGATCAAGCAATCGGCGCGCTTGCCGTTTGAGAGGGTCGCTTGGAACGCGTAGCTGTCACTGGGCAGCGCCTTTGAGACAATATCATTGAGCTGAATTTCGCCAAATGCGCCGCGCGTTTGCTTGTTTGAAAGAATGTCCTGAAGGCCCAAAACATCGCCTGACAGTTTCTCAATCTTGGCCTGCGCGCGGTCGATTTGTTCGAGCTTCTGCTGCAATTCCCCAAGGCTGCGGGCTGTGCGCGTTGATGTGCCGTGCAGCGTCTCACTCATGCCCTTTTGCACTTCCTCAAGGCGGCGCTCCATGGCCTGCAACATCTGTGCTTGGGTCTTGGATTGCAGATCAACCACCTGCGCAAGTCCACCCGATAGTTGCTGTTGCCCATCGGAAAGAGATTGAACCCGTGCTTCAAGACCGCCAAGGTTGCGGGCCAAGGGTTCCATCATTGCAGCCGATCGATTGGCCGCTTTCACCCCTGCAAGGGTCACCCAAAAAAGGGCGATGAGGATCACCCCTCCAATGAGTGCGCCAAGGATTATTGGATTGGACAGATCAAGCTGCATCACTCACCTGCGACCAAAAAGTTTTTCAATATCGCTCAAGGCAAGTTCCACATATGTGGGGCGGCCATGATTGCATTGACCTGAATGCGGGGTGGCCTCCATTTCGCGCAAAAGCGCGTTCATTTCTTCCACGCGCATTGCACGCCCCGAACGGATGGATCCGTGACAGGCCACGCGTGACAAGATCGCCTCAATCCGTGCCTGCACCATTTGGCTTTCGCCCATATCGGCAATCTCGTCCAAAATATCGCGCAGCAGTGCCTCGCTGTTGACCGCACCCAGAATGGCAGGGGTTTCGCGCACGGCAAGTGCGCCTTCGCCAAAGGGCTCAATGATCAGACCAAATTGCGCAAGACTGTCAGCGTGATCCAGAAGAATGGCGGCATCAGGCCCAAGGGTCACAATATCAGGGATTAGCAAAGTCTGCCGCGCCACGCCGTTGGTGGCCATCTGTTTTTTCAGCCGCTCATAAACCAAGCGTTCATGGGCGGCGTGTTGATCCACGATCACAAGGCCCGTGGCGGTTTGGGCGATGATGTAATTCTCATGCAGTTGTGCCGCGGCCGCCCCCAAAGGATGGCTGTTTTCGGCAAAAGAGGGCGCGATTTCAGAATCTGCCACGCGGTGGGATGGGGCGTCAAATTGGGGGGCTGCTTCAGAGAGGCCAACCTGTTCGGGCGCTTGAAACGCATAGGCGCTGCGATAGGTGCTGGGCCGCGTTTGTGGTGCCGAGTAACCACCTTGATAGACCTGCTGCGGCGCGCCACCCTCGGGGCGCATGGCGCCCAAGGTTTCTGCGGCCACGGTGCTTGATGCGCGATGGCCCGCCTCGGCCAAGGCATGGCGCAAGCTAGAGACAATCAACCCCCGCACGACACCCGCCTCGCGGAACCGCACTTCTGCCTTTGCAGGATGCACATTCACATCCACCCGTTCAGGCGGGCATTCGATGAAGAGCGCCGCAGCAGGGTGGCGATCGCGGCTAAGGAAATCGGCATAAGCCCCACGCAGCGCCCCGATCAAAAGCTTGTCGCGCACGGGGCGACCATTGACGAAAAGATATTGTGC
>BB_Man_B_Liq_inBBDRAFT_1000238_pt1 | contig 10722 bp, 9 predicted proteins | sample BBManParaguerPR_4_FD_10244 | JGI IMG/M metagenome (IMG submission 10244) | reverse complement strand
TGCAGAAGCGGCCGATCCATTCGAAGGAACGAACATTCGCAAACCAGAATTAGGCTCGATCATGGGACCGGACGGGAGCATTCTTTACACGCGTACCTACAAGCCTTTTGACTTTGATCCGAGTAAAAAGTACCCAGTATTAGTCTACGTATACGGCGGCCCTCATGCACAGATGGTAACCAATCGTTGGAACGGCGGCGGGCCGTTTTGGATGAACGAATTTGCCAACCGAGGATATATCGTATTTACCCTGGACAACCGTGGTTCAGCGCACCGCGGAACAGATTTCGAACAGCAGATTCATAGACAATTGGGAACCGTTGAAATGGAAGACCAACTAGCCGGTGTCGCCTACCTTAAATCTCTTCCCTACGTCGATGGAGACCGCATGGCCGTGCACGGATGGAGCTATGGTGGATTCATGACAACCTCACTTATGCTTCGCCAGCCGGGCACCTTCAAAGCAGGTGTGGCCGGTGGCCCTGTTACCGATTGGAAATACTATGAAATCATGTACGGTGAGCGCTACATGGACCGTCCCGAAGAAAACGAAGATGGGTATGCAGAAAATCGCTTGCACAACTACGTGAGCAACCTCCAAGGTGACCTCCTACTCATCCACGGAACCGTGGACGACGTCGTGGTGATGCAGCACAACCTCAGCCTCGTAAAATCCTTTATCGACGCTGGCATCCAGATGGATTTCTTCCCGTACCCCATGCACCCGCACAATGTGCGCGGCAAGGACAGACTACACCTCATGACGAAGGTTTTGAACTACGTTGAGGAGAGTTTGGAGGAGTAGGGATTGATGGATAGAATCATCAAATTCCTTCCCTGGTTGAACGTTGGAATGAACGTGATCGCGTTCTTCCCCTTCACCTTGCACATTATCATTACCGATGGCGGTGCATTCGGGTTCGGCTATTTGGCCCTGCCCTATACGGTCTTTATGAATGTAGGAGGGATTTTGGCAATGTTTCAAATCGTTCGAAAATCTAACCGACGATCTTATGCCATCATCAATGGCATTTTCGGGGTAGCAGGAATGCTTTTACTTTTCCTGGTATTAGAAGAATGGTGGACCGCTGTTTTGGAGAAGGTCAGTACGGTTGGGTAAACCTGTAGATAAATAAGAGTTATTGACATCATTTGGTATTCCCTTCGTTCGGAGTGATATTTTCTTAGGAATCATTAGTTACCATTTTGGTAACTTTATTTATCTTTGCAATGAGAATTATCGCCAAACGAACTTTAAGAGAGTTCTGGGAACGGCACGCTGATAGTAAAGAAGCACTCAGCCTGTGGCACTCGGAAGTGAACTCGGCTGATTGGAGAAATTTTCAAGACATACGAAGGTGGTACCCTAGCGCAAGCTGGGTCGGTAATCATCGTGTAGTTTTCAACGTTAAAGGCAACAAGTATCGAATCATTACACGGATCAATTTTGAGTACCAACTGTGCTGGATCCGATTCATAGGAACACACAGCGACTATGATGCCGTCGATGCAAAAACAATATAAGTATGTACACCCTCATTCGATCGGAAGCTGAATACCAGAAAGCAATTGAACGTTTAGAATTCATCTTCGACGCCAAACCAAATACTCCGGAAGGAGAAGAGTTAGAACTGTTGAGCGTACTCATCGAACACTATGAGAAGCAGTATTTTACCGTAGATTGTCCAGATCCCATTGCGGCCATACAATTTCGAATGGAGCAATTAAACATGAGGCCAACCGATTTGGCTAAAATCATCGGTTACAAAAGCCGAGTGAGTGAACTCTTTTCTAAGAAACGTAAACTCTCGCTTACCATGATACGAAAGCTGCATAGCGCGCTGCACATCCCTATGGAAATTCTTGTACAGGAGTATTAAACCTACTCCGGCGGACAATCGATGAAATCGTCTTGGCCAAAGCCGTCGCACATCGCCTGACAAGCATTTGAGTAACGCAATATCTTACCATTCCCTTGGATGCATACCGGATCATACTCCATCGTACAGATGCAATTTGGATCCGATGGCGCTACATTCTCAACGGGTTGCCAGCTTGAGCATCCATATAAACCAAGGGTAAGTACTGCCAGTACCGCGATTCCTTTCATTTACTCTGCTACTTTTTTAGGAAGGAATAGAGTTATTGCTCCAAAATCCACTTCATCCAAATGCCCCATCTTTTGTTCATCTACTGTAATTAGATGAAGATGCAAGAAGGTATCATGATGTGTGAAAACCGCTTGGTGCTCTTGAGAATAAAATCCAACAATTTTAACCTGTTCAGCGCCTAAGGCATAATTGACTTGACCCGCATGTGCCTCCTTCGGGGAAGAAACTACACTCCCATCTGCCAAGTTTTGGATATGAATGATACCACTATTTATTTCTCCCTCTACCTTAAACGCAAATGGTGCCGGCACACCCTCTGAAACGTCAACAATAAATGATTCGAGATCGCTTATGGTTTTGATTGAATCAGGGACCGTAATGGTAGTCCAATCTTTCACGTTCGAATGAACGAAAAACGGAGCTCCAATATCATACGACTTCTCCACCACCATGGTGGAATCCGTCTCTACTCTAGAAACGTACGACACGCCATCACATATGGTGATTTCCCCCTTTAAGAAAGCCAATGGACCTAATCCCATTAATCCTTGCTTATTGGCAATCGTATCTAAATGAATCTTCTCAGCCAATTCACCATTCCACATTACGTTTCGCATCTCACTGGTGATTATTACCTCATTGAATATTTCCTCTTTAACCTTGGGGGCTTCTTCAGGATTTAATTGACAAGAGGCAAGTGCTAATGCCAAGCTTACTATTGCGAATTTTTTAATCATGTTTGATGGATTTTAATGCAAGAATATATCTCATTGTTTATTCTGTATCAAATCTACGACGGTATCAAGCTCAAATTGTGTGCCAATAAAAAGCCCGCGGACCTCTGGTCCGCGGGCTCCCGTATTTAGCTAGAACGTGCCTATTTCTTGCGACGCTTTTTGCGCTTTTTCTTGCCTTCCACCAAGGTCATCTCATCAACCAAGTGACCTGCACCTGCATACTTGTCGATGATGAACAAGGTGTAACGAATATCTACAGAGATGGTACGTTGCAATTGGTCCTCGAAGAAGATATCCCCAGACATCGCCTCCCAGTTACCATCGAACGCAGTACCAATGAGTTCACCATCACCATTGATTACAGGAGAACCTGAGTTACCACCGGTGATATCATTGTTTGAGATGAAGTTTACGATCAAATCACCGTTCTCATCAGCGTAACGACCGTAATCTTTCGCATTGTACAACTCCTTCAGGCGCGCTGGAACGATGAACTCATCGTTGCTTGGATCTTCTTTTTGCATAACACCGTCGATAGTAGTTACGTAGTCGTAGTGAACTGCATCCTGAGGATCGTAAGAACCTACCACACCCCAAGTCATACGAAGGGTTGAGTTTGCATCTGGCGCAAAAGTTTTCTCAGGCATTGCCTGACGAAGACCATCCGTGAATAGTCGGTAACCTTTCTCCATTTTCTCATTCACCTCAGCATTTCCTTGTTGGTTGCCGAAGTACGTCATAATGAAGCTAGACGCCGTTTTTCCACCGATATCAGACTTCAAAGCCTCTTCATCCATGGTCTCCAACCAAGCCTCAAGGTTTGCTTTAGACGCATAGATTGAGTTGTCGTAGATATCTGCAACTAGTACATTAATATCTCCACCCATACTATCGCGAACCTCAGCAAGGATTGAAGGCTGCTGGTCAGCAGGTACGTTCTCCATCCACATGCCCCAAAGTGCAGCCGCTAGTTCACGATCTACTGCTGGCTGGTATTCTGAAAAATGGTCGTCAGCATATTGCAATACCGCTGCTTTATCTGCCTCTAATTCCTCAGAAGAAGAAAGCGCGCCGAGCATACGGCTCAATCGCCATGCGTAAAGTGGCAATGATGCACCGCGGATACCCGCTTCCATCAAATACACACCGCCTTTAACGGTTTCATCAGTGGCAGCATAGGCTTCGTTTAGAAGATCCAAGGCACCCGCATATTCTGCGCGAGAAGGATCCGCATTGGCCCACTCTAAGTAGCGTGCTTCAATGGCTTCTTTTTTGGCCTTAACGCGGTTCTTCTTCAATTGCTCGGTCTGACCAATGAAGTACTTCCAGTAGTTTGCGGTTGACGCGTAGTTCGAAGCAAGAGCAATACGAACTGCATCATCTGCGTCCATCGCTTTTTTCATGATCGCCAACTTGCGGTCGCGGATCTCTACTACTGTAGGGTTGTAAAGGTTGATGGCTTGCTCGATACCTGTTGAAGTAAGGAATCGGTCCGTAGAACCTGGGAAGCCAAACACCATGGTGAAATCACCTTCTTTAACACCATTCAAGCTTACTGGCAAGTGGTGCTTAGGCGTCAATGGTACGTTATCCGCACTTACATCAGCTGGGTTACCATCTGCATCCGCATAGATGCGGAACATAGAGAAATCTCCGGTGTGACGTGGCCACATCCAGTTGTCGGTATCACCACCGTACTTACCTACGCTGCTTGGAGGTGCACCTACCAAACGAACATCTTTGTAGGTGTTGAATACGAACAAGTAAAATTCATTGTTGTGGAAGAAACTGCGCACGTATGCATTGTGCTTTGTGCCTTCGGTTGCCTCTTTAGCCAAGGCATCACCAATTTCCTTCGCTTTCGCTGCACGCTCAGCTTCGGTCATGTCGTCTGTCAACTCCGCCAATACTTTGTCGGTAACGTCTTCCATGCGAACCAAAATAGCAGCCGTTAGACCTGGGTTTTTGCGTTCCTCTTCTCGAGTCATCGCCCAGAAGCCGTCGGTCAAGTAGTCGTTCTCAACGGTCGAGTGTGAGCGGATCGCGTCGTAACCACAGTGGTGGTTGGTCAGCATCAAACCTTGGTTAGAGATGATCTCTCCAGTACAGAATCCTCCGAGAGATACGATGGCATCTTTAATAGATGCGTTGTTGATGTCGTACAATTCTTCAGCCGTCAAATTCAGGCCGTTCGCTTGCATATCTGCATAGTTCAAGCGCTTGATCAGCATAGGCAACCACATCCCTTCATGGGCAGTTGCGATCGTGCTGCTAAGAATAAGGGCTAGTGCTAACAAGCCCGAAACAATTCTTTTCATGCTTTTAAGTTTGGGTTATAAAGAAAAAAGAGCCCTGTTTTTCAACAGAGCTCTCAAATATAGCGTTTAAAAAGGCCCGAACCCACGGAAAGTGTGGGTTTTAGCATCCCTTTAGGAATTACAAGCCCAATGCTTTTTTAGCGTCGCCGTTCATCAAGATTTCCTCAGGATTTTCCAAGGCTTCTTTGATTGCCACCAATGTTCCAACGCTCTCGCGACCGTCAATCACTCGATGGTCGTAGCTCAAGGCTACATACATCATTGGACGAATGACAACCTCTCCATTGACCGCAACTGGGCGCTCGATAATGTTGTGCATACCAAGGATGGCACTCTGCGGAGGGTTGATGATTGGTGTTGAAAGCATAGACCCGAACACCCCACCGTTGGTGATGGTGAAGGTACCGCCGGTCATCTCGTCCACAGTGATTTTTCCGTCACGTACGCGAGTGGCTAATCGGCCAATTTCCTTTTCTACTCCAGCAAAATCCATAGTTTCTGCATTACGCAATACTGGCACCATCAAGCCCTTAGGACCACTTACCGCAATACTTACGTCTACGTAGTCAAAACCTACAAGCTCGTTTCCATCGATCATGCTGTTGGTCGCAGGATACATCTGCAGCGCACGCGTTGCTGCAAGGGTAAAGAAGCTCATGAAGCCTAATTTTACACCGTGCTTCTCCACGAATTCATTCTTGTATTTATTGCGCAAATCAAAGATTGGCTTCATATCAACTTCGTTGAACGTAGTCAACATCGCCGTTTCATTCTTCACGCTCACCAATCGGCTTGCCAACTTACGACGCAAGCTGCTCATTTTCTTACGAGTCTGACCGCGCTCGCCAGTACCTCCAGAGCCCATTGACGCAACTGCTTCAATAACATCCGCTTTGGTGATGCGACCGTCTTTTCCGGTTCCCTTGCTAACCTTAGCGCCTGTTTCTGCCATCATTTTCTTCGCAGCTGGAGAAGCTTCTCCGGTTGCGTATGTAGCCGCAGCTGGAGCCGCTGGTGCTGCTACTGGCTCAGGATTTGGTGCGCTAGCGGCAGGAGCGGCTGAACCGGCACCTTCCGGTTTAGCGGCAGATGTGTCGATCAAACAAACGACCTGTCCTACCTCAACCGTATCACCTTCTTCGGCTTTCAAAGTGATGATTCCGCTTTCTTCCGCTGGAAGCTCCAACGTCGCTTTATCAGAATCTACCTCAGCGATGGTCTGGTCTTTTTCTACCCAATCGCCGTCGCTAACCAACCAGGTTGCGATTTCTACTTCGGTGATGGATTCGCCTGGTGAAGGCACTTTCATTTCTAACATATCCGTAGACTTAAATGCTAAATACTCGTTCTATAGTTTCTCTTTGACGGATGTGGGCCACCTTGTGTGATCCACTTGCCGGGGCGGCACTTGGAGCTGGGCTCACCAACGTGAGTTGGATGTGCATTTGCCACAACATGTAGGTCCATGCCCCCATGTTTGCCGGTTCTTCTTGCGCCCAAATGTGCTTTTCAGCGTTCGGGTATTTCGCCACCTCCGTCTTGATGGCAAGGTCGTCTAATGGGTACAATTGTTCGATACGCACAAGCGCGACGTGATCTGCACCCTGTGCTTCACGCTCTTCGAGCAATTCGTAGTAAAGTTTTCCAGAGCAGAATACGACTTTAGTAACCTTATCTGGTTGAACATCGTGATCAGGAATAATAGGCTGGAAGGTACCTGTGGCCAATTCTTCTACGGTGCTCACCACTTTTGGGTGACGCAACAAACTCTTCGGCGTCATGACCACCAGTGGGCGGCGGAAATTGCGCTTTTGTTGACGGCGTAACATGTGGAACAAGTTTGCCGGAGTAGTTACGTTCGCTACGGTCATGTTTTCTTGAGCACATAACTGTAGGAATCGTTCCAAGCGGGCCGAGCTGTGTTCTGCACCTTGACCTTCATAGCCGTGAGGAAGCAACAATACCAAGCCGTTCTGTAGTTTCCATTTGTCTTCGGCTGCAGAGAGGAATTGGTCAATCATAATCTGCGCGCCGTTTGCGAAATCACCAAACTGTGCTTCCCAGATCGTCAATGTGTCCGGAGCAGCCATGGCATAACCGTAGTCGAAGCCCATTACAGCGTACTCACTGAGCAACGAATTGTAAATCGCAAATCGACCTTCCTTACCAGGGTATTCGTTCAAGAGGCTCACCTCTTCCTCGCTGTCCTCCACCTTCAAGATGGCATGACGGTGCGAGAAGGTTCCGCGCTCTACGTCCTCACCTGAAATGCGAATGTTGAAGTCTTCCGCCAATAGGGAACCGTAGGCCAAAAGTTCGGCCATACCCCAGTCGAGTGCGTTGCGCTCAAATACTTGGGCGGCACGATCGCCGATAAGACGTTCGGTCTTCTTCAAGAATTTCTTACCTGCCGGAAGGGTAGTAATGAATCTGGCAATGTCTTTCAGCTTGTCGACATCAAAGGACGTATCCACCGCATCAAGCATTTGTCCTGGTTTCGCACCAGGGTACTTGTGCCATTCCTCTTGCATGAAAGGGGTGATGACATTGCGCTCGATCTTCTTACTATCGTCGAAATCCACTTCCAACATGGCCTTGAATTCCTCCTGCATCTTCTGCACAACTTCTTGAGAGGCTAAACCCTCAGACATTAACTTCTGGGCATAAATCTCTCTTGGATTTGGGTGCTTAGAAATCGCCTTGTAGAGAATTGGCTGGGTGAAACGTGGCTCATCACCTTCGTTATGACCGTACTTGCGGTAACACAATAGGTCGATGAAAATATCGCGTTTAAATCGCTGGCGGTATTCCACTGCAAGACGGATCGCGTGTACCAAGGCTTCAGGATCGTCACCGTTCACGTGGAGTACCGGTGCCAAGACCACCTTCGCTACGTCCGTACAATAAGTCGACGAACGCGCATCGAGGTAGTTCGTGGTAAATCCAACCTGGTTGTTGATCACAATGTGCAAGGTTCCCCCGGTCTTATAGCCGTCCAAGGTCTCCATCTGCACTGTTTCGTACACAATACCCTGCGCCGCAATGGCCGCATCACCATGGATGAGAATAGGCAGTACCTTTTCACATTCCATCGCGTAATCGTTGTTGATTTTCGCACGTGCAATACCCTCAACTACGGGGTCTACCGCCTCAAGGTGTGAGGGGTTTGGGGCCAAGTTCATCTTGACCTGCTTGCCGTCCGAAGTGGTATGGATGGTCGTATGCCCCAAGTGATACTTCACATCACCGTCAATAGTAATATCATCAAAGGCCTTGCCTTCAAATTCAGAGAAAATTTGCTTGCGCGGCTTGCCAAAGACGTTGGTCAAAACGTTTAATCGGCCACGGTGTGCCATACCCAAAACAAACTCTTCTACACCGTTGCGTGCACCATGATTAACCGCTTCATCCAAAGCTGGAATCAATGATTCAGCACCTTCGATCGAGAAGCGCTTCTGCCCTACGAACTTTGTGTTCAAAAAGGCCTCAAAGCTTACTGCTTGGTTAAGCTTGTGCAAGATCTGCTGCTTCTCTTGGGTATTGAGGTTGGGCTGGTTGTCATTTCTGTGGATCCAGTGCTTGATCCAAGTTCTGCGTTCTGGGTCACGGATGTAGTTGTACTCTACCCCTATACTTTGGCAGTAAATCTTCTCCAAGTGGGAGATAATCTCGCGGAGGGTCGCCGGTCCATTCAACCCCAGTTCAGTGGCGGCATTGAATTCAATATCTAAATCCTCGGCGCTTAGACCGAAGTTTTCGATAGTCAATGACGGCTCGTAGGTACGACGCATGCGTACCGGGTTTGTTTTAGTAAAGAGGTGTCCGCGAGAGCGGTATCCTTGGATCAAGTTCAATACGTGAAATTCCTTGATCACCTCCTCAGGGACGCCGGCACCTTCGAAATCTTCTTCAGAGTAAATTTCTTTTGCAAAATCAAACCCTTGGAAGAATGCTCTCCAACTAGGCTCAATCTCGTCCGGAGTCTTGAGGTAACGCTCGTACTGCTCGTCGATAAACTCGGCATGTACGCTACCTAAAAATGAGAATCTATCCATGTAGAATCTTTGGAATTTGAGTCAAAAGTACAACAGAAAATGCGGTCGCGTATTGGATTATCGCAATAATGATATAGCTATCCTTTATCGGACCAATTTTACCTGATGGGACCAAAAAAAAGCCCCTGCATCAGGGGCTTCATTTTAATACTCTTCTTCGTTCCAGAGGAAGTCCTCTTCTGACGGATAATCCGGCCAAATTTCCTCGATACTTTCGTAGGTTTCTTCTTCCTCTTCTTCGATAGCTTGAAGATTTTCAACTACTTCCAAAGGGGCGCCGGTACGGATTGCATAATCAATAAGCTCATCGCGAGTGGCTGGCCACGGTGCGTCGCTTAGGTAAGATGCTAATTCTAGAGTCCAGTACATATATCTAATCGAACTAAAAATTCACTATTCAAGTGTGCAAAAGTAGTTTTTTACACCACTTATGCAACACCTTTTTAAAAAATGTAAGTGCTTAATAATTAGGCGTCCAGATTCTGTCTTGCGAACCTGCTTTAAAATCCATCCAGCGGGCCATGACGAAGAGGTAATCGGATAATCGGTTTAAAAACGCGGGAATAGCGTCATCGACTTGCGCATTCTCGGCCAATGCAACCACCACACGCTCCGCTCTACGACAAACTGTACGAGCGACGTGGCATTGCGCCGAACCTTCGCAACCGCCAGGCAAAACAAAGTTTTTAAGCTCCGGAAGCTGTTCGTTCCAACTGTCTATTTGTTGTTCAAGGCGCTCCACCAATTCCTCGTCCCATTTTGGCATTGGAAATGAGGCTTCACCTTCTAGCGCAAGGTGAGAACCCATCGCAAAGAGCTGGCTTTGAATGGATTCAGATAGCGGGAAAAGCTCAGATGCACGCGCAACCAAGACGCCGAGGTGGCTGTTTAATTCATCCAAGGTTCCGTAAGCTTCTAGGCGTAGCTCAGCCTTCGAAACACGTGTTCCGTTCAGCAGAGAAGTTTGGCCTTTGTCGCCTGTCTTGGTATAAATTTTCACAGCTTAATATGCACGTTCTTTACGTCCTTCAACATAATAAATGAAGGAACGGTTCACGACGCGATTTCCACCAGGGGTTGGGTAGTTCCCACTGAAATACCAATCACCTGGATTCCCAGGACAGCTTGCATGGAGGTCCTCAATATCTTGGTATAGGATACTCACCTTCGCCTTTACGCCTTCTGGGGTCAAGATTTCTGCAATCTTATCGCTGATTTCTTGTGCCGTAAATGGCTCATAAATCTCTTTCACAAAGTTCTGTACCTCCGTATCGGCCATCTGCTCTTGGGCCTTACACTTCTTGTACACCTCTTGAATCAATTCCCCTTGTCCGCGGTCTTTCAACAACTCAACGGCTGCGCGGAAGGCAACGAAATCACCCATACGGGCCATATCAATACCGTAGCAATCCGGGTAACGAATTTGCGGTGCCGATGAAGCGATAACTATGTGCTTAGGGCCTAAGCGGTCAAAGATTTTCAAGATGCTCTGACGCAAGGT
>BB_Man_B_Liq_inBBDRAFT_1000235_pt1 | contig 10780 bp, 15 predicted proteins | sample BBManParaguerPR_4_FD_10244 | JGI IMG/M metagenome (IMG submission 10244) | reverse complement strand
CTGTCACGAAAAAGAAATGGGATAGGGGGGGGGGGTTATGTACCTGTGGGGGAATTGCGCATATTTGCACGCACGCAGACAAAAAAATAGACCCTCAGACTGGGGAAAGTCAGAGGATCAGGTTTAAAGAGAATTGAGAATTAATTTGTTTATTGAGGGGAACCCCTATGGAATCCACAGAGATTCAATTGTTTTCTGACACTTTTGATGTCAACCAGCTAACCTCGCAAGAGACCCGTGAAAATCTCTATTTATCTATAAACCAACTCGATGTAAATAAGCTTAGCGACGCAGAAATCCGTCAGAGTTTTAGCGGAATTAAAGTTGCCCTAGGTGTATTTATTCGTCAGTTTGTTAAGTTAGAAGGAGAGATAAAAGATATTAAGTTCACCCAAGTTGCCTACGAGGCAAAAATGGAAAGGTTGTTCCTAAAGGGTAAGATGGAAACACAAGAGCTAAGAAAAGAACTAGAAACCATGAGATCGCAAGATCGACAGATGGAGAAAGTAGTTGAGGTGGCAAAGCTCCTCAAAGATAATAACTACGCTCCTATGGCTATCAAATCCATGATGAGAGGGATTGCTAAGGGGGACATCCTCAAAGACATCGAGGTGCCTGAGGACCTAGAAGAACGGGTGCGGTGGGCTCAAAATAACGGCTTCCGATGGAATAAAAACAATCGGCCTCCAGCAAAAACTGCAAAACAAGTAGAGCTTCTTGAGTTGTGGGAAATGGAGTTCCATAAAGGTAGGTCGTTGTCTCAGGAGCTATTGCTTGATAAAGATTTTGTCCTTGAGTTAGGAAAAGGTGCCCCGGCTGGTGCTCTTCAGGCTATCGAAGAAATACTGGGGTACCAACTTGAAGAACGCAAGAAACTCTCCACATTTAATTGTTATCAAAAAGCAATTAAAATATTAGAAGAGAAACTAACCGACGAAAATTCTATAGTATCTGTAGTCGTTAGTTCTATGGACTTTGATGAGTTAATAGTAAATATATTCGGAGAAGTAAGTAAACCAACCTACGATAAAATTACAAATGGCCTGAACAAATTGCCCAGGCCACTAGTTGCAGAGAATGTACTATCTCAGCTTAAAATTTATTTCTCCACAGAATTATTTCCTATATTTATAATTCCATCTCAAGAAACTAACCCGCTAACTTTATTACCAAAGCTCCAAGGTAATACTTACGATAAAAAACTCTTGGAGGTAATCGAAGAGAGCATTAAAACCCAATAACCACATCTGGAGAGATAGATATGATCTTTTTCAGATCGATATGCTTATAAAGAACGTTTTCTATCCCTCCTCTTTCATAGAGCCACTGATTAACTTCTTCTAGAATTTCAAACTTAGTGGAGGATTTTTGAACATGAAACCAATTACCAAGACATTTATTTCTAACGTAAAAAGCTTTAACTTTAATATCCTCGGCTTTTAAGCTCTCACAGAGTTCATTAGTAAGAATTACTGCGCCCCAAGTTTTTTTAGAATCTCCCCACTCGTGATTTTCTAGTTCAAGCTTGCAGATTGCTTTATAAAAAGTCCCTAGATTTTTCTTTCTTTGCTCAAAATCTAGCGGTTCCCAGAGCAATCCGGTTACAATGCTAGAGATAACTCTAATATTTGTTTTTGAGGTAGAGCTTGGAGGCCTGCCATGAGATTTTTTAAAAAGTTTTTTGGCCGCTTTTATTGTTGCTGCAACAACATCTAAATGCTTTGTAGTAAAGTGATATTTTACCCAATCAATACAACTAGCTCTACTAGCTAACAATATAATTGATAGAGTAGGGCCAACTTCTTCGGGCTTTTCATCATATTTTTTAAGAAGAGCTTTAATTGTACGAGTGTACGTGCTTTTTCTACAACTCATTGAGCCAATACTGGCCATGCGTCTTAGGCATTGATAAAACTCCTCTTCATTGTAAAGTCCGCTGTTGTAAGCTTTAAATAGAGCTTCCATTGTAAAATTCCCAGCAAACTCAAATATCATTTTCCTAGAGTTTTCTCTAGTTTTAGAATATTTGAATGCTCTATTTAGCGAACTAACCGGAAGAAACTCTACTATGCTTACCATAGAGTACTGATTTAACTGAGGGCTAAGCAAAGCAGCCCTAGCAAACGGCTCTAGTTGTCCCGTCGATCTAGAGTAATACCCGATTCCATTGGCCCACATTTCTGGGTTATCATGTATTTCTCCTATCTTTTTAATCCAGCTATCCTCATCGAAAAGCTTAAGCATTTCAAATGCCGGGTTTTCTAGAACTTCTTCTAGATACAAACGAGCCGCAGCCCTAAGAGTAAGGGCATTGGCATTAGGGTTTGATGCAACTGCTTTCCTAACTTTTACAGATTTAGAAGAATTCCAAATCTTATTAAGTTGCTCAGGAGGTGTTGCTTCGTTTTGTGCAATCTCTAGGAGTTCTTTGTTAGAGACCTTGGCCATTTCAGCGCTTGCGACGTTTGTCAGTGTGAAGCTTTACGAAAATATCATGCCAAAGAACTTTAGAACATTCATGTGAGCAAATATAATCAGCGCTTAATTTGGATTTATACGTAGTGCTTTTGCCACAAATTGCACAAGGCTTTTTCTTTTCTTGCACTGCGTAAATATCATTTTCAAACTCTTCTACCGGAGTCTGAGAGAAGTAAGTCTTATTTTGTGCCATGGGTTTGGCCTATGTTTACCTATTTATTATATCAGAGATTTTTCAATTTATCTACAATTTTTTTCTTTTCTTCTCTTACCTTAGTAAATTTTTCTCTAGCCTTACGTTTTTTGTCTCGTACTCGCTTAAGCTCTCTGCGAGCCAGCGCAAATACTCTCCATATAACTTCAGAAATAGATGCGTCTTCAAACAGATCCCTCCATTCATCTAGTTCTTTTGCAACTTCTTCTCTGACTCGGATTGTTCTATATTTAACCCTAGGCTTTCTTTGAGGGGGAGGTTCTGGTGTTCTGAATAGACTGCTCACAGTTTATGGTAGAGTAGGTGTTATTTAATTAACTTTAAACTGTTGTGACAACAAAATGAAAGAACCAACACAGTGGCCGGAAATATACGTTGAGAGTAAGTTCTTGCGCCGCAAAGATATTATTGAAAAAGTAGTCAGAACAGACGCCACTACGTGCCATGTTACTTTCGACCATCCTGTTCTTGGAACTGTGACAGAAATTTATGAACTTATTTCAACTCATGGGCTTTTATGCTTAAAATGTTGTTTTCCTCACGAGATGCAAAACCCAGAGGAAATGGAAATAGTAAAAGATTATTATAACAACTTTATTCTTGAAGGCCACGATACCTACCTAGAATACAACAACGAGAATCTTGGTTGGTACGTTTTGTCACGAAATGTTGAAGACGAGGAAAAAGAGGCCATTCGTGGTATATAATAGTAGGAGACACAATGCACCTATGAATAGCCTTCCGTCTGGGACTTGCATGGTTCCCGTTTCCATCAACCAGGAACTAAAAAATTCTTATCTAACCTATTCAGTCTCAATTTTCAATCGTGCGTTGCCAGATGTCACCGACGGGTTGAAAGTCGCCCAGCGTCGTATTATCCTTGGTCTCAAAGATCTAAATCTAAAACCAAATGGGCAATATAAGAAAGTTTCAAGGCTCGAAGGCCACGTACTGGGCTCGTACCACCCTCAAGGAGGATGCGCCGGTACGGCTATCAACATGGGCCAAGCCAATAGTTTTAGGTATCTACTTACTAACATTCACGGTAACGTCGGTGGTAGTATCCAGACAGGTCCGTCAACCGGCCAATCCATCAGCGAAGACGCTCCAGCTGCAGCGCGCTATCTTGAGGTAAAGTCCAGTGAGTTCACCCAAAACGTCTACATCAACGAGATTGACAAAGAGAGTTGTGAATGGCGTGATAACTACGACGGGTCGACACAGGAGGTACATCGGATTGTCCCTGCTATTCCCTCCCTTCTTGTTAACGGTGGTGTTGGAATCGCTGCTGGCTATGCTTGTAATCACATATCTTACAACCTCTCCGAGGTAATCAAAGGCACCGTAGCCTATATCCAGAACAAAAAGATTACAGACAAAGCCCTCTATAAGCATATCACCGGTCCCGATCTTCCTCAAGGAGCTCGTATTCTCAAAGACGACGGAGTATATGCTGCTTTTGCCTCCGGCCATGGCTCGATCAAGGTCTATGGCAAGTGGGAAGTAAAGAAAGTTCCTTATAAGAAGAAGTCTAAGCGAGATGCAATTATTGTTACCTCGTTGGCTAGTGGATCGTCTGAGAGATTCCTAGAAAAAGTTAAATCTGCAGTAGATGCAGGAAAGATCGATCAAATTGTTGATGCTGCTGACCACTCATCAACGGAAGGCATTCATATCGAGCTGGTTCTCAAGGCCAACGCCGATGCCCAAATGGTTATCGGACAGCTTCTTGCTCATACAAATCTCTATGATACGATCGGCGTTAATGCCATGGCCATCAAAGAGTCTCTCCCTGAGATGTTCGGGGTGAAGGATATCATTGCAACTTGGCACAAAAGCCGTTGCAAGGCCCTTATTTCGCGCTATAGCGCCGAATGTGTCCGAATTCAGGACCGGATGCACATCCTTGATGGTTTTTTGATCATTCTTGCGGATATCGATGCGGTAATTAAGACCATTAAATCCAGCAAAACAAAGGAAACAGCTCAGAATAACCTTCGCAAGAAGTGGAAACTCAGCGTTCCTCAGGCCCAGGCGGTCCTGGCTATGCCTCTTAGCCGCCTCGTTAATGCCGAGCGACTCGAATTGAAGAGGGAGAAGGAAGAACTTCAGCAGAAATACGATGAGTTGCAGACTCTGATCAATGACTCAGCGGCGATGGATAAGCATATTATCGGGCAAATTCGTAGTTTCCGTCAATTTGCCGACAAGCGCCGAACAGAACTTGTCGATCCTAACGAAATTGGTGCAGAAAAAGCAAAAGTTATTGCTCCGCCAAGGATGAGGAGGGTAAAACCCCTTACTCCTCAAGAGATGTACAAAAGGAAAGGCAAGGAGTTGGGCATGAAGCGAACAATTGTAGCAAAATTCCTTGCGGAAAACCAAATGGGCAAGGATATAGCTTCAAAATGGGCGGAATTTGTTGAGGATTGGCAGCACGAGCAGCAAATGACTACTCGAAAGGGCGCTGCTCAACGCAAAAAACAACTTGAAGAGCTGAAAAAATGGGGCAAAAGCCAAGGAATGCGGTCTAGAGGCAAATATGCATGGAATGCGTTCATTGTTGGCCGAGAAAAGATGAAAATTAGGGAACTCAAAGCCGAACTCAAGGAATGGATGGCCAATATTGACGCAATTTAAAAATAAATAGAGCAGTTTAAAGCTACGTAGTGAAAATTACAGATGAAACTGCCACGAACAGCTATATTATTACTCCGAGGAGTGGAAGGGTGTGGGGTAAGCACCTACGCCCGCCACTTTAAAGCATATTTTGACGAACATAATCGCGGAAAGTGCGATATTTTTGCCCTAAACCTCAGTGTAGGTAGACCCGATACCTCTACAGACCTACCTATTACAAAATTTGCCTTTGATGAGGCAGATGAGTTAGTTCGTAGAATTAACGAAGAGTACGATCTAAGCCTTGTATTCTCTGTCCCGGCTAAAAATGCCAAAGAAGAAATTGTAAATAACTACGTAGAACGCATCCTAGAGAAAATTAAATCTCCTAAGTGGCTGATCAATCACGATCACCACTATTTGTCTATTGGTAGGAACGCTGACTTCGAGAATGCTATTAAAGCCTGCGACGGAGTTCTCTGCCACTCTCTAGCAGAAACTAAATGTGGGTTTATTCGCTGGATGAAGAAGAGAGAAATAAAAACAAGAGTAGAAAAGCTAGATACTTTCTTCCATATCCCGTTGGTTGGTAACTTAGTTACTTTTGACAAAACTAACCGACTAAAGCGTCTTATCAATGCCTCTAGAGCTGTTGCATGGAAACGTTCGAGTCTTGTGCTTAACTTGCACAAAGAACTCGCTAAAAAGAATTTTGTAACAGAGATGATTGGCTTTGAAAGATCCATAGCCGGCTACTCACAACTTAAGAACTACGAGGGCAAACTCGATTGGTATGTCACTGACGAATTTGAGAAGCCGGTAAAAGCGCCGTCTGCTTTTTCTAACGCCCAAGTAAACGAAAGGTTCTTTGATTTTGTTGATGATGAGGGACAAGATCCTAATAAGATGTATGTTTTTGGATCATATGACCACAAAAGAGGTTTGAGACGTATATGTCAAAGCGCATTTGCCACTCATCCTAGATCTTTTGAGCACAATGGACTTGATTACGGCAATAATCACGAGTATCAAGGTCTTGAAGCTGCTCTTCTCTCTGTTCCTATTTTTCATCGCCATTTTCTGGAAACTGTTACCCTTCCTGATACTGATGTACCTCTTTCTGCCATAGAGTCCTTTATTTCCATGGACGATGATAATAATCACCTCAAAAATGGCGGCCCGAATGTCTTAAATCCTTCGGATCTTGTAGAAAAGCTTGATGAGATTTGGAATAGTAGATACACGCAATACCGCCAAGAGTCGTTTTCCATAATCAATACGTACTATGCGTCGTGGGTACTTATACCCAAAATGCTAGACAGGCTAGGGCTTTTGACGCCATAGCTTTGTAATCTTGTTTAAAGAATCGTTACACTGGTTTACATTTCAAACTAAGTGGTCTATAATGACCTAGTCGAACCAAGGCGACTGTCAAACGCTTCTGGACACCCCTCAAACCAAGACCTATAGGGTGTATAAATCACGTCTTTCATACCCAGGCCTGAGGGTGGCTTGGGAATAGTAAAACCGTCATTTCCCTGATGATTCTACTTTCTTGAATTTAATGTCTGCTTCAACTCTCTCACGTCAACAATCCCAATCAACTTGGGAATCTTTTTGCGAATGGGTCACTTCGACCAATAATCGCTTGTATGTCGGCTGGTTTGGCGTTCTTATGATCCCAACCCTTCTTGCCGCTACTATTTGCTTCATTACCGCTTTTGTTGCTGCTCCTCCTGTGGACATCGACGGCATTCGTGAACCAGTTGCTGGATCTCTCATGTACGGTAACAACATCATCTCCGGTGCTGTTGTGCCCTCCTCGAACGCCATCGGCCTCCACTTCTACCCCATCTGGGAAGCTGCTTCCCTCGATGAGTGGCTGTACAACGGCGGTCCTTACCAGCTAGTTGTTTTCCACTTCCTCATTGGTGTCTTCTGCTATATGGGTCGTGAGTGGGAACTTTCCTACCGCCTGGGCATGAGACCTTGGATCTGTGTTGCTTACTCTGCTCCTGTTGCAGCAGCATCCGCAGTTTTCCTCGTCTACCCATTCGGGCAAGGTTCGTTTTCTGACGGTATGCCTCTCGGTATCTCTGGTACGTTCAACTACATGCTTGTCTTCCAAGCAGAGCACAACATCCTGATGCACCCCTTCCACATGCTTGGTGTGGCTGGTGTTTTCGGTGGTTCACTGTTCTCCGCAATGCATGGTTCACTTGTCACATCTTCGCTTGTAAGAGAGACAACTGAAACCGAGTCTCAGAACTATGGCTACAAGTTNGGTCAAGAAGANGANACNTACAACATCGTTGCNGCTCATGGTTACTTTGGTCGCTTGATNTTCCAATATGCATCTTTTAACAATTCTAGAAGCTTGCATTTCTTCCTNGCTGCGTGGCCAGTGGTGGGAATCTGGTTTACCGCCCTCGGCGTCTCGACCATGGCTTTCAACCTCAACGGCTTCAACTTCAACCANTCCATNGCTTCTAGTGAAGGTCATGTTGTAAATACCTGGGCTGATCTTCTGAATCGAGCAGGTCTTGGCATGGAAGTTATGCACGAGCGCAATGCCCATAATTTTCCATTGGATTTGGCGGCAGCCGAGTCTACTCCTGTGGCTCTGCAAGCTCCAACTATTGGCTAACCTTTAATAACGATTTCTCTTATTAAAGGAAACCCACTAAACTTTTAATAAGACCACTCTCTAAACCGTCACACCACTCCTTTACAGGGGTGGTTTTTTATTCTATAATGACTTCATACACACAGGAGGACAACTGATGACTGACCAGCACCCACTGACTGACTGGACACTTTTCGAAAAGTTCGGTGTTTATTATGGCGATCTATGTACTTTTAATGCTGATGACATGCGTGCCGCTGCCGATTGGCAGTTGGAGCAGGTGATTGAGTGGCTGAAAGAGCACGCGGCTGAGTATTCGTATGAAGACTACTATGGCGCTTGTTACAACGAAAACGGATTGCTTGACGACTTCAAAGAAGCAATGCGCCCCACCAACACACAGGAGGACAACTGACCACTTCCTAAACCGTCCACCACTCCTTCACAGGGGTGCTTTTTTATTGTATAATACTCTCATACACACAAACACCTGATGACTGACGCAGCATACAAAGTTTGGGAAGCATTCAAATCAGAATTGATTGTTGAACCCACTGATGATATGAAAGAAGCACTTGCTACTGCTATTCGTGAGATTGCTAATCAACATCATGAAGGTGTAGAAGATATGGTAGTTGATGCTCAAAAACTTTATGAACTTTCTTATGATGTGGAGGCACTATGACTGAACCATTAAATCATAAATTAGATGTAAGTAAAATCAAAACACTCATAGATGTAAAGAATCTCTTTGAGTGTATGTGTTTGTCTTCTAATGCGAGTGAAGAACACGAAAATTATGAACTTCTCAAAGAGTATTTTACTATTCCAAATGATCCACAAGAACTCAAACTTGAATTACCACGCAAGTCATTAGAAGAAATCTCACAAGAATTTGATGAGAAGATTGATGAGCAGATTAAGGATGTAAAATATAAGTTTGAACAACTCAAATACCGTCAAGAGTATCAGTTTAGTGAAAAGATTGCCAGGATTATTGAGGATATTGAGTATGCTCGCAAGAATGGAAGTTTTCCACCCAAACTTACATTAGATTGCTCTAAACTTACTGTGACTGGTAGTAATATTACTTCCAATTTTATGATTAAAGAAGGTGGTAAAGAAGTTGGTTATTATACAACTGGTAATGGATATTTTAGATATTGTATGAATAAGAAACCGACTGCGATTGTTCGGTTCTTTGTGAATAAACTTTTAGGTTTTAGGTGGATAGACACTTGAAGAACCAGACAGAGAGACCTTCGGGTCTCTTTACAAGAACTCAAAACACTGGTAGAAAATCTGGAAGCACTCTAACTTTTAATAAGGATTTCTCTTATTAAAAGATAACCACTAAACCTTTAATAAGACCACCCCTCTTGACAGGGGTGGTTTTTTATTGTATAATACTCTTGTAATCAATCAGGAACCATGACCTACGAAGCCACCGTCCAGTTCAAATTCGACGCTACCTACACTCATGATTATAATCGTGGGTTTGCATCTCATCTTGGTGATGATGATTTCCTCCCTGAAGAGCATTTCCTAATCACTGCTCCTGCTGGTGATCTCAACTGTAAGCAGTATTTCAAACTGTTTGAGAAGTTTATGCTATGTGTAGGCATGTGCCCCAGTTCTATTCGTTCTGGTGCTATGTCATTGGTCTTCAATGATATGGTAAAAGAAGAAGATCAACGTAAGGTCTGTAAAGAGTATGAACTGACCATGGATGAAGATCTCCATGAAAAGTTTAAGGAGTGGAAAAACCTTGATGCGGCATTTGAGCATCACAAAGAGAATGTTGTGAGTGAACCTAAAGCTTCAGGTATTGATGCGGCATTTGATAGTGCTGATGGAGTATCATAATGGGCATGTTTGATTATTTACGAAGTTCTTATTACTTTGATGAGGACTTCAAGGATCAATGTCAAACAAAAGACATTGAAGAGGGTATTAGTGGCACAATGTCGCAATACTGGATCTCTCCTGATGGTCAATTGTATTTAATTGACTACTCCCGTACTGCTGACTTTGTAGAACTCAAAGAAGGTGATGAGGGATATAACGATAAGTTAGCACTCTTTAACTTTAAGTGGATTCCAAATGGAACTCATGGTAAAGTTCGACCTTTGAATATCACCAAATATGTGGTAATATATCCAGAGAAGTGGGAAGGTCAATGGGAGGATTGGCCAGATTGCCGTATTCATTTTGTGGATGGTATAGTACAAGACTACAAAATCTTATCTAAAGGAGAACAATGAAACTCTTTGATTACTGCCACTACGAAGACTTTGGAGATGAGTGGTATTTCCAACTACTCTCAATCCCTAATAAATTTGCTCTCATTGATATGGTAGTTCAGTGGGATGAGTATTCTGGTCCTGAATGGTTTCCATCTCTAATTGCTCGTATCGGACCCCGTGACATTGGATTCTCATTTAGATGGAGACACTTTGAGATTCGTTTTGATGTGCTAGACTTTGAACCACGCAATCTAAATAACTACCGAGAGGGTAGAACTGTTTACTATACACTGAAGAATCCCAATGACTGACGAACAAATTAGAACGCTTCGTAATCTCATTAAAGATGAGATCGAATTTGCCCAGATTGATGGTGTGATGACTGAACAAAAAGGCGATTTTTTCATTGACAAGGAAACAAACATGTTATATATTTTTAATGGGAATAAATGGTTAGAAGTTGTCCTAACCTCTGTATTGAAAAATAAAACAAATGATTGATATTACAATTCGTCAATCAAATCCTAACTGTTTGGTGTATTATACTATCACAGTAGGAGATTGGATCTATGATGGTGATGCCCTTGATATTAATTC
>BB_Man_B_Liq_inBBDRAFT_1000234_pt1 | contig 10793 bp, 4 predicted proteins | sample BBManParaguerPR_4_FD_10244 | JGI IMG/M metagenome (IMG submission 10244) | reverse complement strand
GTTGAAGCGGCAATGGAAATTGATGATGTTGCTCGTACAGTAGGTGTAACTATGAACGGTACTGCTCGTTTGGACCTTGGCGATGTTGTTGAAGGTTTGAGTGCTACTGCAAATGCTGGTTACGATCAATACGGAACAATCCGTAAAACTTACTTGCCAAAATCTACTCCTTACGGTGTAGCTGATAACGGTATTGCTGCTCAGAAATACGGTCAAGTTTCTTCTAAAGTATTGGAGACTTACTTGAACTACGATAACGAAGTAGCAGGTAACATGATGAACCTTACTGCTGGTTACTCATGGCAAGAAAACAACTACGAAGGCTTTGGTGCTCGCGCTAAGCAGTTCGTAACTGATAACTACAGCTTCAACAACCTAGATGGTGGTGGTTTGGCTGAACTAGGTGATAAGTACTCTTACCGCGGTCAGTCTCGCTTGATCTCTTTCTTCGGTCGTGCGAACTACGATATCGCTGGAAAGTACTTGGTGACTGCTACAGTACGTCAGGATGGTTCTTCTAAGTTTGGTGCTGATAACAAGTGGGGGGTATTCCCATCTGCTGCTGTTGCATGGCGTTTGAGCGAAGAAGCTTTCGTTCCTGAAATGTTCACTGACTTGAAGCTACGTGCTGGTTGGGGTGTTGTAGGTAACGAAGCTATTGGTGAGTACCAGAGTATTGCTCGTATCGGTACTGGTTCTGCTGCTGTTATTGGCGGTTCTTCAACTTCTGGTACTGGTTACTTGAACCCTGCTAACTCAGGTCTACGTTGGGAAAGTACTGCTTCAACAAACATCGGTTTGGATTGGGAATTGGACGGTGGTAAGTTCTACGGATCTTTCGACGTGTTCCAGAAAAACACTTCTGACCTATTGTTGACTGTACCAGCTCCTGCACCATCTGTTGCTCCAACATTGTTGGCTAACGTAGGTGCTACTTCTAACAACGGTTTTGACTTGATGTTGAACTACAGCTTGGTAAGCACTTCTGACTTCGGTTGGGACATTGGTGTAAACCTATCTCGTTCACGTTTGATGGTTGAAGACCTAGGTACTAACGAGCAGATCTTAACGGGTCCTATCGGTGGTGCTGGTCAATCAGGTGCATACTCTCAGAAACTTGTTGTAGGTCAAGCTTACGGTACATTCTACGGTTTGGTATACAACAGTGCAGACGGTTCATACAGCAGCGAAGCAGATATTATCGGTATCGCTCAGCCTGATTTCACTTACGGTATCTTGAACACATTCCACTTCGGAAAAATCAACGCTAGCTTGTTCTTGCGTGGTCAGCAAGGTGGTGATGTATTCAACAACACTGCAATGGAGTACACTACTCTTGATAACTTGAACACCAACATTAACTTGATGAAGCCAGCTCTTGACTTCGACGATGCAATGTTGACTTCAACACCAACTTATTCTTCTCAGTGGATCGAAGACGCATCATTCTTACGTATCGACAACTTGAATATCTCTTATGATTTAGACGTTCAAGGAGTAGATTGGTTGAACTCAGCTGTTGTAGGTCTTAGCGGACAGAACTTGTTCTTGTTCACCGGCTACACAGGTTACGACCCAGAGGTTAACACGGATGCATCTGCAAACGGTGCGCCTTCTTTGGGTGTTGACTACATGAACTACCCACGTGCTCGCACTATTGCGGTGAACGTGAAATTCAACTTGAAATAATTTAAACAGATCAAACAATGAAGAGATTTTCGAAAATCGCATTGATTGCAGCCGCCGCCGTATCAACGCTTACGTTCCAGAGCTGTACTGATCTTGAAGAAACTATCTACGAGGATATTACCTCAGATAACTTCTTCTCAAGCGAAGGCGATTACTACTCTGTACTCGTTAACGCTTACGGTAACCTTCGTCCGTTCTTGTGGAACTACTTCAATATTTCACAAGTAACTTCTGACGAAACTATTGTTCCTACCCGTGGTGGTGACTGGGGTGATGGTGGTGTTTGGCGCGAATTGCACCAGCACAACTGGACACCTACAAACGGTCACGTAGTAGGTATGTGGAATGACATCAACAAAGGCTTGGCTCAGACCAACCAGTTCATCTACGACTTGGAAGCTGCTGACCAGTCTTTGTTTAGCCAATACAGCTACACAGAGATGATGGCAGAAGCACGTACACTACGTGCGTACTACTACTTCATGTTGATGGACTTCTGGGGTGATTGTGTAATCTTGGATGCTGCATCTATCGATCCAGCAAACTTGCCATCACGTTCTCCTCGTGCTGATGTATTTGCTTACATTGAAAGTGAATTGAACGCTGCCATTCCAAACTTGGCTGCTTCTCACTCATCTGACCAGTACGGTCGTGTGACTAAGTGGTCTGCATACGGTATCCTTACTCGTATGTACATGAATGCAGAAGAGTTTACAGGTACTGCTCGTTGGGCTGATGCTGAAGCTGCTGCAGATGCTATCATCAACAGCGGTAACTTCTCTCTAGAGGCTGATTTCCACGACAACTTTGTTGTAGAAAACCAAGGTTCTACTGAAACTGTATTCGCTATTCCTAACATCCAGGCCGGTGGAATGGGATGGACGCTAAACATGCGTACACTTCACTACCACCAACTACCTGCGTCTCCATGGAACGGCTTCTGTACGCTAGCTGATTTCTACAACACGTTCGATACTGCGAATGATGTTCGTTCTGAAATCTTCTTGGTAGGTCAGCAGTACGATTTTGTAACGGGTGACCCATTGCAAGATCGTCAAGGTAACCCACTAGACTTCACTGCTTCTTTGCCAGGTATTACTGGTGCTTCTGAAACAAACGGTATCCGTGTGTTGAAGTGGGAAGTTGATCAGGCAAACGCTGGTGGTGAAGCTGGTAACGACTACGCTGTAATCCGCTACGCTGATATCTTGTTGCACAAAGCTGAGGCTTCTTTGCGTCAAGGTGATGATGCTACTGCGCTATCTATTGTTAACGATATCCGTGCACGTGCCGGAGCAACTGCGTTGACAGCAATCACTTTGGATGATATCCTTGATGAGCGTGGATTTGAGTTGGCTTGGGAAGCTGTACGTCGTTTGGATTTGATCCGTTTCGGCAAGTTTACCGATGCTTGGGAATTGAAGGATGCTCAACAAGATCACGTGAAGCTTCTTCCTATTCCAACTGAGGCTTTGGGTGCAAATCCAAACCTTACTCAGAACCCAGGTTACTAATACATAGCCTGTCACTCTGAAACTATGTTTTGCAGGAAAGCCCGCACTTTGTGCGGGCTTTCTTCATTATATTGAACCCTCGTTCTACTCCGCTTACCATGAAGAAAATAGCACTATATGGGCTGCTTGCTGCGGCCTTGTCCAATTGTACTTACGAACCCGAAGTTGAAGCGTTGTTCACGCAAATGGAATCGGCCAGGATTGGTATAGATTTCCAAAATAATCTCGCGTATGACAAAGACTTCAATGTGTTCAACTACCGCAATTTTTACAATGGTGGTGGTGTTGCTGTTGGAGATATTAATAACGACGGTTTTGTAGACCTCTATTTTACTGCGAATCAAACCTCCAATAAGCTCTACCTGAATAATGGTGATTGGACGTTCACTGATATCACGGACGTTTCTGGAACGAACGGAAAGCAAGCTTGGTCTACGGGTGCTGCGATGGCCGATGTGAACGGTGATGGTTGGTTAGATATTTATGTAGCCAATTCTGGGGACATAAAAGGCGATAGCCGTGCCAACGAGCTCTTCTTGAACAATGGAGATAACACATTTACCGAAGCTGCCGAGGCTTGGGGTGTGGCCGATCAAGGATTGAGTACACACGGTGTATTCTTTGATTACGACCGTGATGGTGATTTGGATTTGTATGTATTGAACAACAGCTATCGTGCAATTGGCAGCTTTAACCTGCAAAAAAGCTCGAGAGAAATCAGGGATCCTGAAGGTGGAGATAAGCTTTATAGAAACGAGGGAGGTCACTTCATCGATGTAAGTGAGGCCGCCGGTATTATGGGAAGTGAAATAGGCTTTGGCCTTGGAACAACCGTTGGGGATGTGAATGGCGACGGATGGCTCGACATTTATATATCCAACGACTTTTTTGAAAAAGACTACCTGTACATCAATAAAGGCGACGGCACCTTCAGTGAAGAATTGGAGAAGCATATGCGCCATACATCATTCGCCTCTATGGGGGCTGATATGGCAGATATCAATAACGATGCAGCTCCCGATCTTTTTGTAACGGATATGCTTCCGCAGGGGGTGCGCCGATTGAACCAAACCACCACCTTTGAAAATTGGGACGTGTATCAGGGAAAATTGGATTGGGGCTATTACCACCAGTTCAACCGCAACATGCTGCACCTGAATACTGAAGACGGTGATTTCATTGAAATTGGCCAGCTTTCGGGCGTTGAAGCGACCGATTGGTCTTGGGGTGCGCTAATCGCTGATCTCGACAACGACGGATGGCGAGACTTGTACATTTCAAACGGTATTGCACACGACCTCACCGACCAAGATTACATTAACTACATCAGTAACGAGGAGGTAATGCGAAGCATTGTGACCGAAGAGGGTGTGAATTATAAAGAACTCATCGACCTGATGCCCACTACTCGCATCCCTAACTATGCGTATAAAAACGTAGCTGGGGGGTACAAGTTTGTAGACCACGCAAAAGAATGGGGCCTTAGTATCCCTAGTCATAGCAACGGATCTGTGTATGCCGATTTAGATAACGACGGCGATTTGGATTTGGTTGTAAACAACGTAAACCAAGAGCCTTTCATTTGGCGTAATAATGCAGAAACCATTCACCCAGAAAACCATAGTATTCAAATCGAACTTCGCGATGGCGGGAAGATGAGTATTGGCGCCAAGGTCTATGCGTACGCCGACGGCAACCGTTTCTATGCAGAGAATGTGCCCATGAAAGGATTTCAAAGCTCTGTGGATCCGCGAATTCATATTGGATTAGGCGCGCACGCTACATTGGATAGCTTAGTCGTGGTGTGGAGTACTGAAGAACGAACGGTACGCGCCAATGTTCCTGCGGACCAATTATATGTTATCACTCGAGAAGAATTGACAGCCAGCACGGCCCAAGAGAAGAATCACGCCGCAGGCTTTTTAACTATGAATTCTATCTATGGTGGTCGCACAGAAACCCCATTCAGCCAGTTCAACGAGGAGCGACTTATCCCTCAAATGACGACAACTGAGGGCGCTCGTTTAGCCATGGCCGACGTAAACGGCGACGGGTATGTGGATTTCTATCAATGTGGATCGACAGACCAACCAGGCCAGCTGTTTTACGGCAGCGATTGGTACGGTTTCGAACAAGATATCGACGCACCGTTCACCCAACACGCTGCATGCGAGGATACCGATGCCCAATTCTTTGATTATGATGGGGATGGAGATCTTGATTTGTACGTTGCCAGCGGGGCAATGGAAGCTGAAAATGGAAGCGACGCCTTAGTAGATCGCATCTATAAAAACGACGGAAGAGGTCATTTCACCTACGATGCCAATGCCCTGCCCGACCTCCCAATTAGAACCTCTTCGGTCGCTGTAGCAGATTTTGATGGCGATGGACTAGACGATGTTTTTGTCGGCGTTCGTGGGGTCAAAGGCCGTTATGGGGTACCCGGTAGCTCGCTGTTTTATAAAAATTACGGTGATGGCGTACTGAGAAATGAGCGCCTTACCTCACGTGGATTCGAACGCATCGGCATGCTCACCGATTGTGCGGCCGGAGATGTTGATGGGGATGGGGATCAAGATTTAGTAGCTGTGGGTGATTGGCAAGGCGTTCGTCTTTGGATGAATGACGGTGGCCGATTCGCTGAGCGCACCCTCGAAGCCGGTTTTAATTACAGCCAGGGTCTTTGGAACACAATACGCCTAGAAGATTTAGATGGTGATGGTGCGCTGGATATTGTCGCAGGAAACTTAGGCGAAAACTGTAGACTCGAAGCCTCGCCTGAAAAGCCTATGGTCCTCTTTGTAAATGACTTTGATGCAAATACCTATTCAGACCCAATTCTCTGCTCATATTGGGGGGATACACTCTTCCCGCGTGTATTGCGACACAACCTGATCAGCCAATTGCCTTACCTTAAAAAGGAGAATCTAAAATATGCAGACTACGCTGGGAAAAGCGTCTTTGAGGTCTTCGATACAACGCAGCTCGAACGTTCTGCCTTATTGCAAGTACAAACCTTACGAACGACTTGTTTTTACAACAACGGAAATGGCGTTTTTGCGCATGCCGCATTACCTATCCAAGCACAAACTGCACCGGTATATGCCATTGATGCACTCGATGTGGACGGTGACGGAGACAAGGACCTCGTGCTCGGCGGAAACCTATATGAGGTTCAGCCAGAATGGGGCCGTTACGACGGTTCTCGTGGGACCGTATTGCTAAACAAAGGCAACAGAGAATGGCGTGCCGCTACCCAATTGCAAAGCGGTCTCAACATCGACGGCCAAGTGCGCGATATCGTTCACTACGAAAGAGACGGTGAGACCTTCGTCCTCTTCAGTAAGGTGGACGGTCCTTTGGAAGAATACAAGCTTTCGAACTAATGAAGCGCTGGCTCTTACTCATATCCTTAGCAGGAGTCGCGTGTACCGCTCCCGAAGAACCCACGTTGTTTAAAGAACGTGCGGCCGCTTCCGGTATTACCTTCCGCAATGACCTGCCCGAGAATGAGCAGCAAAACATCGTAGACTACCTCTACTTCTACAACGGTGCTGGTGTGGCTGTGGCAGATTTTGACCAAGACGGCCTGGAAGACATCTATTTTGTTCGCAACCAAGGGGCCAATGAACTTTATTGGAATAAGGGCGATTGGCAGTTTGAAGAAGACGCCGCAGCTGCAGGTGTACAAGGAGAGTCCGATTTTCAAACGGGCGTGTCCGTTACCGACATTAACGCTGACGGCTTCCCTGACCTCAGCATCAGCGCGGTCGAATACTTGCACTGGAAGGGCAAAAATGAATTTTACCTAAACAACGGCGACGGAACCTTCGCGCAAATCCGTCTGGTCGACGGCGTGGATATCGTAGGGTACGGTCAACAAACCCTGTTTTTTGATGCGGACAACGACGGAGACCAGGACCTCTATGTATTACGTCATAGCGTACACCCATCGGGAGCCTTTAACAATGCTTCGCAGCGCGGGGTCCGCGATCCAAAAGCAGGTGATCTGTTCTTCCTAAACACCGGTGATGCAGAACACCCTGATTTTGAAGACCGCTCCGAAGAATGGGGCATCTTAGGCTCGCAAATAGGTTATGGATTGAGCATCGTGGCCGAAGATTTCAATGCTGACGGTTACCTCGACCTGTTCATTGGCAACGACTTTCATGAAAACGACTACCTGTATTTGAACGAAGGCGGGAAGCGGTTTGAATTGGCCACCGATCAGAGCTTTAGGGCCAATAGCAAGTTCACCATGGGAGCTGATGCCGCAGATTTAGACGGCAATGGATTGCCTGACCTGTTCACGTTGGACATGAAACCTTGGGACGAAGTGGAGCGCAAAAACGCTTTGGGCGCAGAGCCTTTCCACATCCACAAATACAAGCGTGGCCAGGGCTATGTGGAGCAATTCCCAAAAAACAGCATGCACCTGAACGCAGGGACCTTACCTGCAAAGACGGCCGATGTGCCTGTTTTTGAAGATGCAGCTGCTTACCACGGTGTGGAAAGCACGGATTGGAGTTGGGGCGTGTTGCTCGAGGATTTTGACGGCAATGGCACTAAGGACATCTACATCACCAATGGCATCAAACGACGCCCCAATGATTTGGACTACATCCAGTTCCTCAGCAATGGAGGTGGTGGCGCGGCACTTGACGAGCAGATCTACAGCAAAATGCCTCCAGGCGAGGTGGAGAATAGGGCCTTCATGAATTTACCTGCGTATATCGAAGATCGCGCCTTCGTTGAAACGACAGAAAGATGGGGATTAGATTACACAGGCACCAGCAATGGAAGTGCCTACGGGGACTTCAACAATGACGGGAAATGGGATTTGGTCGTGAATAATTTAGACGGACCTGCCCTGCTCTATGAAAACGTATTGGGCGGCCCTTCAACCATGGTGGACTTCGGTGGATATAACGTGTCGTACAAAAAGCGCAGTGGCGCCTTACCGCATTGGAACATTGGAACTCGGGGTTGGCTTAGCAATAGCTCGGGACGAAGAATCGCTGATGATTTTGGCGGTGCTATCTTGGTGCAATGGCCTTCGGGAGTGCAAGAAGCCTTTGTATTACTGCCGGGTGAGTTAAACTATTTGCGTCCTGGTGAGGGCACTGCTATGGGCGTAAAAGATTCGCCTATTCCGGCAAAGTACCAAGTCGCCCTACCCGATACCTTGCCTTTTGGACATGAAGAAGATGCCTATACTTCCTTCGTACAAACGCCACTATTACTCGAAGGTGTCGACGAAATGGGTCCCGCTGGGGCGGTTTGGGGTGACTATGTATACATCGGAGCGAGTTTTAGAAAAACTCCGTTCTGGGCCAGTGAAAACCAAGGTTCTTGGGACACCATTCAGATTTCAGGTGATTTAGAATACGAGGATACGGATGCCGCATTGATTACCCTTGGCAATGGGGATCAGGCGTTGATTGTAGTAAGCGGAAGTAGCCAATTGCCCAACAGCAACGAACGCCAGCAAGATCGCCTATACCTAAAGCCGGGAACCAAGAATTCGGGCAAGGTCATCGAAGGGCCTGGAACAAACGCATCCTCCGTAGCCGTGCTCGATATAGATGGTGACGGTATTGAAGACGCTTTTGTCGGCGAGCGCAGCGTGTGGAACGACTATGGGGCGGCGCCGGAGCATGCGGTGTATTTTGGAACGGCTGAGGGGGCGCTGGAGTGGCGCTCGCAGAATTGGACAAGCGGCCTTGGAATGATTACCGATGCTATCGCCGCAGATTTGAATGGTGATGGAAGAAAAGAATTGGTCGTGGCGACCGATTGGGGCACCGTACAACAAATAGATTTCTCCTCGGAGTCGCCGGTCATCACGAAGTTGACGGAAGCGAGTTTGTGGCGCCACCTCGATGCGGCAGATATCGACGGCGATGGCGATTTAGACTTGCTTGCCGGAGCGGTGGGCAATAACCATGGCATACATCTAAATCCTTCAGAGCCTCTAGAACTTTGGATCAAGGATTTGGACAACAACGGTGACCGCGACTTTCTCTACAGCTATGTAAACCAAGGCAAACGATACCCGCTTTTTGGACGAGACGAGCTCATCAAGGAGAGTGTACAGTACCGTAAATTCTATTTAAAAAACCGCGATTTCTCCGGAAAGGCTTTTGATAAACTCTTTGAGAAGGAACTTGAAGACGCACAACATTTTAGCATTGGAATGACCCAGAGCGAGCTCTTAATAAACAACAATGGAGAGTTTAGGCCGTATAGTTTGCCAGCAAGGGCGAATTGGGCACCGCTCACAGCGAGTTGGTTTGATGGAGAGACCTGGTGGATTGGCGGAGGTTCGGACGCCTTTCATACGAGTATAGGAACGGTTGAAAATATGTGTGGAATGGGTCTAGTTATGGGTGAAATCACCCCGGAATCTAGACCCTCTAAATACCTGCTACGAGGAAGTGTACGCAAATTCCTTCCCTATAAAAATGGCACCCTAGTCTTGCTAAACGACGGACCCGTCTTATTGCTCAAATAGTTACCACATACGCATCGGTTTTGTAACTTACAGCCCTATGCACAATACACTTCTGAAATCTATAGCCATCGTAGGAATGGGGCTGCTTTTACCGCAATGTACCCTTGATCCAGAATGCAGCTGGGAAGACCTTTATCCGGAATACGAGACCTACACACATTACAATGATGTTGAAGGCACAAACCTCGTCCTAATGGGTCCTGAATTTGATCCTAGCATCAACGTGTTTACCGGATATGTCATTCGTACAGATTCCGCTTATGAGGATTTGATCAGCTTCTCGCAAGATGAAGGCTGCCCGGATTGCAACTACCCAACGATCGATTTTTCAGAATGGACATTGGTGGGCTATCCGATGGAGATTTCTTGTTTAGCGACCAATTATCTCAAGATGTCCTCCACGCCCGACGGCTGGCGCTTTGCGGTGAAGACCGTGGACGAGACCAAGTGCAATAGTTTGTTGTGCAACAACTTTAGTTTTAATTGGATTTTGCTGCCGAAATCGGCCGATACGACCACCATTAACTTTGAAGCCGGCATCGCGCGGTACTTCTGCGATTGCTAAACCCCGCCATGAAAAGACTTATAAAAACCCTCCCAATTTTCTTTGCCGCTATGCTGTTGGTGCAGTGCGGACCGAAAGAGCCCTATACCGAACACTCGCGCGATCTCCAGGAGGAGTTTCAAGCGATCACAGAGATTTTAGTACATGATATTTTCTCTCCCCCTGTAGCAGCCCGAGTCTATGCTTATACGGCTACTGCCGCCTATGAAGTAGTGGCGCAAAGCCAATCAGATTACCGCTCTTTGGCAGGACAGTTCCATGATTTTCCAGCCATGCCTTCAGCGCCGACCGAGGAAGCTTATGTGCCTGAAATCGCGGCCTTACATGCTGCCGGTATTGTAGGAAAAGCATTGGTTTTTTCTGAGGACCGCATGGAAGCGCATATGGAGGGGTTGATGGCAAAATTGGCCGGACACCATGGCCAAGAAGCCGTTGAAATTTCCCAAGAATATGGGGCCACTATCGCTGCCGCTGTGCTACAATGGGCGAAGGGAGATAACTACAACCAAAG
>BB_Man_B_Liq_inBBDRAFT_1000233_pt1 | contig 10822 bp, 6 predicted proteins | sample BBManParaguerPR_4_FD_10244 | JGI IMG/M metagenome (IMG submission 10244) | reverse complement strand
AGTAATGCTTGGAANGACCAAAAGGTTTTGCCAGTTAGAGGATGTGTAGGGTGGTCAGGTCGTATTGAAATAACTAATGAATTTTCGGGTAAAGAGGACTGGAGATTCGTGAGATTTTTAGGATTATACATGATAATGTGTGATAAAAATCAAAACGTTAAGTTAGCTGAGCTCTTTGGATGCACACATGAGGTTGCTAAAGACAGAACTTCTGACATTAAGCCTGCTGATGTAGCAGGTCTAGTAGGTACTGGTGCTGATAAGAGCACCTCATTAATTGACTCAAACCATAGGGATCCTTACTGCCCAGAAAAGGATAAAGGATACCTGTATCGTTCACAATGCAGTAAAAATTGGTCAAGCGCATGTTCAGATAATTCCTATAAATCACCCCAAAATTACTTTGGAAACATAACTTATTGTTTCACAAGAAGTACACAAAAGAAAATATATCAAGAGAAGTGGGTACCAGTTGGAATGATGTTCTATGTGGGATTTCATGGGGGAGGGACGAAGTCAACAAACTGCGAAATTAAATTAAAGAGAAACAAGTTACTTTATAACCCACAAATATATGGACCAGGTGAAGGTGTTTCGGCAGGATATTTTGGTGTGAAATCCGGTAGCACAAGTAAACCTAACCCACAAGAGTATCACGACTCTCTTTCTGGTACAGCCCAAAAATGTCGTATGATTCTCCCTGAGTTAGTATCACTAAAGGACTATTGGAGTACCATTGGTAACAATAAAAAGAAACTAATGGCTGTTACATACTAAATAATAATAAAAAATGGAATTACCAATTGATAGAGTTACATTACCTGCAAACAGTGGTGATAGACTGGAGGTAATTAATGAAAATAATCCAGGAGTACCTCTTAAGAGTTGGGTGTATGTAACTGGTGGACTTGGTCAAGTTGGTAGATGGTATTTTGACAGCACAATGAGCAACCCAAATCCATCCACTGGTGGTGATCAATATAGATTTGATCAGGGTGTGGCAATTGATCCCAACACCAAACCTCAAGAGGTTGACCCAGTCACTGGTGATGTTGTTACCCCAGTGGAACACAATCTTGATGTGTCACTGCTTCCTGAAATCACTTTAAGACCCTAAGATAAGAGCAATGAAAACACTCAAAAATACTGACAACTTCATTGTCTACGATTCAGATACTAAAATTCATTACAGAGCTCCCCTTGATCTATTAGAGGAAGAGCTGAAACCTGACATCGCAAAGCAGGCAAATCTTTCCATTGCTGAGTTTGGTCAGGTTGGTTTGATGAAACCAAGTGAGAAATTTGTTTATGATGAGAATACAGGATTACTTGATATTGTTTTCCCAAACACATTTAACTATGTTGGTCTCATCTATGAAGATTATCAACAACCAGACGGTCCATATGATGCTGGTGATTTTTACTATGTTGAACCTGATGATGGATCAAACAGTGTGGTTATTGATCCTAATGACTGGGAAGGTTTGGATAACGCCAGACTTGATTATGACATCACTAACTCAGGTGAAGGATACAGACCCTACTCAGGTCTCTATCATTCATTTGGCATTCCAACTAGTTTGAATGGTGAAACCATCCGCAATACCACCACTTCAGCTTCCAAAGATGCAGTTTTTGATCTTAAAATTAATCTTGGTGTGGTTGAGAGTTTTACAATTCAAAATCCAGGTCAGGGTTTTGAGGTAAATGACATCCTTGAACTCAGTAATGATGAGTCAATGGAGTCTGCTTATATCAAAGTATTAGATATTGATCCAGGCACTCAAGGAATTGTTGATGCAGTTTTGTGTGATAGTAGTGGGGTAGAAAGAGATATTATTGGTTCAAACTTTTACCTACCAAGTTCCGCATCTTATGAGGGAAAACTTTATAACCTGCGTGTGAACCCAGACCCATCCACAAGAATTGAAGTTGACTGTGATATTGTTGATGGTAAAATTACCAAAGTAAAATACAGCAAATCAAGTGGACATACAATTGAGGATAAAACATTCAATGTTATTCACCCTCTAGGTGTTACTACTGAAGCAACTGTAAAGGTAACTGTTATCTCTCCAACTACAGATATCATTCTAAACAAAGGTGATAAACTTGTTTATGACTCACATTTTAATTGGCATGTGATTTCAGATACTCTATCAGAGGAAGCGATCTTTGATATTGTAGGCAAGCCTGGAATCACTAGTGAAAGGAATAATAATGATCAGGCAATTGACGCCAGTGAAAGAGACGTTGTTGATAGAAACAAGGTTTTATTTGAAATCAAGGATGCAAAATACACACTTGATGCAAACAATGATATTGTTATTACAACTTCTTACAGTGGTTTCTTCAACCCCTCAGAGAAATTAAAGTTAGATGGGATTGATGAGTTTGCTGCTCCTGGTTTGATTAGATATCTTACCACAGAAACACTCAATGATGAATACTCGAATGATGAGTATGAGTCGATAAACTATGTGATTAGTGATTCTGATGTCTTACCTGCTAAAGATTATCAAATTAATATCAATCTTACATCAGTGGGCAAGAAAGGTGCTGTAGTGGTTTCCTCAGATTCTGAGGTTGAGCAAAACATCATTAACCAATATACAGGAGTAGGAAATTATTCCAGTGATTACAAAATGATGAATGCAAGGCAGGCATCACAAAACTATTGTCCCAATAATTATTATGTGCTTCCTGAATTAGTCTAACATAAATAATATAAAAAAGTGCAATGACAACTATTAAAAATGAACACTTACTGAGTGTGTATGTCCCAGAAATTGGCACACCTCATTCACTTAGTATTGTTTATCCTACAAACTTAACTCCTGAGATTTTATCAACTGGTTTTATTGATTGTAATACGACATCAACTGGCAATATTAATGACGGAGGAGTTGAGTCACCTATCAGTGGTGCGGTTGGAGTTGGGTTAACTCTCAGTGTTAGAATCACTGATGGCGAAGTAACTAATATTGAAAAGATTTTTAACAGAGGTACAGGATATACACTCAATGAAATAGTTGAAATTGAATACCAGGCAAATGGTGGTCCAAATAAAGCTAAAGTTATTGTAAATCAAGTAGATGATGGTGGTATTGTTCTTGATGTAACAATCATTGAGAATGGGGATTCATATTCAATTGAAAGTGGTGTTATTGATACACTTCAGTTAACTAATGATGATGGTGATTTAGTTGATCTCAAAATTGAAATTTCTAATTCGGATTTCTCAAGAGTTGAGGTTATTTCAAACCCTAACATCACACCAACAGCCTTTGCTACAGTTGGCGATAACTTAAATGTTGTTGATTCACTTGGTAATGTTTATTGCGAAGTTACTGTAAACACAATCAGTGAAAAAATTAGTGGTGGTATTCACAAATACAGCGGTGAGAAACTTGTTGATGATGTTAAGGAAATCATTGCAAACGAAAAACCACCTCTTGTTACAGAGAATGTAGATTTCAATTCAAGAGATAGTTTTGATCCTCAAGGTGACATCTCCTATGATGAAGTTGAAGGTAAGTTAACTTTCCACAGAACAGCTCCCTTCAACAGAGTTTTAACTGATGATTTTTATATTCATAATGATGGAGACACAGCTGTAGGGACTTATAATTTCACTGATTTAACAGCAGACGATGTAGCTCCAACAGAAATTATTAATATTGAAAATAAAGATGGTGAAACTTTAAAAATCAATTCGAGTGGTGTTGTAACTCAACCTAATGTTAATGTACCCTCTGATGATGGAGATTTAGTTAATAAAAAATTTATTGATGAATTCAAGAGTGATACAGAAGAAAAGTTTCAGAACATTGAGAACTCAACTGATGTTATCAGGGAGCTGCTCGAATTCGATGCTTTTGGTAATAAGTATTCCATTATCTTAGTTGACAGTCCTCCAGCATCACTTAGTGATGGAAAAATCTACTTACTAACCTCAGAGGTTCCAACTGAAAGAACTGACGCAGATTACGTTCAAAGGTATGTTGAGTTCAGTGGTATTACAAAAGTTTATATTGCTGAAAATAATGAAGATGGTAACCAGGTTTTCAGCGACTTCACCATCTTTAAAAACAATTCTGAATTAACATTAAACCAATTAAAGATTGAATATGCTGGTGGGTTTGGAAGATATCTCATTAAATCAGATGCAGAACTTTTAACAGGTGGCGCTAAGTTTGATGTTGAACCATTCAGAGTTTCTGATAAACTTATTAGTGAAGTTGATGAACCTCCAATTGATGGTGTGTTCAGAGAAGGAGAGGTTTCACTCTTATTGAGAGTTTCTGGTGTTGTAACTTATGATAATAATGAGTTTGTGAGGAAAAAAGGTGGCGACTCCATGGAGGGTCCGCTAAGGGTTACTGGTACTCGTGATGGTGATGGTGATAATGGTGAATCTACTCTTAAAGTCCTTAATGTTGACAGCGGTCAAAATGGCTCTCTAAACCTGATGCACAACGGTAATGCCAGGGTATATCTTGGTGACCAGCAAATGACCCTTGTAGGCAACCTTAAATTCAACACTTCCGGCAAAGCTATTTACAGTGGACCGGACAAGAAAGGTTTTGTCATCAATGACGGCGGTGTTTTTTATGACGGTGCCTATACCAATGACAGGCACGTTGCCACCAAAAAGGACGTAGAAGCAGGTGATGAGGCATTACGTCAAGACATCATCGAGCTAGAAGAAGAAATCAACGCGATTGCCCCTAGCGTTGAATACGGCACTTGGGAATGGAAGGCCCCGCCAGGTAATAACACAGCGAGACCGCCCGAACCTGGAACATTTTTCCTACTTGATATAAGCGCGTTCCCAACTATAAGTTACACAGAAGAGTATGGAAGTACTACTCGCATTAAAATTCACAACAAGGAATACGTTCCAGATGGAAGCAGTGACCCAGTTGACGTTCACACTTGGAATGACGCAACCCCTGGCAAGTTAATCCAGTTGTATGACGCTGCTGACCCAGACTTTCTGCTTGGAGAGATTATTGCTAAAGACACCAGTAATCCAGATTATGTCTATATCGATGTTGATCTTATCCAGACATCTGGTGTGCCCAACAACAACACCGATCAAGGTACAGGCAAATACTTAACTCGTATCAACATCTTTGAAAAACCAATCAGCGGCGATGCCAGTGGCTTTGTACTGAAGACTGGCGACACGATGACTGGCACTTTGAATATGGATGGCAATGCTGCAATTAAGACTCGTCACCTTGATTCAGGTCAGAACAGCAACCTGGAGCTGAAACATAACGGATCGACTAAAGTTTACGTTGGTAACGAGCAAACTGCTTTCCAGAACCATATCAAATTCAATAACACTGGCAAACAAGTCTATGCTGGTGATGATAAAAAGGGATTAGCTTTCTATGGCAACGGTGTTCAATACGTTGGTGACTACAACGCTGATAATCACGTTGCTACCAAGAAAAACGTAGATGAAGCTATCTACCACAACCCCTCTGATACTAGTACAAATAAGTATGTAGCCCGGTCTGGCGACACCATGACTGGCAGACTGCTCATGGACGAAGCTAACATCCAATTAAATGCCGTTGATCCAAATAAGTCTTACATTGACTTTCGGAGACCAGCTGGCACATTTATTACAGCTATTAATTTTGCACATAACAATACTACTCCTAGCGTAGTAGGTGGATATGACATTAACATTGCTGGATTTACTAACTATAATCGCCTACGTCTGACTGGAAGAAACTCCGCCAGTAATCCACTTATGTTTGAAGCCCGTGCTGACGGGACGATGGGCTTCTTTTACAGTGTAGGTTTTAACAAAAAATCTCTTTTGAATGTTGGTAACATCCAAATTGAGACTGATGGATTTATTAAGCACAACGAGAATGAGAGAATTAAATTCCAGTCTCGTACTACAGCTAACGCAGGCGACGGTTTAGTTCAATTTGAGCGTCCACCAAGTGATGGTAGGCGTGGTATTGCCATTCGTGGTAAACATCCTGATGACAACTTAGAGACCGATATTCTTTGGACTTACACAAACGCTTCCGGTGGTGATGCTGTCAACTACGATGGCAAGATGTCAAGTGATACCAACCTTGTCAATAAAGGGTATGTTGATAATTTATTGGATTTCAGTACATACCCGGAGCTAAGCTAATGAGTTTAGATAATGCACTATTTCTAATTGATCGAGGTGGTCAAAATTTTAAAGTAACTGGATCAACTATTGGTGATAAGATCAAAGATGGTGACGCTGTATTAGTGCAACGTGGTAATACTAAGTTTAAATCAACTTACAATAATGGTTTTAATAGTATTTTAGATACTGATCTCCTGTTGGCAAGACAAGGTGATGCCAATTATCGTGTGACTGGAGCAGCATTTAAAGAACTATTTTCTGGACCCAAGGTACAGATTACTCAGTGGGATTGGCCAACAACTACACAGAAATATGGTACTTATTTCAACGGTTATTGGACAACTAAACACGCTAGAAGGTTAGAAAGAGATGGTTACCAGATATACGCCAACTTTGCTGGTGATACTACCAGTGGTACAGATGAGTGGCGATTCCATCCCACTACGACCGGCTATTATACAATTACCGGTAAGGCATACAGCAAGTATGACGATAGCACTGACTCAAAAACGGCTAGGATCCATTGTACAGGGTATTCAATCAATCCAAGTACAATAACTGACTATAAGAACGGTATGGTTGGTGGATCCTTCAGACCCAAGGTTATTATTCCTAATGAAGATACCATCTATAACCTTAGTGGGGCTGAGATGTATACTACTTGGACACTAGTAGGATTGACACCGGGTAATGAAGAGGCAACATTTACTAGCCCTGATACTAGTGGCCAGATAAACGAAACTAGAGAGCGTGAACCTCGTGTTGCTCTTAAAAAGAGAACAAGGAATGGACCAATTACCTTGAAATGCCAAGTTACCAACCCTGATAACTTTGAGTATGCAAGACCTGAAGTCCAATTCACTATTGGATAACAACGATACAATAGTATTGACGGTCTAATATAAACGAATGGCCACATTGCGATCATTCCTGCGGTGCGTAAGTATGCTGTCCGAACAAAATACGCGATTGCATAGCAACGAAACTAGAGAGTGGGTCTAAAACAAGATAAATACATTTAAAAGGTAATACCAATGCCATACGTCAGGTGTGATGTAAATTGCAATCGACTTCCATTTGGTGATAGAGAAGCTCCAACAAACGTCAACAGAGTTGATGTTTTTGGAAACACTTATGATGATTGGTGTGGTGATTTTGAAGCAAAGGACGTCAATAACCAAACTCCTACTTGGAATCACTCCACATTTTTATGTGAGGATTATAAAGTTGTTAACTGGTTACATCTTGATAAGGATGGGAATCCAAGAACAATCAAACCTTATGAGAAGAATGTAAGTGTTTTTGATACCATCTACCCATCACCCGCCAGTCCATTAGTTGTTGATGAATTAGATTTATACTTTGAAATCATTCACAATAATGAATCCTTTGTGTTGGTGAATGAAGGTGGTTATAATGATTCAAGATATAACAGAGTGTTTATCCCAGAATTGAATACTGATTATAATATTATACCTACAAAGATCGTTCATACTGAATCTAATGACTTAAGTATTGACTTAGGTAACTCAAGTAACCTTATTACTGAATCTTAAAGTTGGCACTTACATTGTAACACTTATAGAGAGAGGTGTTAAGTTTTAATTCTTCCAAGAGTGAAACCTTCAGGAAGTGGCGTTGATTTGTGAACGTATCTTTCTTCAGAATTGTTGTTAATCCACTTCCAATCTTTGGAACCAGGTGTTCCAATCTTAGACCAAATAGAAAGGTTGGGTGGATTTCTGAAATATCTGATTTCTTCAGTAACATTATGTTTGTACCTTTTGGTACCTTTAGGCAATGGCATAATAATGTGAGAGTTTCCTATATTTATCTAAATAAAAACAAATAATGAAGTTATCATATACTTTGAATTGAAGAACGTTCTTCTTAACTTTTATGGCCGCATCCATTAAAGTAAGTGAGTTGCAATCACTTACTCAATTATCGGATGTTGATTTATTCCTTGTAACAGACACGGAATCTTCCACATCCAGAAGGGTTACTTATAGTGACCTCAAGGTAAATCTAACGACTAATTTATTAACTGCAATTGCAGATTTGACTGGCACTGTTTCAGTAAACAATTCAACAGTGAACAGTAGGATTGATAGTGAGGTTGCAACCCTCATTTCTCTTATCAATACAAAAATTTCTGAGGTTGTTGATTTTGCACCAGATAATCTCAACTCACTCAATGAGTTAGCAGAGGCTATTGGTGACGACGCTAACTTCCTCACAACATTGAAATCCAGACTGGACACTCTGGAAGGCACTACCGCTACTTCTGCAGCATTGAGTGTTGTTGAAACTAATCTCAACGCTTTAATTTCATCTCTTCAACTAGATGTTGATCAAAATGAAGCTAGCGCTGATGCTGCTATCGCTGAGTTGCAGACAAAGATTGATAATTTAGAAATTGACATTGCTCCTGAGACACTTAACTCAATCAATGAGTTAGCTGCTGCACTTGGGGACAACCCAGATGTCATCACTAATCTTCAGTCTGAACTCACAGAATACAAAGCACACATTGAATCAAGAAACCTGGAAGCAGGACTTGCCACAGGTGTGATTTACGCTGATACAATCTACGGAGGCTAAATTGGCTACTCTTACTCAACTTTCAACTTCTAACCTAGCACTCAAGGGTGCTGGTGATGATTACAATTTTATCAATAGGTTCTTTAAGACTAAGGCTGAAGCTGATGCAGCTCTGGCTGATGGTTCTTGGGCTCCTGTTGCTGGAAAATTCAACGCTTGTTTAACAGGCGACCAGGGACTCCTGGTTTATAATGAGAACACTTCTTCTCTGGATCTGGCTGATGCAGCCACCAGAGCATACATCGACTCCCAGATTTCTGCTCTGGTAGACGGCGCTCCCGGGACTCTTGACACTCTCAATGAGCTGGCAGCAGCCCTCAATGATAACCCCAACTACTTTACTGATGCAGAAGCAGCTCGTCAGGCTAATACCAACCTGATTAATGCTGAATCTGGTCGTGCAGTTGCTGCAGAAGCAGCCATTCAAGCTGATGTAGACCAGAACGAGGCAGATGCTGACGCAGCTATTGCGGCTCTCCAAGCTGATGTAGATCAGAACGAAGCTGATGCTGACGCTGCCATTGCGGCTCTCCAAGCTGATGTAGATCAGAACGAAGCTGATGCAGATGCTGCTATCGCAGCTATCCAAGCTGATGTGGACCAGAACGAAGCTGATGCTGACGCTGCCATTGCGGCTCTCCAAGCTGATGTAGATCAGAATGAAGCTGATGCCGATGCTGCTATCGCTGCTGTTCAAGCTGATGTAGATCAGAATGAGCAGGATGCTGACAATGCTATCGCTGCTGAAACTGCAAGAGCCCTGGCTGCTGAGCAGGTCATTCAGAATGACGTAGATGCCAACGAGACTGCCATCAATGCTTCTCTTGCTGCTGAAACAGCTGCTAGAATCGCTGATGTCGATGCAGAGGAAGCCAGAGCACTGGCTGCTGAAGCACTCCTGGCACCTTTGGCCTCTCCCGCTCTGACTGGTACTCCTACCGCTCCTACAGCAGCTCAGTCTTCTGGTACCACCCAGATTGCTACCACTGCTTATGTTGACACAGCAGTTGCTAACCTGATTGACACCGCTCCTGGTGCCCTTGACACTCTGAACGAACTGGCTGCCGCGATTGGTGACGATGCCAACTTCTCTGCAACCATCACTAACAGCATCACTGCTGTTCAGAATGATGTAAATCAGAATGAAGTTGACTCTGATGCAGCAGACGCTGCTCTAGGTGTTCGTATTGACAATGTTGAAGCTGAAATCGACACAGCTCGTACTAACATCTACGCTGCCATTGGTCAGGCTGAAGGTGCTCAGGCAATGGGAACCTTCACTGGTTCTACACTGGGTGATGGTCAAACCATCAAGCAACTTCTTCAGTCTCTTGAGACTGCCACTGAAGGTGAAACCACAGCTCGTACAGCAATCGCTGAGTTTGTTTCTAATCTAACGAGACTAAAGAATGACCTTCGTGGTACCTACATCAATGTTGGTAACAATATTGAAATCCGTCCTGCTCCTGGTGGTCGTGTTGAAATCGTTGGTGACCTTTACCTTGATAATAACACAGCGATTGATGGTGCTGGTACAACTCTTACAAGTTTCGCCAACATCAACGCCTATGATGGTCGTCTGAACACTCTGGAAGCTGACCCCACAACTGCCACAGCAGTTGCTGCTGTTCAAGCAGACGTTGACCAGAATGAGGCTGATGCCGATGCAGCTATTGCAGCTGTTCAGGCTGATGTTGACCAGAATGAGGCTGATGCCGATGCAGCTATTGCAGCTGTTCAATCTGACGTTGACCAAAATGAGGCTGATGCAGACGCTGCTGATGCTGCCATCGTCGATGGTACCACTAACTTCACTGGATTCCAACTTCAGGGTACATCAGTTACCGCAACTGGTGCAGAACTGAACTATGTTGATGTTGCTTCTCCTGGTACAGCTGATGCTTCTAAGGCACTGGTTGTTGATGGGACCAAGTCCATCTCTGGCATCAACACACTGACTGTTCAGAACCTGAATGTTCAGGGTACAACCACCACGGTTGACACTGTGACAATGCAGGCCGCTAACGCCATTCAGTTTGAAGGTCTGACAGCTGACACCAATGAGAC
>BB_Man_B_Liq_inBBDRAFT_1000232_pt1 | contig 10825 bp, 5 predicted proteins | sample BBManParaguerPR_4_FD_10244 | JGI IMG/M metagenome (IMG submission 10244) | reverse complement strand
ATTCTTGTTGGCCCAGGTCTAGAGGTGTGTGGAGATTACATCTATTCCCCTGCCGGTGAAACCCCAATTCCAATCGGTTACCTGTCGGGTAGGGGGGCGCTGGTTAGTGCGCTGGGGCCGGCCATTCCAGCTACAATTCCCCTAGGTAATGCGGGACAGTTTCTGACTGTCGACACAAATGAGCCCACTGGGATCAAGTGGGTAGACGCCCCCACTCAAGATGGGTGTGTGTCCTGTAGTGATTATTGCGCCAGGGGAGTAATCTTGGCAGCGTCAGCTCCCTCTACCCCGACCGCTTTGCCGGTGGGACCAAACGGGTCTGTTCTGTCGGTTAACAGTGAAACTCTTACGGGGCTCGAATGGATCCCTACTCCCTATCCTAACTTCACGCAAAAAGGGCAGATCGCCGCCTCGTGCGCAGAGGGTTGTGCTTTAACCGTAACAGGATCGGATGGGGACATTTTGCTGTTCAGTTCGACGTGTTCAACTGGTTGGTACGCTGGTCAAGGATGCGCCTTCTTTATCCCCCAAGCCGGGTTTGAGAGAGGAACCCTGGTGGTCGGATGTGGTCAAAACGTTAGTGATAAGCTTCCAGTCGGTCCCGATGGTTACGTTATAACGGCTGACTCATCTTGCGCACTTGGGCTGAAGTGGGAGAATTACAGTCAAGGCGCTAAGCAAACGAACGGACAAACCATTACCATTCCGGGATCCGCCTCCGATAGCGTTCTGGGACTCCTGTCAGCAACTTCTTTTCCTGCAGGGGCTCAAGTCTTTGTCTCAGTAAGCGGATCCTGGACCGGATGTGGCGAAATGAACTATGGATCTTTCCACCTACAGCAAGGGGACAGCTGTAGTTATGCAATGTGCTTTAGTAATGAGTCCACTGGCTTAATTCCAGCAAATTACGACTCCATTTTCCCGTTCAGTCTGAGTTACACGATCCCATCATGGGATTCAAGTTTTGGCAAGAATTTGTTCCTGGTTACCTGTAAGTTTGAGAACAAGACCCTGGTTATCCAAGCTCAAACATCCGCTTTTTGTGTAAGGTAGGTAGATGGCGAACGAGAGTCTAGAACCGAACGATCCATTTTTGGATTCCACCTTTGGGGAAGTTTTGGTCGGTGAGGGATTGGATGTAGAATGTAATTACCTGAACTACTCGTGCGACATCCCCGTTTCAATTAACGTACTGAAGGCAAAGGGAGACTTGATTTCTTCCTGCGGCTGTGTTCTGGACTTTGGTATTCCTCAACCAGTGGCTCTCCCTGTGGGGGAAAGCGGGCAGCATCTCTCCGTGGCCCAGTCTAACACTCCCACGGGATTAGCCTGGGATTACTTTCCTACGATTGGCGCAGCAGTTTCACGATATAATTTCAACACCAAGGGATCTGTTTTGATAGGAAACGGGTGCTCAGCAGGGTGTCCTCCGCTTTACGCTTCCACTGCGATTTCTCTCCCAAACGGGTCTGACGGGGAAATCTTAACAGCGTTGACTTCCGCTCCCTACTCAGCATGCTGGAGAAAAAACCCGTTTCTCCCGCTCCCGTTCACAGCGCCAGGTCAGCTAATCTCTTCAGATTCCGACTCAAATGTGGCTCTGGTGACTTCGGGAGGGGTGGGAGACATTTTAGTATACAACGATTCTTGTGAGGCAGGGTGGGGCACAGCTACTGGCAAGAGTCTATTTGTTCCTCAAAGAATTGAGCGGGGAGCTTTAATTGTAGGGTGCGGCATCGATGAGTCTACGTGCAGTTATCCCATAACGCCAGGCGACACAGAATATCGTCCTGTAGCCAACTCAAACTGTGCCTTAGGAATTGAATGGGCTCCTACCCCAGACCCTATGGGCCAAACTTATTTTTTCTACTGCTTTTGGACTTTTGCTTACGACTGTCTTACAGTTTGTTTCCCATTGATCCCGGGATCGGACTTCCCCCAAGGGAGTAAAGTTTATGCATCTATTACGTTTTCCGGTTGCTTTGAGGGCACAGTCAACCCGAGATTGAACCCTCCGGAAACAGGGTGCATTTACCTGTGCCAAGGTAACTTTAGAACAATGCCCTTAAATTTCTGGTTCAAGGGGGTTAACTATTGCGAACAATCAACTCTCGCAGGAATCATACCTTCTTGGGAAGACGGTTGTGATCTCTGTTTCGTTTGGAACGATGACCAGAACGAGATCGTTAACCGTGTAAAATGGAGCATCCAGAGCACCGCGTTTGCTCTGGAAACTTGACTCGGTGTTTACGGGTAAAAAACACCATAGGACAAAGGCAGAGGCCTGTGAATAATCTCCCCCCGACACCTAGCAATCCTGCCCAAGCTATTCCCAACAACCCCTTTTATGTGGAGTGTTCGGACACCCCTTATCTTGAGGGTCCGTATTCCCCAATTCTTGTCGGGTGTGGGCTTAAGGTGTGTGGGGACTACCTAGTATCCATTGCTGGCGAAGTCCCTGTCCCAGTCCAGTGTCTTGCTGGCAAAGGGTCCCTTATTACCGCACTTGGACCAGAAACTCCCGCAACTTTGCTAGCAGGTGAGTCGGGACAGTTTCTTACCGTCGACTTAAACGAGCCCGCTGGACTTAAGTGGGTGTGGCCACCAAACACGGAAGGCTGTGTGCCCTGCAGTGCCTTTACGGCCAAGGGAGACATTCTTGTAGGTGAGTCCCCCAACACACCCACGGCTCTCCCCGTAGGCACAAACGGGCAGTACCTCACCGTAAACTCAAACACTTCAACGGGTGTTGAATGGGCTGATTTCCCTTATGAGGAATTCACTCAAAAAGGTCAACTCCTCATATCTTGCTCCGCAGACTGTGCTTTGGCTGTCTCTGGTAGCCACGGGGACATCCTTTGTTACAACATAGCATCTGACACGGGTTGGACTCCGGTTAAAGGTTGTGACGTGTTTGTGCCACAATCCGGGTTTGAGCGGGGCGTAATTGTAGTGGGATGTGACCAAAACCAGAGTGGTAAACTCCCTCCCGGACCAGATGGAAACGTCCTTGTAACAGACTCTACTTGCGCCTTAGGGGTAAAGTGGAAAGACTTTGGTCAAAACGCTAAACAAACAAACGGGATGACGTTTTGCACAGCTGGAGAAGCCGTTGCTCAGCCAGTGTCTCAGTTGAGTGCTGCTTCCTTCCCGGCGAATTGTCAAGTTTTCGTGTCGATGACGGGTGCTTGGAACGGTTGCGGGGAGAGGAGAAACGGTTTCCTGTACATGAGGCAGGGGGATCACTGCAGCTGCCCAATGGGCTACAACAACGGGTCCAACAACCAAGACGATAAAAGTACGACTTTCTTCAACTTAACCTACATAATACCCTCTTGGTGTGCCGCGTTTGCCTGTCCGCTGCTACTTATTGTAGACAATAGGTCGGGCGGCACCACTGAGTTCCAAGTTCAAACCTCGGCCTTTATCCTCAAATCGTAGAACCATGAGCCCTCTCCCAAATCCTCCTGGCGACCTGACCACACCTATCCCTAACGACCCGTTTTACTCCCCCAAGGTAAACTATGTAGAGGGTCCTTACTCCCCCGTCATTATCGGAGAGGGCCTTGTCGTAAACGGTGACTATCTTGAGACAGCTGCCGATAACGCAACTGCTATCACTCAAAATTCCACCTTTTACGTTGCCACAGACGGTAGCGATGTGGATGGGGACGGCAGCCAGCTGAAGCCCTGGGCTACCCCCCACCGGGCAATGGCGGCACTCTCCCACTACATCATTTGGAGTAGCGCTCAGGTCATCATTCAGTGTGCTGCCGGGAACTACGTCTTTAACACACCTCTCAACATAGATCACCCCTATGGCAAACAGATTGTAATTCAGGGTGAGGTTGCAGGTTCCCGTCCCAGCATCGGTCAACTTACCTCGGCAGGCCCCGGCTACAGCCCTTCCACGAAACTACATAATCAAAACGTTCTTGAGGCAACCTATAAAACGGTGTTCTCATTTAATGAGTGCAACGGCGTAGAAGCTATCAACGTTAGCGGTGTAACTCTGAATGACTTGCTAATCTCAGCAGTCAGCGAAACCCCCAACACTGCAGGCATCTGTGCGGGCACTGTCGTTAGTAAGGTGGGCGGTTTTTCTCCATCCTACCGGGTGCTACCAAGCACAGCCAACATCCGACTGGGCAATGTAGCCGTCTTCGGATTTGAGATGGCTGGCGTGTTAGCCGTGGGCGGTAGAGTAGAGTTTGACCCGTTTTCCGGAGTTGTTTGCGGCTGTGGCGACAACGGTGGATATTTTGGTGGTGGTCTAATGGCTCTCGCCAACGGGGTCATTTCCCCAACCGATGCCTACGTGGTTAATAACCAATGGGGCTGGGCAGTGTCGGAGGGAGGGTCTATCTCGGGCGCTGGCCTAAGTTACGTCTACTCCAACCAGAACGGCATCTATGTGGCTGTAAACGGTGTGGCAGACGTTTCCAATGGCAATGCCTCAAGCAATGTCGATGTGGTACTAAAAATTGCCAATGGGGGAACTATTCGGGCTCAAAACACAAACGCGCTCTCCCTGCCATCAGGTAACTTTGCCGAAGTAAACGGTGCTGGATTCATTGACCTAAGGGGTGCGGCTCTTGACCCGCTGGCTACTTTGGACCCGCCTGCGGACACTATCGGCAACGGTCTGAGCTACATTCGGACAGTCTAAGCACGGGGTAAAACCAGGTACATCGCGCACATAATGTCAGATGGCCCTGCCAAAGCCCCCTACTTACAATCAACCGATCCCAAACAGCCCTTTCTACTCCCCTCAGCAAGAAACCCTGTCTTCGGGAACGGGTCCCCTTGTGGTTGGTACTGGCCTGGTTGTAAACTACTCAACCGGCTACATTGGAGTAGCAGGCGGCGGTGCGGGCGTCAACATCATTGGAGATCCTCCGATCTATGTGACCGGGGATTCCACCAACCCTACAATCCACATTGAGACAGCCCAGAAGTGGCGCCCTGGTGTGGTTCAAGTGGGGCAGAACCTAGATATTGACAATAGTGGAGTACTCAGTGTAAAATATGCCTCCACAACAGCCAGAGGTGTGGTTCAACTGGTTGACGGAACCTACAGCATCTCCAACCAGCTGGCTCTGGCGGCTAATCAAGGTTACGTCCTTCAGCAACAGATTAACGCCCTTCAGCTTGAGGCTGCCCTAAACCTGGCCGGAACTTTTGACCCGTCCACCTCTCAAATGGTGGAGGTGACTGATCTTGGCTTGGCCGCAGGCTTTACCCAAGGTTCTAACCTCCCCCTGCCTGATCCTTCAAACAAAAACTACTATGTAATCATCACCACAGAGGCAACTTACACCCCACCCACAAGTCTGCAGCCTGTGGACACCTATCCAGGAAGCTGGTTCCTGTCCGAGGGAAGTAAGTGGAACTACATTCAGATCGGCATCCCGCCGGCCCCCGCCACCGAGGTTTCAGCTGGCGTTGTTCGCCTAGCCACTGAAGCTGAGGCAAAAGGTGGAACTGAAGACACAACTGCCATCACGCCTTTGAAGCTTTGCGAAGCAGCAATCCTTCGGAGCGACGTCACAGACAAGGGCGCCATACTTACTGGCCTGGCTCCTGAGGTCATCACAGCACTTCCTCCTGGACCTGATGGCTACGTTCTGGAAGCGAATTCTACATGTCCCGAGGGCCTTAAGTGGGCCAAAGTGGCTGGCGCCGATGCCATCCCCTGCGCCTGCGTTCAAGACTGTGGCTCAATTCTAGTCGGCTGCGCACCGAACACCCCCACTAGCCTGCCTGTCGGTCTCAACTGCCAATTCCTGCGAGTTAACTACAACTGCCCCACGAGTTTAGAGTGGGTAACGGTTACAAATGATTTTGCTATTCCCTGCGCCATCTTTACGGGCGCCGGGCAGTTGGTCACCTCCGCCGGCAACAGTAGCCCCGTTGCACTTCCTATGGGAGGAGAGGGTCAAATTCTGACTGTTTGCGGTAGTTGCACAGCAACGGGCGGACTAACATGGGCAGACAACACCAGTAGCTGCTACATTGAAAAATGTTACCTTGAGGGACCAACATACGCCGACAGGTGCCCATCTGGTAGCTTAATTACCACTGCCAAAAATGGACTAATAACCACAGTGCGTGGCGCAGGGGACGATCCTCAATACAATGGCTATGCGCTTGTTTCTTGCTCAGCATGCACCAGCGGGGTAGTTTGGGCTGAGGCTTCACCCCCGCAGTCCTGCTTTACCGGTACTGCTGGCGAGATCTACGTCGGCACGGACTGTGAGTTAAGCTCAGGGTTCTATGATCTGTGTGCTCTTCAACCGGGCACAAACGGACAGGTCCTCAAAATCGACGACACTCAGCCCCAGCGCGTTGTCTGGGATAGCCCATGGCCTGCTACGGCTTCTGAGTATGTTGCCAACGCCGTCACTGCGACAAAAGGTGAAGACTGCATCTACACACTTCTCCCCACCACCAACTATCCCGTGGGAACATGGATGGTGACAATGTGGGGTTCCGCTTGTAACCCTGGCGGTAGTGCTTGCATGAGATTCTTCTTCGAGGGACAAGGAGTTCAGTACATTGAGTATCCCAACACTCTTTCCGAGATTCCTTACTCTCAGACCGCTTTCGTCTGTAATGACCCGATCAGCGGGAATGCTCGTTGGCACTCCTGCAACTCTTCCACCGGGGCTGGCCCGCAGGATGTTATCTTCTGTGCCCACATGACTGCCATCCAGGTGGGTTAAGCCCACGGGTAAAACCACATATCAAGTGTAGACCCTGGCGAGATGGCATTCCCTGTCCCACCTAACGACCCTAATACTCCGATTCCAAACGACCCGTTTTACTACCCTCAGCAAAACAACTTGCAGTCGGACTTTGGTCCCCTTATCATCGGGACAGGGCTTAACATTGATTATGCCACTGGCATCCTGTCTGCCAATGACCCAGGCACCCCCGGTGGTGTAACCGCACTGCTGGCGGGAGATGGCATCTTCCTGACTGCCAACACCGGCGTAGTCACCGTTAGCAATACAGGTGTTACCGACATCGTAGCGGGCACAGGCATCAGCGTGTCCAATGTCGGTGGCACCTTCACCATTACTAACCTGGGCACAAGTGGTGGCACGGGCACCGTAAAACAAATTAACACCGGTGGTGGTCTAACGGGGGGACCAATCACTGATGTTGGAACTATCGCCCTAACTCAGACAGGGGTGGCTGCCGCTACTTACACTAATCCAACAATTACCGTAGATGAGTACGGACGGATTACCTACGCTGCTCCTGGCTCTCTGGCAGGCTATCCTGTTCAGGCTCAGGCCCCCCTCCAATCTGATGGCCTGCTCCCATCCACACTGAGCATCGCTGCCGCTTCAACTACTGCTTGCGGGGCAGTTCGACTCAACGATACCGTAACAAGCACTTCGACTCTTCAGGCTGCAACTGCTCGCTCAGTAAAGCAAGCCTACGACACAGCAACTACAGCATCGGCAAACGCTACCACCGCTCTCGGTCTTGCCACGAGCGCAAGCTCTGATGCCTCATCAGCTCTCTCTGCTGCCTTAAGCGCTCAGACTGATGCTGCAAACGCTCTCACCCAGGCTGTAATTGCTCAGGGAACCGCTGACGGAGCTGTAACCGACGCAGCCACAGCACAGACCACAGCGGATTGCGCTTTTGCTCTTGCTACGACCGCAACCGGCACGGCAAACACAGCCCTCAACTCGGCCGACGTTCGTGTTCCTTGTTCTGCTTTCCTCCAGAAAGGAAGTTTGCTCGTGGGTTGTGGAGCAGGCACCTACCTCAGCGTGCCCGTGGGGTCCAACGGCAGGGTTCTAACAGCTTGCTCATCTTGCCCCTCGGGTGTTACTTGGACAACAGGGGGAGGAGGATCAGGATCAGGCACTGTAACCTGCATTGAAACTGGCACAGGCCTGATCGGTGGTCCGATTACAACCGTCGGCGTTGTAGCAATTGGACCCACCGGGGTAACTCCTGGCATCTACACCAACCCTGTCCTTGAGATTAACTCGGAAGGTCAAATCGTCAGTGCTAGCGGTGGTGGAGCCCCCGTTTCAAGCCTCAGTGCGGACTTCCCGCTTGTTATCTACGGCACCGCAACCGACCCTGTAATCTGCGTAGCTCCTGCCACCCCGGCTACTGCGGGTGTGGTTAAACTCTATAATGCCCTGGACGGCACGTCTCCACTGCTGGCTCTGACTGCCCAGCAAGGCAAGGTGCTCCAGGATCAAATCATCCAAGTGTGTGCTGACAAGGTGTCCAGCGTGTCGGGTGTGGCTCCGATCTCAGTAACAGCTGGAATCAACCCCGCCGTCAGCATTGAAGACGGAACAACCACCGCCAAAGGTGCTGTCCAACTGTACGATGGTCTCGACAGCACATCGACCGCTCTCGCTCTGACTGCAGCTCAGGGGAAAGTTCTCCAGGATCAAATTAACGCCGGAGGGGCTTCTCCCGTAAACGGTTGGCTAACGCTTCACGATGATGTTACCGTTTGCTCAAGCGGCTACACGGCCATTCCGTTTACTCAAGGCCACGGAATGAACGGCATAGATTGGGACGTCTCCGACCCTACCAAAATTTGCTTCCTCTGCGGAGGTCTGTACTCCTGGAACATTAACCTTTCCTACTGCTGGGACGCAGGATCACCCAATCAGATTGAGGCAGACCTGAAAACAGCCTTGAACGGTGCGGTCGTCCCTCCGGGTTATCGCTTCATTAGCGGAGCATACACAGGTGGTGATACCGGTTTCACCACCCTCTCATGTAGTGCCAGAGTAACCGCTTGTGCCGGAGACTTCCTGGTCTTTGACTTCAAGCTAAACTCATCGGGAGCCCTCTACTCACCGACTGTTCTCCTAGCAGACCCTGGCGTTAGGGCGTCCGTAAATATTCAAAAAATCGGGTAGTCACGCAGAGGGTAAAACCAGGTATCGATAGTTTGTCGCAAGATGGCGGTCCTTGTCCCCGATTTTGACCCAAACGAAAGAATTCCAAACAACCCTTTCTACTACCCACTTACTTACAGCCTTTCGGGGCCCGATGGCCCCCTGATTGTCGGGACGGGCCTAGAGGTTAGCAAAGAAGGTGTTATCTCTGCGACTGGCACAACTACCACCGGAGTTAGTAGCCTTACCTCCGGCCCCGGTCTCTCTGTAAGCAGCACCACCGGGGACATCACCATCTCCAATACCGGGGTCATCGAGTTGACTGCCGGGGATGGAATTTCCCTGACAGGTGGAACTGGCGCGATTACAGTCACAGCTACAGAGAGAGGCACCGTAACATCGATTGGCGTAGGATACGGACTGGGGATCTTCGGGGCAACAGGTCCTATCACTACGTCGGGCATTATTGAGCTTGTGGACACGGGGGTTGTCCCCGGCGTCTACCACCACCCTCAGCTGCAAGTCGATGAAAAAGGACGCATTCTCTCCATCGTTAGCAGCACCGCCGTTGAGACAGTAACCGGTGTTTCCCCCGTCAATGTCACCTCTGGCCCCAATCCGGAGGTCAGTGTGGCTGCTGCCACGGTTACTGATCCAGGCGTCGTTCAACTCTCCGACTCAGTAAATAGCGCTTCTTCCACAACCGCTGCGACTTCTTATGCGGTTCAGCAAGCTTATTCCCTCGCCAGCACCTCTATTCAGACTTCGGAGCTTACCGGTAAGGGAGCACTGATTACTGCGTCTGCTCTGGAGACACCGGAGACCATTTCGCTGGGTGCGGATGGTCAGATCCTGATGGTTGACTCCACTCTGGCGGGAGGAATCAAATGGGCAGATAACGCGGTAGGCACAGTAACCCTTATCAACACGGGCACGGGCCTAACTGGTGGCCCGATTGATGAAACTGGGACCATCTCGCTCGCTAACACTGCAGTTACCCCTGGAACCTACACTTACTCTACTTTTACGGTAGATCAGCAAGGTCGAATAATCGCTGCCAGCAGCGGCACCGACCCGATCACCCAGGTTACAGGAACTGCCCCAATTCAGGTTACCGCTGGGCAAACACCAGTGGTCAGCATTGATGCGGCCAGCACTCTTGCTGCAGGAGCTGTTCAACTTTATGACGGAACTGACAGCACCTCGGTGGCACTGGCACTAACCGCCGCTCAAGGTAAAGCCCTTCAAGATCAGATTGACGCACTAGCAGTTGCCAATAACCTGACATTAGCAGGCACGCTGGATGCTTCCACCGGATTGCTTTTGACGGCAACGGTTGAGGGAGCAGCGATCGGGTTTACAGTTGGTCAACCCCTTCCCTCGCCATCTGCTGTAAACGCAGAGTATTTTGTTATCGTAAGGGTCGCTGGTAATTACACTCCTCCCGGTGGCACCGCTGTGGATGCTTCCCAGGGAGACTGGTTCCTGTCCATCGGGACAGCCTGGCAGTTCCTGGACGTTGGATACATTGCGAACTACGCTACAACAACTGATCCGGGCCTCGTTACTCTCGCCACGGACGCTGAGGTCCAGGCAGGAACAGATGCTACAAAGGCGGTTGTCCCTTCTGCTTTGCAGAGCAAGGTTTCAGACAGCACTTCCACAACTTCCAGCACGACCATTGCTTCGAGCACTGCCGTCAAGACTGCCTGGGACCTGGCTGATGCTGCTTTGCCCAAGGCTACCTACACCGCTCTTGGTGATCTTGTGAGCGGCACGGGTGCGGGCACCTATGTAACTCTGGGTGTTGGCACTGATGGTCAAATCCTGACTGCTGATTCTGCGGCTCCCGGAGGATTGTCCTGGACTGATAACCTCGGCGTCACGGAAATCATCGCAGGCACAGGACTGACCGGTGGCACGATTACCACGAC
>BB_Man_B_Liq_inBBDRAFT_1000231_pt1 | contig 10829 bp, 8 predicted proteins | sample BBManParaguerPR_4_FD_10244 | JGI IMG/M metagenome (IMG submission 10244) | reverse complement strand
GTACCCGCAGTCAGACCATGCCTGACATGAAAATGTTTCTTTGATGCCATAGGTTCACTTTCCCCTGTGCCAAATTGTAATATCTATCTAAGACTTTAAACAATAATTGGCTCAAGAGATAACCGCAGTTCTCATCACTTTTATTTCAATCTGGCCTTCAGTAGCTTCGTATCTTTGAAAAGTTATGTCAATATTAGAACCGTTAATACTACCAGAAAAATCGCCCAATCTTTCATTTAGTGTAGAAGCAGTACCATAGTCTACAATATCTACGTCTGTGCCATTATGGATTACAAGTAGTTCTGTTACTTGGAAATTAGAAGTTATACCAAAACCAGTTAAACTTAATTGAACAAAAAACTTAGCTGATCTATACGTAGAAGGAAAAGAATCTACAGTTATTGCACTAACGCCACCAAGAGCCTGTTCAGAAGTTGTTACTTTAGTTTGAGTTTTACTTTCTGTACTATTTCCGTCCCAAAGGAACTCGTAAGCTCCAAACTTAATCTCATCAGCTAGCTGAAACTCAATTTCTCCGTCTTGAGCGGCAACTGTTTGGAAATTGTCCGTGTTAATTCTGTATGCAACTGCATTATCTCCAGTAGCACCAATCCACATGTACCCTTCTTCTAGCTGAACGGTATTGTGTATATCTGGATGGTTTACAAATATTTTTCCTTCGCTGCCATCTTCTTTAAATAGAACACCAATTGGTTGTCTTATACCTTGTGCTTCTGTTGGAGGAGTAAAAGTCAGACCGCCGTTTTCTGCGACATAAACCACTTTGCCACTATCATCAGTACCAGGAATCTGGTCTCCGATAGAAGTAGTATCTAGTAGATTAACTTCGCCAAGAACCGTTACGGATCCGTATCCATTACCTACAATTGCAGAATCAGCAATACCTATTGCGTTCATTGACCCAGAGCTAGAAGCTGCTGACGGCCCAACAATTGTGTATCCCTTTATAGGATCGGTGCCAGCAAAATACACCGGCGCCCCCTGCGCTATAGGTGATCCTGTAGCATTTTTAACATCTAACTTAATTGCTCTAGAGGTAGCCTCTGAAACTATGTTATTTGCTCTTGCGTATACTCTTACATTTCCATTTAAAGAATTTCTGTATACGTCCCATTTACCCTCGGCTATTTGAGAAGAATTTGGTACGTCAGCAATCTCTTTTAACTTAAAGTTTCCAGACTGAAGTACATTATAAGCCTGGTCTAAAATCAGCCTAGGAGAGTATCTAATTCTAACGTTACCAGTTGCAAGTACATTTTGCGAACCATCATAGAGCTTAAACGTATTTAAGCTAGCTTCGGCAATTGTGTAATTACCCTGGGTCACCCCACTAGGAGTAGTTCCATCATTTAAATACTGCTCTACAAAAATTTCTTCTCCGTTAAATAATCCGTGGTCGTTGTATGTAAATACTGTTTCTCCTGTTCCTGCCGCCGAATCTGTTTGAAATAAAGAGGTAGTTTCTGAATTTATTACAACAGAGTCAGAAGTTACGTCAATATCAGAAGAGTCAATTGTTAGATTATTTGCATTAAGCAATACTCCAGTTGCAAAGTTATGCTCGTCGTTAATAACTAGAGTATTTGCTTTTGTAGCATCGGTTTCATCATCACTAGGAATATTAGTGGCGTATCCTCTTAGCGCTGACTTATTGTTAATTTTTAATTGGTTTCGGTCTGTATGAATATAATCAGAGCCGTCTGTTCCATTTTTGAACTGATCTAAGTAATCGTCTATAAGAGCAAATCTAAATCTCCCTATTTCGATCCAGCCCCCCGCACCACTATTAATAAATTTATTAAAAATAAATAGATGAGCGTCTTCTTCTTGGGTAGATCCTTCTACCGCAGGAATAATTCTTTTAATCCAAATTTCTCCGTGAGATAAATCTTGATACCCAGTGTTTAATAAGCTAGGATCAGGAGCAGAATCAGAATAAAATACACCTCCTACTTTTCTTACACGATCTTGATTATCTTTTATATATAAAGATACATCATTTTCGTTATAATTTACAGCAATTTCTCCGAATTGAATATCGGTAGTTAATGGCCTTTTATGTAAAACAGGAGACCGTCTGTGAAGAATTACGTCTCTTGGAGAAGTTGAGGTTGAAGTTGGCATTTTAATACTCTAATGCGTCTACTAAATAATTTTCATCGGATTCTTGTAAAACGTCATCTATTGTAGAGACGATGAACGTTTCCATGTATAACTTATTAACTGCGTCAAATCTATCAACAGGTGCGGCTACATTTGCGATTCTTCTAGAACTAGTATCTATAGCAACTTCGCCTTCGCTTACATTCTCTCCTACTGTCATAAGATTTGTAAACTTAGATTTACCATCCGCGTAAATACCCGCAAGATAGTCAGTAGATGAGTTTTCCCATCTCTGCACTTCTGTTGCAGCATTGTTATTTGAAGACTTAACTAATAAGCTGACAGACAAAGTGGGAGAAGACGGATCGATTGTAACTTCATCTATAGAGTCTGGAGTTAAAGATACATAACCCGTTAAAGTTAAGTTTGTTAGCAGAGTATCTACTTCGCTTCTGGTGTAAAGAGAGGTTCTTTGATAGTAATTTTCTGCTAAGTTTAAAAGAGTTTCTGCTCTTAAAGTAGATATTTGAGTACTTACAGAAGTCGCTGTTGCATAAGAAGAAAGATTTAAAGCAGATAATAACTGATCAACTTGCGAATTTGTATATAGGCTAGTTTGTGGATATACATCAGCCTTTTCTGCTTTTGACTTAAGATATTTATCTATTTCTCTCTTAGTATAAAAATCTCTTGGATTTATATTAACAGAGCTAGGTCCTCCGTCTCTAAAGACATTTGGTTGAGGAGCGTTTACAGGAGAGGACGTTACGTGGGGTCTAGGAGCAGAGATTATCTCGCCGCTTCCAGTAGAACAGGAGCCACTTCCGCCACCAAATACATTTGCCATATTCTACTTTAAACTTAAGAGCATATGTTATAACCGGATTCTTCGTCAGAATCGCCGTTATTATCTTCTAACGCGTCTATTTCCGCCTGCGTTAGCACTCTTCTTGGAAGTTGCTTAGCTTTTTCATCTAAAGTTAAATTATCTCCACTACAAATACTATTTCCCTCTAAGTTATAGTACGGAATAGGTTGCTCTACATAATGTCCTTCAGAGCCAATTTCTACAAACTGATAGTTGGGGAGCCCTCTCTTTGACTGAAGCTCTAGGCACTTATTTTGTCCTGTTTTTACGCAATAAATTTTTTCCCAGAAAGGACCAAATTTTTTGATATGTATTGTCTCAGGGGACGGAATAGCATCTGGATCCGAATCTCCTAAATTACCACCTATTGTATAGGTAAAAGTATCTTGGTCTATAACAGAACTTACAGTGTACTCTCTAAAAATAACAGAGTGATCTATTATAGAAGCTGGTTGTTCTGTAGTTTCATATAAAATAGCAACGTTTATTGTATCGTTTTGCTTATAAGGATGTCCCGGCTGTTTTACTGTTATAACGTTTGTTCCGTTTGCTGTCCAAGTTCCTTCAAAGTCGTAATATAAAGAAAAGTTTTTAAAAATATCAAAATTCTCTTTATCCGCCGGCAATGGTCTTACGTTTAAATACAAACAAATAGTATCTTTACAGTTTGAGTCTACTATTGCATAGTCTCCTTCTCTATAGAAATATTCCTTTCTTATTCTTGCCTCGTTCCAAATATCTGAGCCGTTATCTGCCAGACAATCTAGGTCTGCTTCGGATAATTTTTGCCAACAATTATCGCCAGTTTTATACGAATAAAAAGAATCTTGTATTTTCTTTATTCCTTCTTCTATATTACATGCTTCTTTACTTTGTTGAAAAAGCTGCCTTTGCCACTCTGAGTCAAATTCTTCCCACTTTTCAAAGAATAAAGAAACAGTGTAGTAGTTATATCTTTCTAAAAGTTCAGGTATAGTTGGAAGGCCAAAAGGTTCTGGTAATTCAATACTGCATACCTTAGACCACTTTGAACGGTCAAACGGGCCAGTTATAGACGAAATGTTTTCTGTAGCTTCGTATAAAGAAATAACGTATCCGTCATCTTCTATATAAAGAACCCGGTCTCCTATTGCATAAGAGATAAGCTCTTTATATACAGATACGCTCCACTTATCGTTTGTATTTACGTAATCTAAATTAACAGTGGATGCTTTTATTTCCCAAGGAAAATAGATATCTCCCCAATTTCTGTATAGACCTTTTTGATCATTATAGAATTCGTAAGTGTCTAAAAGTTGCTGCAAAGTCATGCCGCACGTGTTTACTTCGCGCGAGCAAGACTTATCAACTAGACTTAAAGATACCGGTCTTTCCCCGTTAGCAATAAGATTTGCATTAAATTCATCCCAGTCCTCCTGTTGCTTTTCATCCAGAATTAGTTCTGAAGAAACACAGCCTTTAAAAAATAAATTGGAGGTTGACATACCTCAACCCTCCTATAATGAATCAGTTATATGTGAATGTATCCATTACAAATGTAAGCTCTAAGGTAGAGACATTTGTAGAAGCTCTGTCGGCCTGACCAAAGTTAAGCGAAGTAATCTGAGCATCAGGTACTGTAATTGTTCTATTACCAAGAGGAGAAGGGTCCTCGCCGCAAGTAACAGGAGTTACAGTTAGAGTTACAAAGGAACAATCATAAGTCTTCCAGAAGTCAACGATGTCAGCGTGCTTCTCAGGGTCAAATGGAGTAGAGATGGTTACTTCAGCAAGAGTACGTGGTCCTTTGAGCTGGAAAATACGGCCTCTTGTACCGTCAGCATACTGAGTGGTTCCAGAAGTGTCTCTGATACCGGAGAAGGTTGTAAAGTAATGATTGGTAAAACCAGAGCACTGAATCCAATACTGTGCTTGGGTAATGGGCTTATATTTTAGCATAGTAGATTACGTATATGCAATATTTCTAAATTATATTTAAACTAGATGGATTATTGGAAATAAGGATCGAACCAGCGCCAGTATCCTTTAGATTCTGGGTCTAATGTAATAGCCTCTCGATGCACTGCGTATCTATTAAGCCTAAATGATCTGTTGTATATCTCAACTAACTCTTTAGAATCACATTCTGATAAGCCTTCTTGTTCAATCAAACTCTTCATTTTCTGAACACCTTCTTCACAAGCAGATTTTACTCCGGCCGCTTCAGGAGGAATTCTACGAAGATTTCTAACTTCTTCTAAGAGGCGTTCAACAACAAATATAATTTCCCCAGGCGAAGTAAATTCATCAATTTTAAGCTTAGAAATCTGCATTTCGTTACCAGTGGAATCAGAGACAATTCTTTGGAAACCAACGTCATCAAGATCTCCTTTGAACTTAGCAGCAATCTCTTGAGACATTTTTTGCTTATCAGAGGCCTCTTCAAAGTCAAAGAGCTTCATAAGCTCTGTTCCAAACTCTAAGTCTTCTGCCATAGGAGCTTCTTCTTCTCCTTCTGGAGGCATTCCGCCCTCCATAGGAGGCATCATTCCTCCCATCATTCCGCCTTCGGGCATATCTTGCTTGATCAAAGAAGGAATATTAAGCTTCTCTCTAAGCCAATCTACGTCTTCTACCTGGTATCCAAGAGCTCCTAATTGAGAAAGAACCTGAACCATACGCACGGGATCCTCTCGTTGCTTAAGATCTTCAAAGTTACGAACTAATCTTGGCGGAGTTTTACCTGGATAGTTAAGTTCTACTATCCATCGGACCAACGTAGAGTTAATTGTTTCGTCAAGCTCTTCAGAGAAAGCTTTAGCCTTCCTCATTCTTACAGAGTCGGCGATTTGATCGCGCGCAAATGAGCCCACACTACCAGTTTCTTGGCCAACAGTAGTCTCGCCGTTAATTACAAAACTGATTTGTTGATCAATATAAGTAATTAATTGGTTGTAAAGTTCTGGTCTTCCGTTGCTTTCTAACCATTGAATATCCATTTCGTCGGGGATAACAACAGCTGTCTCTTGCCCTAATTTTTGTAGCGCACTAAATAAAGAATTAACTTCTTCTTCTGGGGTGCCTAGGCTAAATTTACCAATAGCAGTAGGTGTTGTATGCTTATCAGAGTACTGAAGCCAGAAATTAAGTAATGTTCTTCTAAACTCTACAAGAGGATAGAGTTGACGTCCGAGGCCAGAACCATGGACATCCATAAAGTTGCTATAAGACCAGTGGCGATGAAGAATCATCGAACGAAGAGGAATGCCCATACCCTCTACAGGAGAGAACATAGTAATGAGCCTAGGGCTTACTGTTCCGTCTTCGTTGAGTCTAAATAAGAAACGTCTTGGGTCTCTAATCTTAATCTCAGATGGTACAATATACTTGCCTTGTCTCATCCAGCAGATCTCTCCGATGGACATACCAAGAACAATAGACTCACACATACCTCTTATAAAGGTATCAAATCCGGCATTTGAGGATACTAAGGACTCTTTTCCGTAAGATTGTCTTGTATTGCTTCCCATGCGATTAATTACCTGTCGCACGAATTCTGCAATCTCCTCATCCTCGGCTCTATTAGAGGAAGGGTAAACTTCCCAGGGTCTTTGGATGATCTCACCTATTAGCTTTTCCCAAGCAGCAAGAATTTGGCTGTCGTTAAACAGCCTCATGTACTTCTCAATTGCTCGAGGGCCGCCTCCTCCTTCTTCTAGGAGAATATCGTCTCTTCGAGGAAGCACGACCCCACTAGTAAGGTACGGCGCTCCTGAGTAGGAATACGGATCTGATTTATATCCCGCTAAGTTTCCTTGAGAAGTACCCAGGGAAAAGTAACGATCGAAAAACCCAGATTTAATATGCCTTTGGGGATTTTCAGAGGTCATTAAAACAACACATTATTCTTCACTATCTTTAAACTCAGTTGTCTCAGTTACCTTTGTAAGATCTACAAAAACTGTTTCTAAGTTCATAAGCCTCTCTGTAAGCTCTTCTCTTGAGAGCTTACCAGATTCCCATTCTTCAATTAGTTCTTCTGCGCCTTCAACTCTTACGTTTTGGCCAGTAGTTAAAATGTTGATTCCTTCTTCCATTGGTCTTGCTCCTTGCGAATAGAAAGATAAAAGGGTTTGTAAAGATTACGCCAGAGATCTTCGTATTTTCTGACGTGTTTGAAATAATTGGTTTCCCAAGTGTCTTGAGTATATAGATCTTTATACTCCCCTGGAATTGTTCTAGAGAAATGCTTAAGTTCAATTGCTAAAATAGCGCTCATAAAGTCTCCCCGCTTAGCAATCATCTGATCTTTTAACTCGTGCAAATTGATACCTGGGAACTGATCTGAAACTGCTTCAAACAAAGGAGATTTAAAGAGATCCGCTTTTTGCTCTTGCTTCTCTTTTTTAAGAGTCTCCTCGTAGGCATTGTCTAAAATAGAAGCAATAAATGAAGAGTTAAATTCTACTTTAGCTCCATCGTTTACTTGCTCCCAGAATTTTTTAAATGCATCATAAGTTCTTACAATTGTAACGTTTGCATATGACTGGAGCTTTTGTTTAATTTCTCTTTTTGCTGCATCAGCATAATGCATATCTTTTCCCTCTGGCCAAAAAGCTTGTCTTTGGGCAAGAGAGTTAGACCAGAGAAAAGTAGTTAATAGCTTTTTTGTTCTTGCGTCTGAAATATCTTTTTTAGGTAGTTCATCTATATCTTTTATAGCTTTTTTCCACTCGTAAAAAATATCTAACGCCTTTGCCTCTGAAGCTTGCCATACAGGAGTCTTAGAAAGTTTTCCAATATGAGTCTCGTCAAGCTCCCCATATCCTGTAAGATCGTTAATCAGAATGTCATCTTCTGATAGGTTTTCAGAAGTTATTACCTTTGGCTTATTAATCCCTTTAACATGCGCATTAAACTCTGCGATCCATTTTTCATGGGCTAAAGTTTGTTCATGTTTCCATTTGTCATGAGCTAAGATTTTATCTAGAGCAGAATCAGAAACATTAGACAGGGCTAGGATTTCTTGAACTTGCATCTGATTCTAGTTTACGTAACTGTAGATCTATATAGCTCATTATATCACGATGATTCCAACAGTCAACAATATTCTCAAAAATTTTTGGATCAATTCTACCGATGTCCATTCCAAATGTTAAAAGTCTGTTGAGATCTGTCCAGCAATTTGTACCTGGTTCGTCAAAAAGAAAAAGTTTTTTTGTAGTTTCTGATTTTTCTATAGCATTAAGAACTTGAAAAAATGCAGATAGCAGTGAGCTGTCCCAACCAGAAAATATAATAAAATCTGTAGACTTAACCAGGGCATCTGTTACTGATTGCCTAGTCTTCACCTCAATGTTTTCTTTTTCTGCTAAAACTTGTTCCAAGTGAACGACCATTTTATTTAAGTCCGATGTGGTGTTAACAGACTTAGACTTTATAATGACTACAGATAGCTTGGTGGACATATATTTTAAATAACTACAAAGCTTTAAACCTAAAGTTTAAAGTTTAAAAAAGCGTTCTAATATGTTATCTGGGTTAGCAGCTAGTCAATTAAACATCATTCTGGGAAGCTTGAGCCAGGTTGTGAGCTTATCTATTGACGCATACGAGAAAGAAGTAGCAAAAATACAGTCAGAAATAGAAAGAAAAACTTCAGAAGAGGCTTTAAGGCTGCTTTTAGATAATATGCTTCTGCGTATTGTAGAAGAAAAACCTACGTCAGTTTATCCATTATACGCCACGATCTCTAAAAGCTTAATTGACGTAAACTTTAATGTTGCTCTTTTTGTAGTATCTTTAACTGCAGCTAAGAAAATAGTTGCTGAAATTTTATTTACTACAACAGGAAGAACTAATACAGAAGCCGAAAGATTTATTTCTAATTATATAGATATTATTATTAAATCTATTTCTAATTTAGATCTTTATACAAGAGGGCTTACTTCTGACCAGCTAATTCAGCTTATTTCTCCCTATGCCCCGTCTGAAGCTTTAATAGGAGTAGAAATTTTAGTTGATAAAACAAAGATTTTTGATGGCAAAAACTACGGTCTATTTGACAAGGACATTTATTGGGAAGAGCAAGTAAAACAAATAAAAGCAACAGCTCAGACAATAGTTTTTCCTTATACTATTTATGATAATAAGTTCTATACATTAAATAGCGGAGTATCAGTAATAGACATTAACTTTTCAGAATTACAATGGTCTGAGTACTCTCCTAAGTTTTTAAATAAATCTAGAACGTTTAATAAAAAATTTACTGATAATATAAATAGGTATATTACTAAAACATTAGAATCTTCCGAAGATATTAATCAGTCTATATCAGATTCTCATGTAGAAAAAATAAACTCAAATCTAATGTATACTGAAAAAGATTTGAGCAACAGCTTTGCTGGTAAAGGAAGTGACATTTTAAGCAATCTTTTAACGTTAAAAACAATTTGCTATTATTTTGGAAACAACGAAGCATCTCCTATAGGAAATGTTGATTATATTGCTTCTTTTTGTGAATACATGTACTCTTTCTGCTACGGAAGAACTTTGGAAGCCGGATACGCAAATATAGAAGGAGTTAATTTATTTGGAAAGTTTAACGAGTTATTCTTCTATGGAACAACGGAGAATAAAATGGCAGGACTGTCTTATCTAGATTCGTTTTCTTCTCTTAAGTCATTTAACCAAGGCCTAACAATTTATGACACCAATAAAAAAATCTTAGAAGACGATACTGTAGAAAAAACTCAAATTACAGAAAATAACTTTTTTGCTAAGATAAAATATAATCCTATTTATTCTAAATATCGCCATGGCATAGAAGATAGATTTAAATTTAATATAAAAAATCCTTATGTCGATAACTACGAATTCAATGTAGATGTTATTTTGTTTGGTATAGAAAGCATTTATAACATATCTAATGGCCTAGGAGGACTGATTTCTGCTGTTAATTCTACGTTAGATGATAGAGGAAGACTACCTGGGTACGAAGGCCTTGGACCTATTTCTGTTCAAATTGAAGAACTAAGTAAAATCTTTATAGATCCCAGAACACTGGAATACTTATCACAATCAGGCAAAGTACTTCCAGGCATGAACGGTCTTTGTAGGTACCTTTTAGATAGTTATAAAAAGCTTATTTCTGTAGTCCCCGACGTTCCGTTTACAGGAGACGCTTTAAGGAGAATAAGCACTTGGGGCAGAAAAATTCAATATGCGCTAGAGAATATGTATTCTGAAATAAACGCTATTGGATATGCAGCCGGTACGTTTATTCCTAATATCTCTTTTAAATCTCATCCCATAGATCAGAGCAAAGTCATAGATCAATTAAGATCTCTGAACTTCCAAGAGTCTGAAATTAATTTATTCCTTTCTTGCGAAACTTTTGAAGACCTAGTATTAAAATTTGCCCCTATTACAGACTCTAAAGACCAAATATCTTTCTTTAAAGGATTTGAATTAGCCCAGCTAATATACGAGTTTGGAGGAGAAAGCGCAATTGACGCGTATATCTCTTATTTGTATTCTAATAATGAAAATGATCTAACTTCTTTATTGGAAATTTCCCTTAAAAACCAATCAAAAGGCGCTATGTATAATAGCCAAAGATTTGGGAAATTAGTGGGATTAATGATCAACTTAACCCACGCTATAGACTCAGAGCAATTACAGATATTTAAAAGATATTTAGAAGGTAATAGATTAACATTTTTTGAATCTATTTCTTTCTTACTAAATAACGACGAGGTAAACATTCTTTTAAAAGAAGAAGAGATTAATCTGTTAAAGCCAGTTGCTGATAGCCTTATATACGGAAAATCCCCATTTGGATTAGATTCTTATTCTT
>BB_Man_B_Liq_inBBDRAFT_1000230_pt1 | contig 10829 bp, 12 predicted proteins | sample BBManParaguerPR_4_FD_10244 | JGI IMG/M metagenome (IMG submission 10244) | reverse complement strand
CCGCCATAACGGGGGCTGAGATTCCGAGCAGTGACGCCAGTTCCAGTTCGAGCATGATCCTCAGAGCAACAACGACCCCAGCCCCATCACCCCGTAGAGAGCAACCAGCTGGACCCCTTCATACCAGTCGAGTTCGTTGTTTTCAGTAATCCAATGCACGGCCAACACCGTGATGGTGGTGCAACCGAGAGCGACCAGGGGGATGCTCAGGTGCAGGAAGCGACCCATCGGCCATCCCAGCAACACCAGCACCGGCAGCACGAACATCAGCAACTGGCCGCTGGATTCCAGGGTGCTGGTCACGGCCAGATCCATGCGGCCGCGCGAGGCGGCGCTGATGGCGATCACACCTTCGGCGGTGCAGCCGAACAGGGGCAGCAGAAACAGACCGATGAACAATTCGCTGAGATGGCTCCCCTGCACCAGGGTTTCCAGGGCATCCACCAGGGGCTCGGAGACCAGCACCACCAGCACACTCACCACGGCCATGGCCGCGAGGATCGCGGGCAGACGGGGCAGATGGCTCCGATCCGTCTCGGTTGTTTCGACCCCATCCGCTTGCAGGATGTCATCCGCCTCAGCATTGAAGAAGGTGCGATGGGTGCCGAGCTGGAGCAGGAAGGACAGCAGGTAGTAGCCCAGGATCAGCAGCGCCACGATCAGGGAATAGACGGCAAAGCGATCGAGGGCGTTGGTGCCGGCCATCGGTTGGATGCCTTCTCCGATGCCGAAGACGGTGGGCACCGCCAGGAAGAGCAGGCTGAGCAGCAGTTGGCGCGCCTGCAGATTGGTGCTGTGTGGCCTGATCTTCACCTTTTTCTGGCGACGACCGGCCCAGATGGTGCTGACTCCCAGCACCAGCAGGCAATTGGTGATCACGGCGCCGGCCACCGACACCACCACCAGGCTGTAGAGACCGCTGCCCAGGGCGGTGATTGAGATCACCAGCTCCACCAGGTTGCTGAGGCCCACACTCACCACACCGCTGTAGCGGTCACCCAGGTGTTCACTCAGCTCATCCACCAGGATCGAAATCATCCGGGCCAGTGGCACCAGGGCCAGGCCGAAGCCGAGAAAGCGCACCGCTTCCATCCCGGCACCTTCCGGCTGCAAAGGAGCGGTCAGCGCCAGGAGGAGTGCTGGCAGCAGCAGCAGCGACCACCGCGTCAGGCCGTGATGGCGCAGGAGTGTCGCGGTGTCGCGCAGGGTGCGGTGCATCAGCCCAGGGTCATGGGTCGAGATCGTTGATCAGGGTGAGTTGCCGTTCAGGCGAGGCTTCGTTGATGAACCCCCAGGCGGCGAACACCTCCGGATCGCCATGGGTGATGCGCGGTTGACCGTGTTGATGCTCGAGGCTGAAGCCCTCGGCAGCCATCCGTCGCATCAGGCTGGCCGCTTCTTCAAACCGGGCCGCCATCGCTTCCAGACTGGCGCAGTCACTGGTCAGACCGGCTTCCTTCCAGGTGAAGTAGTGCATGGGGGTGCAGTCAGGTGGGGCGAAGAGCCAGACCGATCAGCACCAGAGCGGCAGTGATCAGCCAGAAGCGGCGCACCACAGTTTGTTCGCTCCAACCGCTGAGCTCAAAATGATGGTGCAGGGGGGCCATCCGGAACAGGCGTCGGCCGACCCCATCGGCTCCTTTGGTGGCTTTGAACACCCACACCTGGAGAATCACCGACAGCGATTCCGCCAGGAACACGCCCCCCATCAGCAGCAGAGGCCAGAGGCTGTTGCTGAGGAGTGCCACGGCGCTGAGACAGGCTCCCATCGCCAGCGATCCGGTGTCGCCCATGAACAGGCGGGCCGGATTGCGGTTGTGGGCCAGAAAACCGAGCCAGGCTCCTGCCATCGCCATGCAGAAGCCAGCCAGGGCCGGATCACCGCTGTTGCCTCGCAGCATCAGCTGCAGGGCCAGGCCTGTGAACACAAGAGCACCGCAGCCGGAGGCCAGACCATCGAGACCATCGGTGAGGTTCGTGGCATTGCTTTCCGCCAGGAAGACAAACAGGGCCAGGGGCCAGATCAGCCAGGCCAGCGGCAGGGTGAGGCTCCAAGGCAGGGCGATGCTGCTGCTGATCCAGCCCTGCCAGGCGGCGACCGCCAGGAACAGTGCCGCGATGAGGGCTTGGAGGAGCAGTTTTCCCCGTGCCGTCAGCCCCTTGTTGGTTTGCCTGGTGAGGCTGCGCCAGTCATCGATGCCGCCAATCACCATGTAGGCCAGGGTCACGGCCGCAACAGCGAGCAGGCGGTTGGCATTGTCTTGCCCCACGGCGCTGAGGGAGCCGATGATCACGCCCACCGGCACCACGAGCAACCCACCCATCGTGGGCGTGCCCCCCTTGCGCAGNTGGGCCTGGGGCCCGTCCTCCCGGATCACCTGGCCCATTTTCAAAGCACGCAACCTGGGCACCCCCCAGGCGGTGGTGACGGTGGCGATCAGGGTCGCCACCACCAAGGGCACACTCAACAGGCTGTTGGGGATCCAGCGATCCGCGGCGAAGGCAGCAACAACGATCACCACCGCCAGCACCAAGGCACTGATGCGGCCCCCCACCTGGTTGGAGCGATTCGCCGATGGCGATGGCGCCGAAAGGTCGCTCACGGCAGGCAGGGCGCAGAGACGGGCCGAGGATAGGGCGACCCAGACGCCCCGGATTCAGTCTTCCCAGTTCTCTTCGTTCTGCTCGTCGGCGGCGTTGTAGTCCTCCTTTTCGCCCATCAGTGCCGAGAGCTCTTCCTCTTCCACCGTGCTCACTTCCGGTGAGGTGGATTCCTCATCTTCCACAAGTCGGCCACTGGTTTCCAGCCAGCTCAGCAGATCGGGCTCTTCCCGCAGCGGCAGCACCGGTGCCGGCTCCCGGCGCCCGTAACGGGTGAGGGCCGGGTTGATGCTGTCGAGGGCACTGCTCATCGCGGAGGACAAGTCCAATCAGTCCAATCCGCCATCATAGAAGACTGCTTTCCAGCCTCCAGTGATCGATGAATGGATGCGTCTCGGGGCCGTGTGGCTGCTGGCGCTTCTGATCAGCCTTGCGCTGCGGGTCTGGGGTGCGACCCATCCCGCCCCTGTGGCCATCGGTTGGCTCACGGTGCCGGTGCTCGTGTTCGGCCCTGCCCTTGTGCTGGCGGTCTGGTTGCTGCTGGCCCGGATCGGCTGGGATGGAGAATCAGACGATCGTGATCTGGAGTCCGGTTGATGGGGCGCGCGAAGAAGGTGGTGCTCGCCTATTCGGGTGGGGTGGATACCAGCGTCTGCATTCCCTACCTGAAGCAGGAGTGGGGCGTCGAGGAGGTGATCACCTTCGCTGCTGATCTCGGACAGGGGGATGAACTGGAGCCCATCCGGATCAAAGCGCTGGAGGCCGGGGCCAGTCAGTCGCTGGTGGGCGATCTGATCGATCCCTTCATCCGCGAGTTCGCGTTTCCGGCCATCCGTGCCAATGCGCTCTATGAAGGGCGCTATCCCCTCTCCACCGCCCTGGCCCGTCCCTTGATCGCCCGCCGACTGGTGGAGGTGGCGCGGGAGGTGGGTGCCGATGCGGTGGCCCATGGCTGCACCGGAAAGGGCAACGATCAGGTGCGGTTTGATGTGGCGATCGCCGCTCTGGCTCCCGATCTCAAGGTGCTGACTCCGGCGCGTGAGTGGGGCATGAGCCGCGAGGAAACGATCGCCTACGGCGAGCGCTGTGGCATCCCAGCACCGGTCAGCAAAACGTCGCCCTACTCGATCGATCTCAACCTGTTGGGCCGCAGCGTTGAGGCCGGCCCTCTTGAGGATCCGATGGTGGCACCTCCGGAGGAGGTGTTCGCGATGACGCGGCCGGTGGCCGACACCCCCGATGCCGCTGAGGAGATTGAGATCAGTTTTGAGGCCGGCAACCCAGTGGCCATCAATGGCCAGCGTCTCGACCCCGTGGCGCTGATCCGGGAGGCGAATCGTCTTGCCGGCCTTCATGGCATCGGCCGTCTCGACATGATCGAGAACCGGGTCGTGGGGATCAAGAGTCGCGAGATCTACGAGACCCCGGGGCTGTTGTTGCTGATCCAGGCCCATCAGGAGCTGGAAAGCCTCACCCTGGCGGCGGATGTGCTGCGCACCAAGCGCCAGCTGGAAATGCAGTGGGCGGATCTGGTGTATCAGGGGCTCTGGTTCGGACCGCTGAAGGAAGCGCTGGATGGCTTCATGGATCGCACCCAGGAGCATGTGCACGGAGTGGTGCGGCTGCGACTGCACAAGGGCTCGGCCATGGTCACCGGTCGTGCCTCCTCAACCAGCAGCCTCTATGTGCCGGCGATGGCGTCCTANGGCAGTGAGGATCAGTTCGACCATCGTGCCGCCGAGGGCTTCATCTACGTGTGGGGTCTGCCGATCCGGCTCTGGGCCGCAGCGCGTCGGCGTTGATCGGCGGTTCAGGCCGCATCCTGTTGTGAGGCCACATCCGGGCTGCGGCGGCGCCAGCGCATCGCCGCCTTGAGCAGGGGTGGTGTGGAACTGTGCAGCAGGGTCTGGGTTCTCGCCAACAGCCGATAGCGTTCCAGCAGCGGTTCCAACCGTTGNTGGAACTTGCGTTCAAACAGCTCTGGGAGTTCAGCCAGCAGGGCTTCGTAGTCGTCGAGTTGCGCTTCCAGCTCCCGCACGCGCTGCCGGAGTTGGATCACTTCAGCGCTGGAGGATGGCGCTGTGGCTTGATCGTCGCTGGTTGTCCGTTGCAGCCAGAGGGGCGCAGGGGCCTGATGGGACTGGGAGGGCTCATCCATGGCCGGACGCTATCGCCAGGCCATGGCGGGCACAATCCCTGAATCGAGACAGGATCAGGCCGGAGCAGCGGCTTCGCTCTGAGCAGCGGCGGCTTCGCTGCCGGGCATGACGCGGGGTGCAGGCAGAGGACCGTCCTGCTTGACGGTGAGGTAACGGATCACGTCTTCGCTGAGCCGCATCGCTTTTTCCAGAACGGCCACCTGTTGACCGTCACCGTTGTGGCTGAGCTGCACGTAAATGCCTTCCTTGTGCTTGGCGATCGGGTAGGCCAGGCGACGCTTGCCGCGCATCTGGTTGTCGAGCACCTCAGCACCTGCTTCCACCAGGATGTCCCGATATTTGGTCAGGTGTGACTCAACCTCCTCCTCCGGGATATCCGGACGGAGGATGTACATGGTCTCGTAATACGGCTGCAGGGTCATGGAATCCGATCCGACGAGGACTGAAGGCTCACCAGGGTGAGCGACGGATCCACCACCTTATCGCCCGGGGGGTTGACCGCTCAGTAGAGCTGCATCCGCACCGCCTGGCTCAATCCGGGCAGATCCGGTTCCCGACCGCGCACGCATTCGATCACCGCAAAGATCACCACCGCCAGCACGGCGATCATCACCGTGCTGGACAACGTGCGCAGGATCAGACCGCCCCCCAGAGGTTGCAGCAGGATCGCGAAGGCATAGCCCAGCAGCACCACGATGATGTCCACCAGCAGGGCCTGCAGGGTGTTGAAGCGGATGAAGTAGGGGACGTTGGGATTGCGGACCACCGCGAGAAAGAGCAGGAAAAAGACCAGCAGATTGCCGAAGGGGATCCCCCGTTCCAGGAGCACCAGCGGCAGGGCCGGCAATGTCAGCCATTGCAGCCAGGGGAACTGGCCCATCAGGTGCCCGCCGAAGGGGATCGCATCACTCCAGGGCAACAGGTAGACCAGCAGCCCGAGAAGCCGCTGCCAGACGGGGGTCGTCATCGAGGGTTGGTGGTTGGGGTGACGCTAGGCGGTCAGCCCCGATCAGCCAGGGCCGCTTCGGCGGCGTGGCGCATCACGGCAACGGGCACATCGCTTCGCTCGGACCAGAGCCTCAGGGCTGCAGCCCCCTGTTGCACCAGCATCTCCAGTCCATCGAGCGTGCGGCAGCCATGGGCGGCCGCCTCGGTGAGCAGTCGGGTCGGTCGCGGCGTGTAGATGATGTCGTACACCCAGCACTCGGGCTTCAGTCGTTGGATGTCGCCGGGGGTGAGGGGGCTGGCGAGGACAGCGTCGGGGTTGTGGGGTGAGGCCATGCCCAGCGGCGTGGTGTTCACCACCAGATCGGCCGCTTCCAGAGCCTGCTCCAGGGCCGCTTGATGGCGCCAGTCCAGGCCGGTGAGACTCGGTGCCCAGGCGCCGCAATCCTGTTGGACTGCCGCCAAGGCGTCGGGACGCCGTCCGGCGATCTGGATCTGCTCACAACCCAGGCTGGTGATGGCGGCCACGATCGCCCTGGCGCTGCCGCCACAGCCGAGCACCAGAGCCCTGCGTCCTTGCCAGTCGGATTGGGCGTCCCGCAGCGGTGCGATGAAGCCCTCCACATCCGTGTTGGTGCCAAACCAGCCACCGTCGGCGCGCGGCACCAGGGCATTGACCGCGCCGAGGCGCTGGGCCAGGGGGCTGAGCTCGGCGCAGAGGGGCACCACGCTGTGTTTGTGCGGGATGGTCACGTTGAGGCCGCGGCAGCCCACCGCGCGCAGGCCTCGCACCACGGTCTCCAGAGCGTTGGCCGGGGTGGGAAGCGCCAGAAAGATCCAGTCGAGCCCCATCGCCTCCAGGGCGGCGTTGTGCATCACCGGTGAGAGGGAGTGGTGCACCGGATCACCGAGCAGACCCACCAGGGCTGTATGAGCGTTGGCTGTTGTTGGCTTGGTCATGGGGTCAGTGTCCAGGATCGACCGGCCTTTCTGTTCGGGAACCACACCTCGCCTGCAGGGCTCACCCCTGATGAGGATGCAGAGGTTCAAGACGGACTGTTTTTAGGAGGTGGGCATCGATGGGCAAGGTTGTCGGCATTGACCTTGGAACCACGAATAGCTGCGTGGCGGTGATGGAGGGTGGCAAGCCCACCGTGATCGCCAATGCGGAAGGGTTCCGCACCACACCGTCGGTGGTGGCCTACACGAAGAACCAGGATCAGCTGGTGGGGCAGATCGCCAAACGTCAGGCGGTGATGAACCCTGACAACACGTTTTATTCCGTCAAGCGGTTCATCGGTCGTCGTGTCGATGAAGTGAATGAGGAGTCGAAGGAGGTCAGCTATTCCGTTGAGAAAGCTGGCTCCAACGTCAAGGTCAAGTGCCCGGTGCTCGACAAGCAATTCGCCCCTGAGGAGGTGAGTGCTCAGGTGCTGCGCAAGTTGGCTGAGGATGCCGGCAAATACCTGGGAGAAACCGTGACCCAGGCGGTGATCACCGTTCCCGCCTATTTCAACGATTCCCAGCGCCAGGCCACCAAGGATGCCGGCAAGATCGCCGGCCTTGAGGTGCTGCGCATCATCAACGAGCCCACCGCCGCTGCTCTCGCCTACGGCCTCGACAAGAAGAGCAATGAGCGCATCCTGGTCTTCGACCTCGGGGGCGGCACCTTCGATGTGTCCGTGCTCGAAGTGGGCGACGGCGTGTTCGAGGTGCTCTCCACCTCCGGCGACACCCACCTCGGTGGCGACGACTTCGACAAGGTGATCGTCGATCACCTGGCCGACAGCTTCAAATCCAATGAAGGCATTGACCTGCGTCAGGACAAGCAGGCCCTGCAGCGCCTCACGGAAGCGGCCGAAAAAGCCAAGATCGAACTCTCCAGCGCCACGCAGAGCGAGATCAATCTGCCCTTCATCACCGCAACCCCTGAGGGCCCGAAGCATCTCGACCTCACCCTCACCCGCGCCAAGTTCGAGGAGCTGGCCTCCAAGCTGATCGATCGTTGCCGCGTGCCTGTGGAGCAGGCGCTCAAGGACGCCAAGCTCTCCGCTGGTGAACTCGATGAGATCGTGATGGTGGGTGGATCCACCCGGATCCCCGCCGTGCTGGAGCTGGTGAAGCGGATCACCGGCAAGGATCCCAACCAGACCGTGAACCCCGATGAAGTGGTGGCCGTGGGCGCCGCCATTCAGGGCGGTGTGCTTGCCGGTGAGGTCAAGGACATCCTGCTGCTTGATGTCACCCCCCTGTCTCTCGGTGTGGAGACCCTGGGCGGTGTGATGACCAAGATGATCCCGCGCAACACCACCGTTCCCACCAAGAAGTCGGAGACCTATTCCACGGCGGTGGATGGTCAGACCAATGTGGAAATCCATGTGCTCCAGGGTGAGCGCGAGATGGCCAGCGACAACAAGTCGCTTGGAACCTTCCGGCTCGATGGCATCCCCCCCGCTCCCCGTGGCGTGCCTCAGATCGAGGTGACCTTCGACATCGATGCCAACGGCATCCTGAGCGTGACCGCCAAGGACAAGGGCAGCGGCAAGGAGCAGAGCATCTCGATCACCGGTGCCTCCACACTCTCCGAACAGGAAGTGGAAAACATGGTGAAAGATGCTGAGGCCAATGCCAGCGCCGACAAGGAGAAGCGTGAGCGGATCGACCTGAAGAACCAGGCGGAAACGCTCGTGTATCAGGCTGAAAAACAGCTGGGCGAACTGGGTGACAAGGTGGACGCCGAAGCCAAGGCCAAGGTGGAGGAGAAGCGCACCCAGCTGAAGGAAGCCACCGAGAAGGAAGACTTCGACAGCATGAAGTCTCTGCTGGAGCAGTTGCAGCAGGAGCTCTACGCCCTGGGTGCCTCGGTCTATCAACAGGCCGGTGCTGATGGCGCAGCAGCCCCCGGCGCCGATGGCGCTGCCGGTGCTGCCGGATCCGGCAGCGATGCTGGTGATGATGTGATCGACGCCGAATTCACCGAATCGAAGTGATTCACGTCTGAGCGTTGGAGCGATCCAACGTCAGCATGAAGAAAGGGGGCCCTAAGGCCCCCTTTTTGCTGTCTGAAGCATCAGACAGCTCCGGGTTCAGAGGATCACTTGCTGATCTGGGCCACAGCGGCTTTCGACTTCTCCACCACACCGGCGGGAAGCGACACATAGCCCAGTTCCGGGGCCTGGCTCTGGGACTTCTCGGAGAGCATGAAATCGAACGCTTTCTTCAGCAGCTCGGTCTTCTCGCCGTTGCCTTCCTTGTAGGCCAGGATCCAGGTGAAGGTCACGATCGGATAGCCCTTGGGGGGATTGGGGTTACCGCCGATCAGCTCGGGGCCGAGGTCGATCGAATCGAGGGCGGTGCTCTCGGATTCGTTGGTGGGCTTCACCTGCTCACCCGAAGCGTTGGCCAGGGCGGCGGCTTGGAGATTGCCCTTCACGTAGGCCACTTCCACATAACCCAGACCACCCTCGATCTGATTCAGCTGGGCTGCCACACCCTCATTGCCCTTGGCACCGACGCCGGTGGGCCAGGCAACCGTCTTGGCTGCACCAGGGCCATTTTTCCAGGCTTCGCTGATGGCGGAAAGGTGCTTGGTGAAGTTGTAGGTGGTGCCGGAACCATCGGAACGATGCACGACAGAGATTTTTTTGTCGCCGCAGCCGAGCTCGTTGTAGTTGGTGATCTTGCCGAGGAAGATGCCGGCAAGTTGCTCCTGGGTGAGCTTCAGTTCACAACCGGGGTAGTTGTAGGCCACCGCGATGGCACCGGCGGTCATCGGGATCTGGAGCACGCCGCGGGCCACTTTCGCCACTTCATCGGGCTTCATCGGCGCATCGGAGGCGCCGAAGTCCACGGTGCCGGCGGTGAACTGGCGGACACCGGCACCGGAGCCGACAGATTGATAATTGACGTTGACGCCTTCAGGAGCGAGCTCCTGGAACCAGCGGGTGTAGATCGCGGCGGGGAAGGACGCACCGGCGCCGCTCAGGTTGCCCTTGACCTGATCACCACCACCACCGCCTCCGAAGGAGCAGGAGGCCAGGGTCAGGGTGGCGGTCACGCCGGCAGCTGCGGTCAGCGCACGGTTGCGGAGGGTTCGACGCATGTTCTCGACAAAAAGGGGTCGGTGGAGTCAGGTCCACCTGGAAACCCTATGCAGAGCAAGCGAAATCGAGTTTAAGACGACGTAAGGCTCGCGCTCACAGCTGCTTGGCCTGGGTGCAGGCCCATTCCGCTGTGGCCGGAGCGAGCAGCACGCCATTGCGATAGTGACCGGTCGCCACCATCAAGCCGGGTTCGAGCACCTCCAGCAGCGGTGCCGGCCGGTTCAGGGGTCGCGCCCTCAGGCCCTGCCAGCACTGGATCACTTCAGCGGCCTGCAACCAGTCGGGGGCTTGGCCTTCCAGGGTTTGCATGGCGTTGAGCCGGGCGGGGTCCGCCGCTGCGCCGGGTTCGAGCGTGGCCCCGAGCCAGAGTCGGTTGTGGCTGTGGGGCACCAGATTGAAGCCCTGGCAGACGAGCACCGCTGGCCAGTCGGATCCTGGCCTGATTCCATCCGGCAGTTGCAGATCGAGCACCTGCCCCAGCACCGGTTCCATCGGCAGATCGTGGTTCAGCTGCCGCAACAGGGTCTGGCTGGCGAGAGCCGCGCAGATCAGCAGTTGCTCCACCTCCAGGCGCTCACCCGTGTCGAGCTGCAGTTGCCAGAGTCGGGTGCGGCCCGCTGTCGGTCGTTCGATGGCGCCGACCGAAGCGGCGATCTGGCGCACTTCGCATTGATCGAGTGTGTGCCGGAGCGCTCCCAGCAGGGCGAGCGGATCGATCCGACCATCACGCTCGGACTGCAGGGCGCCGTGGTCGGCACCCGGCCAGTGCGGATGCTCACATTGCAAGGTCTGGGGGCTCAGGAAGCGCAGGCCCAGGTCAGCCCGCTCCGCCGCCAGCTGCTGCTGGCGTTGCCCTTCTTCGGCGCTGGCGGCCATCTGCACCAGAGACGTCTCGAGTTGCAGCGGACTCTCGGGCCGGTTCAACTCCTCGGCCCATGCGGGCCAGAGCTCCATGCTTCTCTGGCGCAAGCGCCAGGCCCTGCCGCTGGAACGACGGAACACCAGTCCCATCAGGATGCCC
>BB_Man_B_Liq_inBBDRAFT_1000228_pt1 | contig 10851 bp, 11 predicted proteins | sample BBManParaguerPR_4_FD_10244 | JGI IMG/M metagenome (IMG submission 10244) | reverse complement strand
GGGTATGGTCAACATGAAGAATGAGCCTATCTACACTAAAGACGGCTTTGAGATAACTATGGCAGCAAGTTTCTTCGGACACTTTTTATTGACAGAATTGCTACTCGATACCTTGAAAGCTACGCCAGAAGCAAGAATGATTATACTCTCTTCCGTGGTGCACGCGGGCAGCCCTAAAAACCGCTACCAAGTACACTTGGACGACCTGCATTGGAAGAATAGAAAATACAACAACTTCGCAGCCTACGGTGAGGCAAAGACCGCATCGGTTCAATATGCAATGGAGCTTGCTAAGCGCTTAGAAGGCACTGGGGTTACCACCTACTCTATTCACCCAGGTTGGGCACGATCTAACTTTGGCAAAGGCGGCGGTGCATTTATGGATTCTTTACTCGCAATGCTCACTCCTTTATTCTCTGCAATGGGCTTTAGTGATAGCAGCTGGGAAAGTGCACAAACCTCTTTGCATTGTCTGCTATCTGATGATGTTACTCAACACAGCGGTGAATACTTCAGCCAGCACAGTGTTCTTTACAGAGATAAGGAGTGTAAAAAAGGTGGTTGGCCAATGAAGTCGCCAAACCCACATGCCAACGATATGGAGGCCGCCAAGAAACTTGTTACAACAGCGCGTCCTTTAGTAGGCCTATCTTAGTAGCTCTGTAGCCCTAACTATGAAAAGACTACTTAAGATGATTGGATATATACTCGGGGGATCCATTCTATTGGTGGTTATCATCATTGCGATATTCGTTAATGTGAGTCCAACAATGGGAGGAAAACACTCTCAAGAAGATAAACTTCGCTACCAAGAGAGCGGCCATTATGTCGACGGTAAGTTCATGAATCTGGTTGAAACCACCTTAGACTTCACTTTCGCAAGTTCCATGGATTTGATGAAGGCCTATATAAAAGGAAACCCTAAGTCAAAACCGGATCACGAATTACCGGTTCTGGATGCAGATTCTTCAGAAATTGCCCAAAACCGTGCTGAAAGACTCATTTGGTTTGGACACTCGGCATTCCTGCTTCATTTGGACGGAAAAAACATTCTGATTGACCCTATGCTTGGTCAGCATCCTTCACCAAGTCCACTCGTTGGAACGAAGAGGTTCACTGAAAAGCTTCCAATCGAGGTTGAAGAGTTGCCGGAGATAGATGCCGTACTAATCTCACACGATCACTACGACCATTTAGATTACGGGAGTATTCAAGCGTTAAAAAGCAAGACGAAAGACTTCTATGTTCCTTTAGGCGTTGGGGCACACCTTCGAGCTTGGGGCATAGACAGCAGTTGTATTCATGAGCACAATTGGTGGGATGAAAATCGTATTGACTCCATCGAGATCGCCTTTACTCCATCGAGACATTTCAGCGGACGCGGATTGAATAATAATTCTTCAACCCTATGGGGTTCTTGGGTAATACACGGCACCAACAATAGGCTCTTCTTTAGTGGAGATAGTGGTTATGGAACTCATTTTAAGGACATCGGTGAAAAGTATGGGCCCTTTGATTTCGCAATGCTAGAGTGTGGGCAGTACAATAAGAACTGGACTCAAATTCACATGGCCCCTGAAGAGACAGCCATGGCAGCCGTAGACATAGGAACGAAGGGCATGATGCCTATACACTGGGGGTCTTTCAAGCTGGCATTACACGACTGGAACGAACCTGCAAAACGGGTTACTCAGAAAGCGAAGGAATTGGAAATGCCTATCTTAATTCCAAAGATTGGTGCGCCGATTCCACTGGATACATTGAATTACGACCAAGAGATTTGGTGGAATTGACATAAAATCCTTGAAGCATGACAGATTTACTTCGCATTACTAGCGTGTCGCAATTTCACGAACTGCTTGGCTTGCCAGCGCCTCAACACCCTTTGATTAGTTTTATCAATGAGGATGAAGGAATGAATATGGATGGGATGGACGATGCATTGTTCAATGTTCGATTCACCTCAGATATGTATACCGTCATGTTTAAGGACAAGGTAAGTGGCTCTTTAGGCTACGGTAGAAGTTCTTATGATTTTCAAGAAGGAACACTCATCTTTGGAAGCCCTGGTCAGGTATTCACTTCTCCCAAAAAAGAGCAGCTTCAAGGCAATATGGGCTGGACGTTGCTGTTCCATCCAGATTTGCTTTTAAAGTCGCCGCTTAATCATAAGATAGATAGCTTTACTTACTTCTCCTATGAGGTCAATGAAGCGCTCCACTTAAGCGATAAAGAGGCCAGTGTTGTGCTACAAGTCATTGAGCAGATTAAGACTGAATATGCTCAGAATATTGACCAACATAGTCAAAACCTCATCGTATCTAATCTCGAACTACTTTTGAGCTATTGCATGCGCTTTTACGACCGTCAGTTTTACACGCGCACGAATATGAATAGCGATTTTGTGAGCCAATTCGAGAAGCTCCTCAAAGCCTATTTCGCCTCAGAATTGCATTTGACACATGGCATTCCTTCACTATCCTATTTCGGTGCTGAAATGAACATGTCAGCACACTACCTAAGCGACCTATTGAAAAAGGAAACGGGTAAGGGAATCAAAGAATATGTAGACGACTATATCGTCCGATCAGCTAAAGGAATGCTTCTTGGGTCTAACGACTCCATCAGCCAAATCGCTTATGATTTGGGCTTCGAATACCCTCAAAGCTTTTCGCGGCTGTTTAAAAAGAAAGTAGGGCAGAGCCCTGGGGACTACCGTAAATTGAATTAAACAAAAAGCCCGAGCAACTGCTCGGGCTTTTTTGTTGAGTTAACTTTTGTAGGGATTAGTTCGGAGCAACCAATTCAAAGTCTTCCATAAACTTGGTCGTGTAGACCCCTTTGCGGAAGTTCTCGTTCTTCAACAGTTGTTGGTGGAACGGAATAGTTGTCTTGACGCCTTCAATAACAAATTCATCTAGTGCGCGCTCTAGCTTATCGATAGCCTCCTCACGGGTACGGGCAGTAACGATAAGTTTAGCGATCATAGAATCATAGAAAGGAGGGATTACGTATCCACTGTAACAGTGCGTGTCTAATCGGACACCGTGGCCCCCTGGCGCATGGAATGAGGTAATGCCACCTGGTGATGGACGGAAGTCGTTAAACGCGTCCTCTGCGTTGATACGAACCTCGATACTGTGCATCTCCGGGAAGTAGTTCTTACCAGAAATCGGCTCACCAGCAGCTACCTTGATTTGCTCGCGNATCAAATCGAACCCAACNACCTGCTCAGTAATAGGATGCTCAACCTGGATACGCGTATTCATTTCCATGAAGTAGAAGTTGCGGTCCTTGTCCACCAAGAACTCAACCGTACCAGCACCTTCATAAGCGATGTATTCCGCAGCTTTCACAGCCGCTTCACCCATTTTTTTGCGGAGTTTATCCGTCATGAATGGAGATGGCGTTTCCTCGACCAATTTTTGGTGACGACGCTGTACTGAACAATCACGCTCACTCAAGTGACACGCTTTTCCGTAGCTATCTCCAATAACCTGAATCTCGATGTGACGCGGTTCAAGGATGAGCTTTTCCATGTACATACCGTCATTTCCGAAAGCTGCCGCAGCTTCACGACGTGCACTTTTCCAAGCACCTTCTAACTGACTTTCATCCATGATGGCGCGCATACCTTTACCACCACCACCGGCGGTTGCTTTCATCATTACCGGGTATCCAATGGCTCGGGCAGTAGCTACAGCGTCCTCGTAGGTTTCTAGAATACCTTCAGAACCAGGCACACATGGCACGCCTGCTTCTTTCATGGTTTCTTTCGCTGTTGCTTTATCACCCATTTTATCGATCTGATCACCTGTAGCCCCAATGAACTTGATGCCATGCTCAGCACAGATGCGCGAGAACTTCGCGTTTTCACTCAAGAAACCATAACCTGGGTGGATGGCGTCTGCATTGGTGATTTCCGCTGCAGCAATAATATTAGGAATACTCAAATAGCTTTCTGACGATGCAGCTGGTCCAATACAAACGGCTTCATCAGCGAAGCGCACGTGCAAAGAATCGGCATCCGCCTTTGAGTAAACTGCAACCGTTTTGATGCCCATCTCCTTACACGTACGAATAACGCGAAGGGCAATCTCACCACGGTTTGCAATGAGTACTTTCTTAAACATAACCTATGAGGTTTAGATTTCTTACGATGGATCGACCAAGAATAGTGGCTGATCGTATTCAATAGGTGTCTGGTCGTCGACCAATACCTTAACAATCTTACCGCTCACCTCACTTTCAATCTCGTTGAATAGCTTCATTGCTTCAACGATACACAATACATCACCTGGCTTCACCTCGTCGCCGACCTTCACAAAAGCATCTGCTTCTGGGCTGGCACTGCGGTAGAAGGTTCCAATCATAGGGGATTTAACGGTAATGTAGTTGCTGGTATCGTCAGCTGCTGGTGCCGCTGGTGCTGCTGCAGGAGCCGCTGGCGCAGCTGCTACTGGTGCTGCAGGCATCGCTACAGGCGCTTGAGGAGCTACTGCTTGAATGTAAGTTGGCTGTTCTCCAGCCTCTGAACCAGTTTTGATGTTGATCTTAAAGTCTTCTGTTTCAAGACTTACTTCTTGTGCACCACTTTTAGCCACAAATTTGATCAATGCTTGGATTTCTTTCAAGTCCATATCTGAGTGTATTAGCGTATGAAATTACGAGTTTTAATTAAATGGCCCACTTAACCCACATGGCACCCCATGTGAATCCACCGCCAAAGGCAGCAAAGACCAAGTTATCACCTTTTTTGAATTGATGACGGTAGTCCCACAAACACAATGGAATAGTAGCAGATGTAGTGTTACCGTAGCGTTGAATGTTGATCAAGACCTTATCTTCAGAAAGACCCATTCTACGCGCTGTTGCATCAATGATGCGCAGGTTAGCTTGGTGAGGTACTAAATAAGCTACATCATCACCAGTTAACCCGTTTTTCTCAAGGATTTCAGCAGAAGTATCGGCCATGTTTGAAACGGCAAAACGGAAAACACTCTGTCCTTCTTGGCGAATGTAGTGCTGCTTAGCGTCAATAGTTTCGTGTGATGGAGGCAGGAACGAACCGCCCGCGTCCATCTTTAGGAAGTTTCTCCCTACGGCATCAGTGCGCAGGATTTCATCTTGTACACCAAGGTCATCTTCATTTGGTTCCATCAAGGCAACCCCACAACCGTCTCCAAAAAGGATACATGTGGTGCGGTCTTCGTAATCCACAATAGAACTCATGACGTCTGAACCTACGACCAGAACTTTCTTATATTTCTTGCTTTCAATGAATGCAGCTGCGGTGCTTACAGCATATAAGAATGACGAACAAGCGGCTTGCAAGTCATACGCGTAAGCGTGCTTTGCACCGATCTCTTGCGCAATGTAGGCGCTAGTAATGGCTACTGGCATATCAGGAGTTACAGAGGCTAAGATGACCATATCGACATCATCTACACGAACTCCATATTCCTTTTTCATTGCCTCAACGGCTTTTAGCGCGAGGTAGGAAGCACCCATACCTTCTTCAGGTTTTAGGATACGACGCTCTTTAATACCAGTTCTTGAGGTGATCCATTCATCGTTGGTCTCCACCATAGTTTCCAGTTCAGTGTTAGTCAACACATATTCTGGAACGTATCCGCCGATTGCGGTAATTGCTGCTTTCATAGCGTAGTTGTTGTGGGGGCTAAAATAGGTCCCTTGTTCTTTTTAGACGTCCCCAAAAAAGAAAAAGTAGCCTGTTTAAGGGCTACTTTTTTAACAATCAATGTTTTATACGTGGCTTACGCCTTCTCCATCACTACTTTTCCTTTGTAGTAAAGTTTTCCTTCATGCCAGTGTGCACGGTGGTATAGGTGTGCTTCACCAGTTGTTGGGCAGATAGCCAATTGCTGATCAGCCGCTTTGTAATGCGTTCTACGCTTGTCTCTTCTCGTGCTTGACTGTCTGCGCTTAGGATGTGCCATGTTTCAATTAGTTATTTATTCAACAAGTCTTTTAGTTGGTCCCAACGTGGGTCCGTATCATTTTCATTTTGTTCGTCTTCTTCTTCCAAGTAGTCCTCAAGGCCGTTTCCAGCATTTGGGCCATAAAGTTTGGCCGGTATACTTAATACAACCAATTCATACACCATTTGTGCGATGTTGAACTGATGTTCTCCATGAGGAAGGATTAAAAGCTCGTCGTTTTCGTCGTTGTATGCATCTCCAAACTTTACTGAAACATCAAACGTGTTGCTCAATGCTTGAGAATAAGGTTCGTCAGTCACATCACAAGGGGCTTGAATGGCGCCTTCAAAGGCAAACTCCAAGTCCATAACGCGCTCACTTTTAACCATTTTCATGGTTGCCTTTCCGCTTAATCCGCGGTAGTGATCGTACTCAAAAAGGTCAAAGAACGAGTCATCCAATTCAAACTCAAAGTCGTGTGGTCCGTTGGACAGGCCGATAAAGGCAATATCAAAGTCCTTCTTTTTCACTACTTCAATTATCTCTGAATGAGCGTGCAAAGATATTCAAATTGTTGAAAACTTCTAATTCTTCTCTTTTTGTTTTTTGAGAGGATTTGCGGTCATCTCATCGTAGCTCATTCTGCTCTGAACAGTATCGATCGCAGTGAAGATTGCCCATAGGAAAGAATCGTGCGCTGCAGTGCCTTTGCCGGCAAGGTGCATAGCTGTGCCATGGTCCGGTGAGGTGCGAATAGTGCGCAGCCCCGCTGTAAAGTTCGTGCCAGCCCCCATCGCTATACTCTTAAACGGCACAAGGACTTGGTCGTGATACATACCTAAAACAGCATCAAATTTTTGTTCATAACCCTGGCCGAAGAATCCGTCGGCAGGGAATGGACCTTTAATAATGGCGTCCAATTTTTGCGCAGATGCAATAGCCGGCGCAATGATTTCTTGCTCCTCCTTGCCAATCGTACCCATTTCTCCGGCATGTGGATTAAGGCCTAATACGGCAATGGAAGGTTTAACCTTGCCAAAATCACGCTTTAGACTATTGACCAAGAGTCCAAGAGATTTTTCAATTTTTTCCGCGGTCAATGCATCTGCAACTTCGCGAATTGGAATATGTCCCGTGACCGTTGCAACTTTCAAGTGCGCCGCTGTCAGAATCATTAAGACCTCATCACCAAAAGCTTCGGCCAAATAACCAGTGTGTCCACTAAACCCAGGAACGGCTTCTGCAATATTATGCTTGTTAATAGGCGCCGTTACTATGGCATCAATCTTACCGTCTTTTGCTGCGGCTATTGCGGCATCTATGCTTTTTAGCGCATATGCCCCGCTTACGTCGGTTGGGGTGCCCAATTGTAATTCAACATTGTCCTCCCATACGGATACCAAGTTGTTTTTACCTTCTTTGATGTCGTCGACGGAATCAACAATGTTAAAGTTGAAGCCCCTTTTGTCGATTGCATTTCTGTGGTAAGAGGCAAGTTTTGATGACGCGAATACGACTGGTGTACAAAGTTCAGCAACACGTTCGTCTTCGAGCGCCTTGATAATAACCTCCATTCCTATGCCGTTTAAATCGCCGCAGGTAATGCCCAAAACAGGCTTCTTCAGAACATCCTCTCCTTCCCAGCTTTGATCCTCAGAATCAAAGTCAAGGTTGTAGAGGTCAGATTGGAATTCCATTTGCTCCTGTACCTCTTCAGATACCTCGGCAGCCTTCACATTTTTTGAGGGCTTGTTATTGCGATTTCTGTTTCGGTTGCGTCCACCTTTATTTCGGTTATCGTTGTTGCGATTGCCGCTCTCTTTGTTTTGACCCTCTTTTGGCTTTTCAGCGGATTTCTTTTCATCGCCACCTTCTGGCTTGTTGTCACCTTCGCCCTTTGGTTTACGGTTGCGATTTCTGTTGCGTCCACCTCGATTTCGTCTGCGGCGATCGCCACCAGCGTTGCCGTCGCTCGAGTTTGTATTGTTTGGACTATTGTTTTGTGAATCGCTCATTTAGGACGCTCTTTTGCTGATGAAATCAAAAAGTAATCGGACACCAACACCAGTGCCTCCTTCTACGCGGTAACCAATTCTCTTTTTTAGGAAAGCTGGCCCCGCGATATCAAGGTGAATGTATGGATAATCTGTGAAGTGCTCGAGGAATTTACCTGCCGTTATGGCACCAGCTTCTGCACCCCCGATGTTTTTCATATCTGCAATTGGACTCTTGAGCAACTCCTTGTATTCGTCCCAAAATGGAAATTCTACTACGCGTTCGTGCGTTGCATAGCCACTGTTTTGTAGGTCTTCCATTTCATTTCTAGGCGCATTGCCCATTCCTACAATGGCATAATGACCAATAGCGCGCGCGGCTGCTCCGGTTAAGGTCGCTAAGTCGATGACCAATTCCGGTTGGTAGCGTTTTGCATACACCAAGGCGTCACTCAAGATTAATCGGCCCTCGGCATCGGTATTCATTACCTCTACTGTCGTCCCGTCGGAAATAGTGATCACATCACCAGGTGTTACAGCGTTTCCACCAGGACGGTTGTCCGTTGCAGGCACTAGTCCAATGACGTGAAGTGGCAGGTTCGCTTCGGCAACAGCACTCATCGTTCCCAGAACCGCTGCAGCACCTCCCATATCGCTCTTCATATCGTCCATGAAGTTCGTAGGCTTCAAGCTCAAACCACCGGTATCGTAAACAACACCCTTTCCTACTAGAACAAGTGGTTTTTCATTAATAGCGCCTTCTGGCTTGTGCTCCATGATAATGAAAACGGGGGGTTCAGTCGAGCCATAGTTAACAGCCAATAGACCGCCCATCTTCAAACTTTCAATCTGCTTTTTCTCTAAAACTTCTACGGAGAAACCGTGACGCTTACCGGCTTCCTTCGCTTCTTTAGCGAGGTCCGTTGCAGTAAGGTCAATGACCGGAGTGTTGACTAGATCGCGGGCAAAAATGGTCCCCATGGTTGCAACAGCCAAGGTTTCAACTTCTGGTTGTACGCTTTCTTCCACGAACAATTGTACTAAGGAGTTACGACGCTTGTGGTGGTCCGAGAAATATTTTAGGAATTGGTAATTCCCTAAAATCGCACCTTCACTGATTTCAGCGGCATGTGGGCCTAAAATTGCTACGCGATCAGCAAATATGCCGTTCACCTTGAGGCAAAGACTATTTCCAGCTTGACGCATTTTTTCGGCACGAGCGTTCGTATCGAGGTCGTTTTTGATTTTATAAATCCAAGTAGTTTGTGCTCCGTGTTGGAGTTCTAACCACTTTTCGTCGAATCGGTCCCCGAGACTTTCAACGCGCTCAAGTTGCGCTTCACCGAGATGCGCAGTCAAAGAAGCTGCGTCTTTGTAAACAATCGCTAGAGGTCCGTTGTAATTAGGGGAGTATGTTGAGACTTTCATGAATGAAAATATTTAGCATCAAATGTACTATTTTAACCAACCACAAAACACCCCCCATGTTTACCGGAATTATTGAAAACCTCGCCAAAGTAGCGAAGCTCGAAAAAAACGAGGGCAACCTTGAATTATACATGGAGTCAGAATTGGCTTCAGAAATGAAAATCGATCAAAGCGTCGCTCACAATGGTGTGTGTTTGACGGTAGTTGAAATATTCGGTGATCGCACCTATCGGGTTACCGCTATCGATGAAACACTCCAAAAAACTAATCTCAACGATCTGAGGGAAGGTGCCTTGGTAAACCTAGAACGTTGCATGTCTATGGGTGACCGATTCGATGGGCACATTGTGCAGGGTCACGTAGATCAAGTGGGTATTTGTGAAGCGGTCGAGGAACACGATGGTTCTTGGACTTATACCTTTAGTTATGATCCATCTCAGGGTAATGTGACCGTAGAAAAAGGTTCTATTACCGTGAATGGTACATCTTTGACCGTGGTGAATTCGCAGGAAGGTAAGTTCAGCGTGGCCATTATTCCCTACACACACGAGCACACAGTTTTCCATACGTTGGAGGTCGGTCACCGCGTAAACCTTGAGTTTGATGTTATCGGAAAGTATGTGGCACGAATGCTAAAAGGCTACACTGCTTGAAAACCATAACCGCCATAGCAATTCTAGACGATGAGCGCCTTGCCGTTGATGGCATGGTGTTTCAATTAACTAAACTTATTCCTGGGGCTGAAGTCATTGGATTTACTCAGGCTAATGCATTCGTTGAATACTGTGAAAAGGTAGGGCCTGACCTAGTTTTTCTCGATATGGAAATGCCCAACACCACAGGGTTGGAAGTTGCTGCACAAGTCAAATCTATGGTCGGCAATATCATATTTGTCACAGCGCATAGTGAATACAGTTTGGCAGCCTTTGATACGGCTGTAGATTATATACTAAAACCTGTTTCGCCAAAGCGACTTGAACAAAGCTTGAATAAGGTAGCCGAATTGCGACCGGTAGGGCTTTATAAAGAACTAAGCATAAAAATCCCGATCAAAGGAAGCTTTCACGAGGTTCCTGAATCCAAGATTAACTCCCTCCGTGGGCAGAGAAATTACACGGAGGTGGTAATGAGCAACGGGGAAAAGCATTTGGTTGCGCGCACGCTAAAAAGTTTCGAGGAAAGCCTCTCTAGCAGGTTTAGCCGCATACATAAGAGTATTATCATTCGAAAAGACGCCGTTAAATCCATTTCNTGGGGGCCTAAAATCATAGTAGATTTGATTGATGGATTTACCGTGGAAGCCTCTAAAAACCGAATGGAAAAGTCGGAATGGAATGAGGCTTAGTAGGTTAATAGCGGTAGTATTTGCGCTGGCTATGGTCGCGTGTGGAGTTTCTGAGCGCCCCAAGGTTCCAGAGGCAGCAATCGGCCTCAATCAATACGCAATGACAGACTCCCTTTATATCCAAGGTATAGAGGAGATGATT
>BB_Man_B_Liq_inBBDRAFT_1000224_pt1 | contig 10931 bp, 11 predicted proteins | sample BBManParaguerPR_4_FD_10244 | JGI IMG/M metagenome (IMG submission 10244) | reverse complement strand
GTTTGGTGAAATTGACGTCAAACTTCCATATTTGCGGACAACAAAACACGCATGATGTCATTCGGATGGGGCGCGGGGTTGCGCCTCATCCCTTCCATAGGACGGGTCGCAAAATGTCGGCGACGGTGTTCCATGTTTCCTCGGACGATGCACTTAACAAATACCCTTCAGTAAGCCGTGCATTGTATTCTTGATCATCAAACATTTTTGAGACCCCACCAGCCAGCTGTGTTGTTAAAACACCAGCCGCGTGATCCCATGGATTTAAAATGGAGGATAGGCAAAAATCCACATGGCCCTGCGCCAAAATACGGTATTCGTGGCATGAACAGCGCAACACAGACGTGCGCCGAAATTTAGGTAGATGGGGCGCTAGCGTGAATTGGGTTTCCTTGGGCAACAGGCCAAAGTGTATGTAGCCTGTCAAATCCTCGGCCGCGCGGGGCTGTGCGGTTCGCAACGAACGGCGCCTATCCTGTGCATCGCTGAAATCGCAGGTGCTTTGTCCCAAATCGGCCTCGATAAAATCATCCATGACGGGATCATAAAGCAGACCGTAAATTGGTCGCCCAAAATGCAACACCGAAAGAATGATACCAAACAGCGGAATGCCATTTGCAAAATTCCAGGTGCCATCAATGGGATCAATCACGAAACAAATTTCATGATCGGCCATCTGGGTACGCAGGGATGGATGTTTGGAAATAACCTCCTCACCAACGACGACAGCATGCGGGAACAGGTTTTGCAATTCCGCGGTTATCATCGCTTCTGATGCAAGGTCCGCTTTAGTCACCAGATCATCATCGCGTGATTTGGTGCTGACGTCCTGTGCGGACAAGTTTTGGAATCTTGGCATGATTTCGGTTTTTGCCGTCCTGCGCAGCAGATCGCGGATTTGACTTTGTTCGGTGCCGTTCAGAAATATAATTGATGACGTGACGGTCATATCTGCCCCTTATGCCGATTGGTTGATGTCAGGTATACCGCAGATTTCATCGGAACACTATTCGCGCGCCCGCAGGATTTGTGCCGCGGGTGCGTTTAACGCCCGCATTGCAAATGCAAGGTTGGCCAAAACATTCGCTAAAACGCCCCCAACAACAACCGCGAAGGCGTTTGGCCAGATGACTGAAAAATCAGTCTCCATCACAAAATATGTAACGGCCCATCCGCCAAGTGCGCCTGCCCCAATTGCCACTATGCCCGCCGACGCACCCATCATCGCCGCGCGTAGTGCAAAACTGGTCAAAATGGAATGCCGCGTCGCGCCCAATGTCTTTAGAATTGCGGCCTCATAGCGGCGCGTGTGTAGGGCAGAGGCGGCCGACCCGATCAACACCAAAAATCCTGTCAGCAAGGTCGCCATTGCCCCATATGCAGTAGCCGAGGCGATGGAATTTAGGACTGTGGACACACGATCAATGGCGTCCTTTACGCGGATCGCGGTGATGTTTGGAAAGGCCTCGGCCAAGGTGTGCAAAAGGGCGGCTTCATGCTCCGGGGTGGTATAGACCGTTGCGATAAAACTGTGCGGAGCGCCCGCAAGCGCAGAGGGGTTCATCGTCATGATAAATCCAATCCCAGCGGTTGAAAAATCAACGTTTCGGAAACTCGTGATGGTGCCCGTAATGTCACGGCCCAAAATATTCATGGTGATCTTATCGCCCAGTTCCAGGCCCATCTCAGCCCCTTCTTCAGCGGCAAAGCTGATTTGGGGCGGGCCTGTGTAATCCTCAGGCCACCATTCACCCTGCGTAATTTCTGTATCCTCACCAGGGGCGGCGGAATACGTCAGACCACGATCCCCTTGGATCACCCAATGGTCCCCTGCAACCTCGGCGGCGGGTTTGTCGTTGATTGTCGAAACGATCCCGCGCAGCATAGGAGCCTCTTCAAAATCGCTGACGTGTTCATCCGCTTTCAATATCTCTCGGAATTCTGGCATTTGGGATTTCTGAATATCGACAAAGAAATATGACGGCGCAACGCCCGGTAGATCCTGTTTAATGGCCTGTCTTAGGTTTCCATCAATTTGCCCAATTGAAGCCAAGACCGAAAGACCCAGTCCGATCGACAAAATGACCGCAGTTGCTCCTTCGGATGTGCCGCCAATCGCACAAAGTGCCCAGCGTAACGTGGAACGCCCTTTGGACCAGCTTTGCAAACGATGAGCAAGTTTGCGAATAGCAATGGCTGCGATTGACAAAATTGCCAATGCCCCAATCACACCCACTGCGGTCCATAGGGTCAGAGCGATGGAACCTGTGAAATAGCAGGCAGAGGCAAGCAATATCNTCGTTAGGCCCAAGGTGATGATTACGTAAATCGGGCGGGGTAGCCGCGCGGCCGTTCCACCGCCGTCGCGAAACAGAATTGCGGCCTTGATGTTTTCCGCACGCGCCAACGGCCAAATCGTAAAGATCAGTGCGGCAAGTGCTCCGTATAATGTGGCCTCAATAATAGGGCGTGCAAAGACGGTCAGCGTGATGGGAAAGGGAAGCGTCGCTGACAAAACGGGTTCGATAGCAATGGGCGCGCCGATCCCCAGAATAAGGCCGATTAAGATACCGATTGTAGATAATGCAGCGATTTGTAAAAAATAGGTTTGAAAAACAGTGGTGTTATCCGCACCAATACTGCGCAGCGTCGCGATCACGCTGGTTTTGCGGTCCAGATATGTGCGCACGGCTGAGGAAACGCCAATCCCCCCAACCGCCAAACCCGCAAGTCCAACAAGGATCAAAAACGACCCCAGTCGATCAACGAACTCTGCGATGCTTGGCGATGCCTCTCGTGCATCACGCCAGCGTAGGCCGCTTGAGGCCAGATCGGTTTCTACCATGGAGGCAAGTGTGTCTAAATTCGTGCCACTGGGCAGTTTTATCCTGTATTGTGTGCTAAACAAAGTGCCCGAGGCGAGAAGACCAGAATTTTCCAAATCTTTGCTCATCACGATGGTTCGCGGCCCAAGGCCAAAACCGTCACCTGCGCCATCTGGGATGTAGGTGATGACATCCGCCAATTGGAACGTCGCAGTTCCCAGTTTGAACGGCTCACCAATGTTCAGAGCAAGGCGATCTGCCAACAAACGCTCCATCAGTGCAGGTGGATGCGCGCCAGTTTGTTGAAAAGCTGTGTCAAATGCGTTGCCAGACTGCAGTTTCGGGGTCCCATAAAGGGGATAGAATTCATCAATTGCTTTGATTTGTGTCAGGCCACGTTCTGTGACGCCATCACGTTCGACGACAGCCATGGACCGAAAATCAACGATCTGCGAAATGGCATCAGCCCGATTTTCCATCCATGCGCGTTCATCGTCGGTTGCAAAGCGATTGGTGAATTCGGCCTCTGCGTCTCCGCCCAATAGGGCGGCACCTTCCGAAACAAGGCCCGCTTGAATGCCACTGCGCACGGTGCCGACCGCAGCAATTGCCGCAACACCCAGCGCCAAGCAGGCAATCAGTATGCGAAACCCGCTCAGACCCGAGCGCAATTCACGCCGCGCAATTTTGCCAGAGACGCGCCAGCTCATTGAGAGACCTCTTGATCCATCATACCATCGCGCAAGCGAATGGTACGATCACAGCGATTTGCCAAAACTGGATCATGCGTCACCAATATTAGGGTTGATCCGAATTGATCGCGCAGGGAAAACAATAAATCCATAATCGCAGTTCCGTTTGGACCATCTAGGTTGCCTGTTGGTTCATCGGCCAGTAGAATTTTGGGCCGTGCAACAACTGCGCGGGCAAGTGCAACACGCTGTTGTTCACCCCCTGACAGCTGCGCTGGATAGTGATCATGCCGATGGGCAAGGCCCACAACATCCAAGGACTCTTGTGCTTTGCGAAACGCATCGCGCACCCCCGCCAATTCCAACGGTGTTGCCACATTTTCAAGCGCCGTCATCGTTGGGATCAAATGGAACGATTGAAACACAATCCCCATTTGATCGCGCCGCAGCAATGCAAGTTGATCTTCGCTTTGCCGTGACAGGTCCGTTCCCGCAACATTCACCATCCCACTGCTGGCGCGCTCTAACCCACCAAGAAGCATGAGGAGTGAGGATTTTCCCGAACCAGAGGGGCCAATTAACCCCAAACTTTCACCTGCCGACACGTCAAGTGAGATGTTTTTCAAAATCTCAACTGTTCCAGCATTGCTTTCTAGGGAAAGATATACATTTGATAGGGAAATAATGGGGGACGTCATGAAACAATTCGGCCTTATATTGAACTTGCCTTTCTCATATGGGCCTTTGGCTACCATGGGCAAGATGCTGTTGGCATGTTTTCTGATCTGTGCCTCGTTTGCCAAAGCGGATGAACGCATCGATGTTCTGATGTTGGGGGACAGCCTAACCCATGGGTATGGATTGGTTCCTGAAAATGGACTTGTCCCGCAGCTGCAACGATATGTGAATTCCCAGCGTAAGGACGTGCGTTTGATCAATGCAGGGGTGTCTGGGGACACAACCGCAGGTGGGTTGGAACGTGTTGCATGGTCCATTGAACCGGGATTGGATGCGGCGGTTGTTGCGTTGGGCGGTAACGATGTGCTGCGTGGAATTGCCCCCGAAGTTGTCCACGCGAACCTGATGGGCATATTGGACGAATTGCAGAAGGCCCAAGTTGCCCTTTTGGTGGTGGGCACCCATGCCCCCAACAATTATGGCCCCGATTACAAACAGAAGTTTGACCAAATCTTTCCTGAGTTAGCGGACAAGTATGGTGCGCTCTATATTCCCAGTTTTTTTGAACCATTCATCACCGACGGCCAATTGGATGAAAGTGCGTCCCAGTATTTTCAACCAGATGGCATCCATCCCAACGCCACAGGCGTGAAAAAGGTCGTAGAATCAGTTGGACCAATTTTTATGGAAATGATCACGCAGGCGGCCCCAAACTGAGCCGTACTTGGTGCAATACTCAAAGCCTATCCTTTTGCCTCATTGTATAGACTTTGTGCTGTATTCATCCCGCGCCGGAATGCAGGCCTTCTAAAAGGGCATCCGATGTGATGCGTCACGAGTATATTGTTTGTGTTTGTAGGTAACGAGTATGCGCATCGCGCATTTGACGAGTATTGCAGGGGAAAAGAGGGTTTCGGCCCTCTTTTTCTTTGGCGAATGGTGCGGATCGCGGTAGCCTGTCCAAAAATGGTCGAGGACATCATGCGTATTGCGACGGCGGCTTATCCCATCACTTGGTTAAATTCTTGGGACGAATATGAACAAAAACTAGATCACTGGGTCGCGGACGCTGCTGATCACGGGGCCGAATTTCTGGTTTTTCCTGAATATGCATCGATGGAGCTTTCATCGCTTGCGGGTGAGGAACGTGCCGCAAAAATGGAAACCGCGCTGTCATCGGTTTCAGATGTATTCGATCGGATTTGCGAGACATATAAGAACCTTGCAAAACGATATGGCGTCCACATTTTATCAGGTAGCGCGCCTGTGTGGGACGATGGCCGTTATGTAAACCGGTTGGGTGTTTTTGATCCCAGCGGCGCCTATATCCTGCAGGATAAACAAATCATGACCCGATTTGAGCGCGAAGAATGGTGTGTTGAACATGGAAATCCCTTGAATGTCATCGAAACGGATCTGGGGCGATTTGGTATTTTAATTTGTTATGATAGTGAGTTTCCGAAATTGGGCCGCGCGTTAAAGGATGTGGATGTGCTGTTGGTGCCATCCTGCACCGAAGCGATGCATGGATATTGGCGCGTTCGCATTGGTGCAATGGCGCGTGCGTTGGAAAATCAATGTGTATCTGTCATGTCATCGCTGCTTAGCAATGAGGCCCGCTTTAACGGAGTGGATGAGGCAACGGGAACGGGCGGGGTTTTTGGTCCCCCTGATCGTGGGTTTCCCGCAGATGGCGTGATGGCCTTGGGTGAAATTGGAACGCCCGGATGGACCTATTGCGACATCAATCTGGATGCGATCAAAGCGGTGCGCAAAGACGGCGTTGTTTTGAACCGAACCCACTGGAGCGAACAGGATATGCGTGATCTATCTGTCCCTGTTGCCACAGTTTCCAATGAATCCTCTTGAAAATTTTCAAAAATAGATACATTTAGCGCCAGGCGCGATATACTGCGCACCACGTAACAATATGTAGGAGAGACTATGGCCAAGGAAGAATTGCTCGAATTTCCAGGTGTCGTTAAGGAACTCTTGCCAAATGCGACGTTTCTGGTCGAGCTTGAAAATGGCCATGAGATCAACGCACATATGGCAGGAAAAATGCGCAAAAACCGTATTCGGGTTTTGGCAGGCGACCGCGTTCAGGTGGAAATGACACCCTATGACCTGACCAAAGGTCGGATCAATTATCGTTTCAAGTAAGTGAAACTTGTTCTTGGATCAGGCAGCCCGCGGCGAAAAGAGCTGTTGGGACAACTTGGTGTGCATATTGACGATGTGCGCCCGCCTGATGTAGACGAAACCCCGTTGGCTGGGGAGCTACCGCGTAATTATTGCAATCGTGTGACACGATCAAAAGTGGACGCTATCACACTTGGCGCGGATGAGGTTGCCCTGTGCGGCGACACCACAGTTGCGCTGGGTCGTCAGATTTTGGGCAAACCCGCCGATGCGGACGAGGCGCGCGCGTTTTTGAAAAAAATGTCAGGTCGTCGCCATCGCGTCATCACATCAGTTGCTGTGAAAAAGGCGGACACCATCTGGCAGAAGGATTGCGTAAGTATCGTCAAAATGAAGGTGCTAAGCGCTGCTGAAATTGACGCCTATCTGTCCACAGGCGATTGGAAGGGCAAAGCAGGCGGATACGGTATCCAAGGTCCCGCGGGTGCATTTGTGCCATGGATCAGCGGATCCTATTCCGCAATCATGGGCCTGCCTGTGGCAGAAACCTACGCGCTGTTAAACGCCGCTGGCATTTCAACATTCGGAGCGACATGATGAAAGGACGTCAAATCCTTCTGGATCATATGAATGACCGTCAGGCGGCAGCACTTGTCGAGGATGGCAAGCTGCAGGATTTGTTTTTGGAAACGGATTTGCCCGCACCAGGAACGGTTTATCGTGCTGTTGCTGATCGCCCCGTAAAGGGGCAAGGGGGCATGTTTTTGAAAACTCCAGATGGCCCCGCGTTTTTGCGTCAGGTCAAAGGATTAGCGCCGGGTCAAACCCTATTAGTGCAGGTCAGCGGTTTTGCAGAAGCGGGCAAGGCCATTCCAGTGAGCTCAAAGCTCCTGTTCAAAAGCCGATATGTCATAGTCACACCAGATGCGCCTGGGTTGAACATTTCCCGCAGTATCAAGGATGATGATCGCCGTGATGCTCTGTTACAGATTATTCATGAAGGGTTGGACCCATTTGAATATGGTATGATCCTGCGGTCCAGCTGTGCTGATGCGGATGATGAAGACATTTTGGATGATGCGCAAAACATGCTGGGTCTTGCCAGTGCCGTTATTGCCGATCAGGATGGAGCGCCAGAGCTGTTGGTTGAGGCGGATAACCCCCACACACTTGGTTGGCGCGAGTGGACGGCTCCCGCTGATGTTGTGACCGAGGCAGGGGTGTTTTGAAACACATGGCGTTTTGGACATGATTGAGGATTTGAAATCCCCCGCCGTGCGCATTGATGGCGGGCATTATTACGTGGAACCCACACGCGCTTTTGTAACGGTTGATGTGAATACAGGCAAAGATACCTCGCCCGCTGCGGGTCTAAAGGCGAATATTGCCATGGCCCGCGATTTACCGCGCCAATTGCGGTTACGCGGTTTGGGCGGCCAGATCGTGATTGACCCCGCCCCAATGCCCAAGAAAGACCGCAAGATAGTAGAAAGCGCCCTTAAGGCCGCATTGCGCAAAGATTCTGTGGAAACGAATTTTGTTGGTTGGACAACCATGGGCCTGATCGAGCTGCAACGCGCAAGGGTACGCGTTCCGTTTTAGCATACGGCACGTGAACAGTGTTCGCGTGCCGTATCAGTCTGAAAACAAAAGCCGCTGTAGCCTATAGATTAAGACACGTCTTTCCAGTTCACTTCACGCTGGTCTTCGCCCAACCGTCCGCGGCGGACGTATAGGCGGTTCAGCGCATTCAGATAGGCTTTGGCGCTTGCCACAACCGTATCGGTGTCGGCTGATTGGCCCGTTGCGGATTGGCCCGTTGCGATATTTCCGTCCTCTTCCATGCGGACGCTGACGGTGGCTTGGGCGTCTGTGCCTTCGGTCACGGCGTGAACTTGGTACAATTGCAAACGGGCTTTGTGTCCGTAAAGCGCCTTTACGGCGTTGAAAGTCGCGTCAACGGGTCCGTCGCCTGTGGCGGTCGTGGATACCTCTTTCCCGCCGATGACCAATGTCATTTCTGCGGTTTGTGGTTCACCCGTTCCGCAGACCACGCGGAGTGATTTCAACATAATGTGATCATTTTCCGCATCTTCGCCCGCGCGCATCAATGCAATTAGATCTTCGTCATAGACCTCTTTCTTGCGATCTGCCAATTCCTTGAAACGGACAAACACGTCTTTCAACTGATTGTCGGCCAACACATATCCCAAATCTTCCAATTTAGAGCGTAGGGCCGCACGGCCAGAGTGTTTGCCCATAACCAAGTTTGTTTCAGACAGGCCAACATCCTCGGGGCGCATAATTTCAAAGGTTTCTGCGTTTTTCAGCATGCCATCTTGGTGAATGCCGCTTTCATGGGCAAAGGCGTTTTTACCAACGATTGCTTTGTTAAACTGCACGGGGAAGCCCGAAACCGATGCAACGCGGCGTGAAATGTTCATGATCTTGGTTGTGTCGATGCCTGTGAAATAGGGCATGATATCGCCCCGCACTTTCAATGCCATGACAACTTCTTCTAACGCTGTATTGCCCGCGCGTTCACCAAGCCCGTTGATGGTACATTCGATTTGACGCGCACCGCCTTCGACGGCCGCCAACGAATTTGCCGTCGCCATCCCAAGGTCATTGTGACAATGCGTTGCAAAGATGATGTCATCCGCACCTGGAACCTTATCAATCAACATGCGGATCAAATCGGCGCTTTCAACGGGGGCTGTGTATCCCACGGTATCGGGGATGTTGATTGTTGTTGCACCTGCCTTGATCGCGATTTCAACAACGCGGCACAGATAGTCATGTTCAGTGCGTGTGGCATCCATGGGCGACCATTGGATATTGTCACATAAATTGCGCGCATGCGTAACTGTTTCATGAATACGGTCTGCCATTTGATCCTGATCCAGATTTGGGATCGCACGGTGCAATGGCGATGTGCCGATAAATGTGTGGATGCGCGGGCGTTCCGAATTGCGTACGGCCTCCCAACAACGGTCAATATCGCCGAAATTTGCACGGGCTAGACCGCAAATAACGGAATTCTTACTGCGCTGTGCGATTTCGGATACGGCGCGAAAATCGCCCTCTGATGCGATGGGAAAACCAGCCTCGATAATATCAACGCCCATGTCGTCCAAAAGCTCGGCAATCTCAAGCTTTTCGTCATGCGTCATTGTTGCGCCNGGGGATTGTTCACCGTCGCGCAACGTCGTGTCAAAGATCACNACGCGGTCTNTGTTGTCGGATTGTGTCATCTGAGTTCTCTTTTTCTATGTCTACTAAGCGGTGTCATGTCGGTGCGCTCTNNTGTCTCCTCTGAGCGGACGCACCGGATATGGCACGCTCAGAGGCTGCTTAGTAGGAGGCCGAGCGCCAGTGGACCCAAACGGGTTTGACGCGATGATATGGCACTAGAATTCAACATGTGTGCGACTATAGCCAAGAAATTCGAAATGAAAAGAGATGGAATTCACAAAATACTATGCTTCGCGGGCGGCGCGGCGCAGTTTAAACGCGCGACGAAATCGGCCAACGCGATGTTCCTTGCCGCGTTCGGTAAGGTATTCTTCGATATTGCGACGATAGACCAAAACATTTTTGCGATCTCGATTGCGCCGTAAAATCGTTGCCATGCTCGTCCCAGATTCAAAAACTCGTTATCTTGATGCGTAACCTGACATAACGACAGGGCCAAGATTTGTTGAAACTATTGCATTTTCAGGGCAGAGGGTTCAATGCATTGGTAAATCTCTGTGCGAAAGGATGCCCGAATGGATCAAAATGGTCACGATGTTGAACGTCGCCTTGTGGATTTGGAAACAGCTCTGGCACATCATATCAAGGTGAATGACGAACTGTCAGACATTGTTGCCGACCAATCCAAGCGGATTGAGGCCCTTGAACGTCGCGTTGGGATGTTGATGCAACGCGAGGCAGAGCGCGAAAGCGAAGGCATTGAATACGTGGCCGATCAACGCCCACCCCATTGGTGAAATCGAAAGGCCATTGTCAGATGCCGCCTCGTTTACTAAGCTGCGCACAACCTTAGAAAAAATGCAGGCAACCATGACGCGACGTGTACTGACATCTACCCTATTTGCGGCGGCATTGATGGCCGCCCCATTGGCGGCGCAAACTTCGGATATTGTAATTAAACAATACGATGATGGCGGCATATATGAGGGAACGTTTCGCAATGGCCTGCAGCATGGAACGGGTACCTACACATTGCCCAACGGCTATCAATATTCGGGCGATTGGGTTGATGGTGAAATTCGGGGCAATGGTGTTGCGCATTTCCCAAATGGATCCAGCTATGAAGGCAGCTTTGTCAAAGGCAAGCCTGAGGGGATTGGCAAAATAACCTTTGCCGATGGCGGCACCTATGAGGGCAGCTGGCTGGATGGGAAAATTTCGGGTCAGGGTGTTGCGGAATACCCAAATGGCGCACGATACGAAGGCGGATTTCGCGATGCAATGCATCACGGTCGCGGTGTTATGACCAATCCAGATGGCTACATCTATGATGGTGATTGGATCAATGGCGTGAAAGAGGGCGCTGCACGCATCACCTATCCCGATGGTACCATCTATG
>BB_Man_B_Liq_inBBDRAFT_1000222_pt1 | contig 10960 bp, 10 predicted proteins | sample BBManParaguerPR_4_FD_10244 | JGI IMG/M metagenome (IMG submission 10244) | reverse complement strand
TGAATAAAATTATTGATAAAAAATTAATTAAGTTTTTGACTGCTGCAAATTTTGATAAACATATCGTAAATCAGTTACTCAACGAATTTAGGGTTGACGATGATAAATTTAAAAATGCCATACTTAAATTTTTGAAGAATGGTAAATCATTTCAACACAAAGAAGAGCCACGACAACTCGAATTTGACTTTCTAGACGACAATCGAGTGTCAAAGAATGATAGCGACACAAGTGATGCCGGCCTAGATGGTCAGGCTCACGATTTTCAAAATGCAATTAGACTTATCAACGCGATATTTATCAATTTTAGGCCGTTAGACTTTATAAACAAAGAGGGGCTAAGCGATGATATAAGGTTTCTTTTCAAAATAGTTTTTGAAGAAGTCACAGAAGAAGAGATTAGAGATTACAAAATTAATTTAAATTTAAAAGAAAATGGAGAAAAAAATGACAAATAAAAATAGAAAATTAATCGATGAAATTAACGATGAAAATTACGTTGACTATGGGTTTTGGCTGCTCTTTGAACGCTACGGGGTTGATGCATTAGAGCCAAAGTTTTTTGACGAAAACCCTGACGGCGTTAGAACAAGACCATGGTGTTTTTATGCTATCTGCCCAAAAGATCTCGGTTGGACAGACAATGTGATCTATGATCCAGATCCAAAAGAGTCTGAGTTTGATCGTGATTTTATAACTGACAGCCAGGGCGAAGCTTTTTCAACTGTGATGACATCTATCTTTGCAGCAGATTTGAAGCAGGACCAAATTAGGCTCGGAAAAGACTATGACGGTCCAGTAAGTGAAGGGCAGGAGATTGTCGACCAAATGAGAAATCGGCTGGATGTTGTCGCTGCAGATCTGCTCAAGGTTGGACCTTGTGATGGTGCTGTTCGTAAAACGTTGGAAATTCGTCTAGACTTTATAAAGCTACTTTTGAACAACAGGCATGAAGTTTTACCATCACTCGGATTAGCTCCGAATACAGAACCAGCGTAGGCCAGGGATGAAAATACCTGAATTTATCTTAAGTCATTGACATTTATATGTTTAATTGATATGTGAGAACTTATGAATATCATTTTTCTCATATGATACTAAGTATTGCCGCCCTTGTTCAGGGCGGCCTTCTTGCGTTGTTCATATAGAAGAAAAGTCAATGTTTCCGCTACATTTCCAATTATTTGATCTGCTGAAGACGTGTTCTCAGCCTAGGCTTACAGCCGCTGTTGCGATGCTCATGGGAATATGAGGCTCAGTTCCCGATGCATTTATTCATGACCTAAACAAAAAGGACCTTAAAATGAGCCTCTCTCCCACTTCCTCTTGCCGTGAATGTATTCAGGCCACTGTAGAAGTCACTATCTGTGAAGCACTCGGTGATTCAAAAACCCTTGATGCCCAAAAACTGCATCGCGCTTATGGAGATCTGATCGGACATCCCGTTCCTCTGCGCCAACCCAATTCTAATTTTAGCTCCATCGCAAACACTTTGATGAACAAATTCCCTTGGGCTGCGGACGCCGCAGAATTAGTCCTTGGTGAAATTGCATTGAAGCAAGCTTACGGTGATCCTGGATTGTCGTCAGTTCTGAAGCCTTTTTTACTTGTTGGGCAGCCTGGCAGCGGCAAAACAAAGTTCGCAACCGTACTTAGCCAGTTACTAGGACTTCCGATGGATATTTTATCGGGCGGTGTGGCTGATACTGGCGGCTTGCAGGCAGTATCTCGTGGTTGGTCATCGACGCTTCCATGTGGACCATTCTTGGCGATGCACCGTTACACATGTGCAAATCCTGTAATCTTGATTGATGAAATCGACAAGGCCAAGGATGGAGCAAGCAACGGTCATATTTGGACCACTCTATTGTCGATGTTGAACGGCGATGGTCAGTTCTTTGACGGTTGTCTGATGGCGAACGTTGATCTTCGTTTTGTGAACTTTTGGGCAACAGCAAACGACATTTCTGAGATGCCAAAGCCGCTTATCGACCGTTTTACCGTTGTACAAATGCCAAGCCCCGGCGCTGAGTTCGGAGATCAAATTCTAGATAGTATTATGTATGATTACTCGTCCTCAATTGGCGCTCAGGAATGTCCCAAAATCTCACTTTTAGAACGACAAAAGATTAAGCAAATTCTTCAATCAAAAGATGGTAGCATCCGACAAATGCAACAGGCCTATGCTGCTTTACTTCGCAAGAAGGCTCTGCAAAAAGTTCTACCTGCGCAGCATCATGAGCGTGCCAAAGCGAATAATTTAGTTCACTTGCCCAGCCCGTCAGAAACTCTCCATTAAGAAATTATCAACCCGAGGGCAGGGGTATCGAATTTCGGACACTCCCGCTTTCGCAGTCCCTAAAGAATTACGTTAATAAAATTAAACGGAGTAACGTTTTTATAGGAATAAGTAACAAATTTGCACAACTTTTTTTAGTTTAAGAAAATTTCTCATGATTTTTTAAAGGGCATAAAAAGTCACGAAAGGTCACCTTGCCTGATTAGACTGTTTTGAAGGTCGAAACAAATTATTTGGAATTTTCTTCTGAGGTTTTAAACCTTTTACGTTTGTTATTAAAATACAGGTTGAGGTAGGGCGGCTCCAGCACACATCATTCACCGTTCAAGCGATATTTCAAAGAACGGTGAGAATGGCATGATCTATGCCTTCAGTCTGTTGTTAGAAGGTGGGTCATAAAAGATGAATTTCACGGAAAATTTCAGTTATATGTTGTCACTTATAATCAAGATTATGTGAAATAATGAAATGCAATGGCATCAATTCACGTGAACACTTCGTGCTGGTTCCGGCGCGCGTGGTGACTCTTTTTGGGCGCTAAGGCAAGCATTGACACAAGCTTATGTTGCATTCTAACCTTGGTATGAAATGCACACTCGGCATCAGAAATACTGATGGAACGGCCCCATGCGAACACCGCCATTCCGCCCACAAAATAACCGCGCCACGATAATGTCGCCATTTGAAATCACTATTAATTGGTAAATCCTCTGCGTTCGGGCCGTCATAGATAACAGGAGGTTTTTTGCACCAGTGCCATCACATGTCATAAATATTTTATAGAATTTATACAGAACGATTACATTCCCTCTTTAGCCGGATCCTCAAGAGGAGTGTCCTATGCTAGAGATAAAGAACCTAACAAAGTCATTTGGCAACAACACCGCCGTCAAGAACGTATCATTTACATTTGACCGCCCGATGATGGTCGGGATTATTGGTGCGTCAGGTGCCGGAAAATCCACGTTGTTGCGTATGATCAACAGATTGGCTGATGTCACCTCGGGTGTTATTTCATATGACGGGATCGAAGTTTCGAAGCTGAACGGCAAACAACGACGCAATTGGCAGTCGGATTGCGCAATGATTTTTCAACAGTTCAATCTGGTCCCGCGGATGGATGTGGTCAGCAATGTGTTGCATGGTACGTTGAATAAACGTTCAACACTTGCAACACTGTTTAACCTATATTCAAAGGATGATATTCTCCGCGCAATTGAAATTTTAGACCGCCTTGGCGTATCTGCCCATGCGTCTAAGCGCGCCGAAGCCCTTTCCGGTGGTCAGCAACAGCGCGTCGCAATTGCGCGCGCATTAATGCAAGATCCCAAAATTATTTTGGCCGACGAACCTATCGCGTCGTTGGACCCCATGAACGCACAGATCGTGATGGATACGTTGCGCCAAATCCATGACCAAGATAACCGCATGGTCATTGCAAATCTACACACATTGGACACGGCGCGTCGCTATTGTGACCGCATTATTGGGATGCGCCAAGGTGCTGTGGTTTTTGACGGAACGCCCGATCAACTGACAACCGAGGCCGCCCGCGAAATTTATGGCGCAGATAATTCGTTTTCTGAAGCTGCAACATCCACCGAAATTCGGGAACCTGCAATGCCTGTCATGGCAAACGCAGTCCCCGCATAAAAATTTCATCGAATGCAAATGTGCATTTAAAACAACCTGGAGTGATATGATGAAAAAGACCCTAACCGCACTAATGATCACATCTGTACTGGCAGCCCCTGCTTTTGCAGATGGTCATGGAAACACAATCTCGGAATTCCGCATCGGTATTTTGGGAGGGGAAAACGCACAAGACCGTTTGAACAACCAAGAATGTTTGCGTCAGCGTACAGAAGATTTGTTGGGCGTAGAAACAAAATTGTTTGCCCCTGCTGACTATGATGGCGTTATCCAAGGCCTACTGGGTGGCACAATCGATATGGCATGGTTGGGCGCGTCGTCCTATGCAAAAACATACCTAGAAGATCCAGAAGCCGTTACACCGATTTTGGTCAAGGTCAACGTTGATGGTGGCTATGGCTATCACTCAATCGGGTTTGCACGCAAAGATAGCGGCATCAAATCATTGGATGACATGAAAGGCAAAACATTTGGCTTTGGTGATCCAAACTCAACATCTGGTTACTTGATCCCTTCCATTGAAATTCCCGAAACAACAGGCGCATCGATGGACTCTGGCGATTACTTTGGCGAAGTCAAATTCACAGGCGGCCACGAACAAACGATTGTTGCGGTTAACAATGGCGACGTTGACGGTGGTGTGACATGGGCAGACGGCCTTGGCAACTGGGAAGACGGTTACAACTCGGGTGCATTGCGCCGCGCGGTTGACGCAGGCTTGGTTGACATGAACGATCTGGTTGAAATCTGGAAATCCAAACCAATCCCAGAGGGTCCCGTTGTCCTGCGCAAAGCTTTGCCCGTTGATGTCCAAGTTAAGATGACAGGTTTGATGGCGTCATTGAAAACAGTTGATCCAGACTGCGCCTACAACGTATTCGCAGGTGACGCGCAGGGCGTTATGCCAATCACACATGATGCGTATGTTTCAATCGTCGAAGCACGCAAAGCGAAACAATAAATTTTCAAAACAAATGGGGTGCGGGAACGCGCCCCATTTTTTGCAGGTTTCCCATGTCAAACTCTTCTNATCACACATCCGTGCGCCAAATTCAGGATAATTATATGTCCATGGCACAGCGCAAGCGCAGCTATGGCTTGGTCCTATTGCTTGTTTTTGTGGCCTTAATGGTCAGCGGTTTTCAAACCGCCCAAAATCGAAATGCCGGCGGATTTTGGGATGGGATACATCGCATTTTTGATTTCCCCGCCGGCGTTATTTCCGAGGCGATTGAAAAAATCACGGAATTGCCAATTCACATGGCAACATATTTTCCTGCGCTGATTGAAACGATTAATATAGCTGCCGCAGCAACCTTGATTGGGGCGATATTCGGAACCGTTTTTTCAATGCTTGCAACACGCGGCATGGCGAAATGGCCGCGGTTAATTCCGGTTTTTCGCCGAATTTTGGATCTGATGCGCGCCATTCCGGAAATCGTTATCGCATTGATTTTGATTTTTGTGATGGGTGGTGGACCCGTTCCTGCTATGATTGCGATTGCGTTCCATACAACAGGTGCCTTGGGAAAAATGTTTTCCGAGGTCAATGAAAACGCGTCATTGAAACCGGTCGACGGGTTGGCATCGGTTGGCGCAAATTGGACACAGCGCATGTTTGTGGGTGTCGTGCCACAAGTTGCACCAAACTATATCAGCTATGCCCTTATGAGGTTTGAAATCAACATCCGAGCCTCTGCCATCCTGGGGTTCGTGGGTGCCGGTGGCATCGGATATGAGTTGAAAAATGCGATGTCATGGGGTCAGGGACGTTATGACCAAGCGGCTGCAATATTTTTGATGTTGTTCGCCTCAATCGTTGTCTTTGACCAGCTGTCATCATGGTATCGAACCCAATTAACACACGGCCGCAAACAAACCGAGGTAACACCATGACCGTTGCAAATTCTGTCCACCTTAGCCAGAGTAACGCGATTTCAGTGATCTCGCGCAAAAAATTCGCGGCAGTTGCAATGCTTGCCGTGCTGTTGGGCTATTTTGCCTATGTGTTTGTGGCCTTTGATGTTGTTGGGCTATATCAAAAATCATCCTCTGAAAACGCGATGACGCTGATCCGAGATAGCTATAGCTATAAGGTCCATGTTGCGCGCGACAATCGGTCCAATGACCTAAGCGTGAAAATAGAAGGCGAAAATAAAGGCGCCTATCCAGATGGCGTAACACCGGATTGGGTTTCAGTGTCAGAGGGTAAAACCGTCATCGAACTGACCGACGGACATGTCATCACCTTTGGTGAGGGGGATGTGGAATATTTCATTCCCGACTATGGAACCGTTTGGGCCGAACCCACCCGCCGCGGTGTTGACGTGAAATTCCCAGAGGGTGAAATACCCGATTATATCAGCGCATCAAAAAACCGGTTGATGATTAAAACAGACCAAGGCCGATTGACCGTCACACGCAACAGAACAGAAGTGTTTCGGTATTTCTTAGGATGGGAATTGTTCTTTTTCACGCTAGACAGCCCCTATCACGGGATGAGTGTGTCAGAAATCGCGCAACGTGCTGTCAGTGGCGAAGCGGGGGCAATCTGGTCAGATTTCTGGAACAACCGCATGTGGCTGCACAAAGATGTGGCCTGGGCTATTTTTGAAACCATTCTCATGGCGTTTCTAGGAACCTTTGGCGCAGCGATCGTAGCTTTGCCGCTGGCGTTTTTGGCGGCCAAGAACTTTACCCCTCTGCAATCAGTTCGATTTTTTATGCGCCGCATTTTCGATTTTATCCGCGGTGTTGACGCGCTGATTTTCACAATCATGTTGTCACGCGCCTTTGGGCCGGGACCAATGACAGGTGCTTTGGCGATTTTAATCACAGATACTGGCAGCTTTGGCAAAATGTTTTCGGAAACATTGGAAAACATTGATGACAAGCAGGTTGAAGGTGTCCAATCAACGGGCGCAAAACCGCTTCAGCGTTATCGGTTCGGGGTATTGCCACAGGTCACACCGGTTTTGATGTCTCTTGTTCTGTATTTCTTTGAATCCAACACCCGCAGCGCAACAATTATTGGCGCAATTACGGGGGGTGGTATCGGGCTTTTGTTGACCCAAGCGATGTACACACAAAAAGACTGGGAAGAGGTCAGCTATTACATCATATTGATCATTTTGATGGTGATTTTCATGGATTGGCTGTCCGGTAAGCTGCGCGCGATGCTGATCTCGGGCACGTCGAACGATACAATGTGATGGTGTATGATGCCTAGATTAAAGTCAACCGAACCCTTTATCCATCCAGATTGCGACCTGGCCGACTGCACCTTTGGCGCCTATACCGAAATTGGCAAAGGCACACGCATGAACAATGTGGATATGGGCGATTATTCCTATTGTGACCGCTATGCTGATTTGGCCAATGCGCGCGTGGGTAAATTTGCCAATATCGCCGCCTTTGTCCGCATTGGCGCAACGGATCATCCCCTTGAAACCGCCAGTCTGCACCATTTTCTATATCGGTCCCCTGATTATTGGGACGGTAGCGAAATTGACATGGCTTGGTTTGAAAAACGTAGGTCACGTCTATGTTTCATCGGGCACGACACATGGATCGGCCACAATGCCCAGATCAAACCCGAGGTCACCATCGGCCATGGCGCGGTGGTTGCATCGGGGTCTATCGTGACCAAAGATGTCGATCCCTATACGATTGTCGCAGGGAAACCTGCACGTGTTTTACGGCTGCGTCAACCTAACGACATCGCGCAGCGCATGATCGCGATGGCCTGGTGGGATTGGGATCACAGCACACTACGCGACCGACTGGATGATTTCCGCAGCTTGTCGGCGGCTGCCTTTTTGGAAAAATACGAATAGGGTTAATCAGAAGCTGATTATCCGCTCTTTGATGTACGCGCGATTATTGCAAGTCTGCGTAATGGATGCGGACAAATTTACCGTCAGGTTTTTGTCCGACCAAACATAATCGCGTGATCATGTGATCTTGTGCTAGGAAATCTGAAAACTGATCGTTTATAAGGTCCATCACTTGGGTCTGTTCATCCGAGTGGATTTTGCCGGTTAGGGTTATATGAAACCGGAAATGGTCAAAAACATATGGATATCCCCATTCCATAAATCGTGCTTCGTCTGCGGGTTGCAGACCCTTTTGCCGGCGACGTTCCAAATCTGCAGCGGTCACAGGTGCACGCAAATGATCAAGGTCGCGCACGACGAACTCTTCTAGTGCGCTTAGCGCCGCACTTTGGGCTTTCGGAACTAACGCGAAAAAGTTGTCGATCTTGGCCACCCGTAATGGACCCAAGGGCGCTGCACAGGTTTTTTCGCAAAATCGATGAAAGCTGTCTATGGCATCGTCATGGTCGATACCATTTGCCAAATAAAATGGTGCCTTGATCGTCGCATGAAATCCATAGGGCTGCGGCGTTTCAATCCAAGCGGCAGGTCGTGGCACCGGTGACGTTGGCGCAGTACCCATGTGCGCATCCCAGCCCAGCCAGTGGGCCCCAACCTGACCGAACGTGCCATCTGGCAGATAGTAAACCGCATATCTTAGAAATTCAGTCATCTGTGAATCCTTGGTCAAGTCAGCAAAGTTTCAATGTGAACAATTTTGGTATCACGCAGCAACAATCTGTTGACCTTGGCGAAAATCCGCCAAACGATCAGCCATAGGGCCGCGCACGAACCCGAACCGTCCACCGCATAGTGTCGCATCAATCTGTAACGTTTCAGCATTTAGAAATACCAAATCGGCATCATATCCGGTGTCTAATTTGCCCTTGGTTGACAAATTCATAATGCGTGCCGGGTTTTCCGAAATCAATTTCCATGCCAGACCCAGCGTCATTTCCTGACCCTGCCAAAGCTTTAGTGCTGCCTGATAAAGGGCGGGATAATAATAGTCCGAGACCAATGCATCACACAAATTTTCGCGGACCAAGTCAATGGCAGCGATGTTTCCAGATTGGGACCCACCGCGAACAATGTTTGGCGCCCCCATGATAACGGGGTGACCCGTCGACTTTGCTTGCTCTGCCGCTAAAATCGTTGTTGGAAATTCGGCTATCGTCGCTCCCAGACTCGCATAATAAGCACGAGATTGTCGTGTTTCATCGTCATGTGACCCCAAAGACACACCCAATTTTTTGAGCTCGCAGGAAACCTGCTCTTCGAAATGAGGGACAGCATCGGCCATTTCAATGGCATTTGTGACCGCAACCAGGTGTTCGGCCGACGACCGGCCAACTTCTTTGGCCCATGCGTCAAAGGATCCATCTTTGCGTTGCAGCATCCCTTGCGCTTCGGGCAGATGATTATTGAACACAACGTAATCTATGCCGAACGCTTTGACACAATCCATCAGTTGATCAAAGCGATCACATGTATGTGTTTCCAGTCGGATTTGCACGCGCAAATCGGTGATAGCTTGGGATTGAAATTGATCAATTGCGCGGCAAAATTCAATTGTCCGCTCAGGGCTACGACCCCCGCCTTCCCACGACCAGCTAGACGCCAGCCAAGCAGTGGTTATGCCACATGTGGCCATTTCTGCATCAATGTGGCGCAACGCGCTTTGGCGATCAAAATACACGTTTGCACGCGGCTGAATGTGCCGATCAAATCCATCCCCGTGCAGGTCAATAATTCCGGGCAAGATATAATACCCTGTTGCATCGATCACATCATAGGCCGCGTCGCAGATTATATTCTGGTCTATACATATGTCTTTTTTCTCAAATGCTGTTCCGCTTAGAACACTGCCATTTTGAAACCGAATATTCATCGTTCATCCCTCGGGTTATATTCCCTTGGGCTAACTTAAAAACGTATCAATTTGATGACATGTCGTCATTATGTACCAACTGCACTTTATCCGCGGTAAAAAATGTCAGACCGCGTTCAATGGGCCGCCCCTCCAGGTCGGAATTGATACTCTTGGTGCGCAATAACGGATCACCCGGTTTTATGCGCAAATGATTTGCCTGAACAGGGTCTGCCACAACAGCCGTAATTTCTGTTGAGGTCCGCTTATAATCATCTACACCACAAGCCTTTAACGCCTGCGTGACGGAACGCATTTCTTGCAAATGGGTGCCTAGATCCGGAAACTTGGTTGCATCAAAGGCGCTTTGAAATAATGCGACGGGGTGGCCATCAATTTTTGAAACGCCATGAAAAATATGAACCAACGCGCCATCCCCTAGTCCCAGCACCCTTGCTTGATCTGGCGAGGCCGCTTGCAACGAAACGCCAAGAATGTCACGCGACGGGTGGCGACCAGAGGCGCGAATGGTTTCTGAAAATCGGACACGCTGTGTCAGCCTATAGGATGACTTGACCCCCGTTACAAATACACCCGCCCCGCGTTTTGACCAAACCAGATCTTTGTCCGCCAAATGCGCCAGTGCTTTGCGCACTGTATGTCGGTTTACCCCAAAGCGATGTGCAAATTCAGATTCGCTGGGCAGTTTGGTGCCGGATCGGAAAATTTGCGCAGAAATGTCTTTCTCAATCTCTTGGGCGATTGTTGTCCAAAGTGTGGGTTCAGCCATGTTACAAAAGTTTCACTTTTTATTTGCATTAGTTCGGAATACAACGCGGCTGATAACTTGTCTAGTTGTATAGGTACAGTATGGCACATAATTCCGAACGAAAACACTGGCTGTCCGTCTTGGCCAAGGCACCGCCCATATATTTTCATGAACTGTATGATCAATTGGACCAGGTCTGGGAATATGATGTGCTGCGTGCCGCAGAAATTGGCGCAGTCATGGTACGCGGTGCGATGGGCGGGTCTGGTGACACCTTTAACTTGGGCGAAATGACGATAACGCGGTGTTCTGTGAAATTGCGTGAGGGGTCGGTTGGACATGGCTATGTTCAAGGGCGCGACAAGTTAAAGGCAGAACGCGTCGCCGTACTAGATGCACTCTTGCAAACACAATCTGCGCCACAGCTGATGGCACAGGTGATTGGCCCCCTACAGGATTACATGCACAAGTCCCGGCGTGACACGGCCCAAAAA
>BB_Man_B_Liq_inBBDRAFT_1000221_pt1 | contig 10973 bp, 9 predicted proteins | sample BBManParaguerPR_4_FD_10244 | JGI IMG/M metagenome (IMG submission 10244) | reverse complement strand
AACATGGCACTAAACAAGAAGTAACCGCCGAAGAAGTAAAACAAGAATCCACCTAAAATCAAGGGGAAGTTGATGGAGCGCATAATGTCAAAAATGGCAAGGCCTTCTACGTCCTGTACATTCGGCGTCCCTGCAGCGCCCATATCTGCTTGATTTGCTAATAGCTCAGGCAAAAAGAACGTACTCGCAATCAGGTATATCCCTCCGGAGAGAATGACCCAAATAAGGAATTGGACCACACCTACTGAGCCGATACCTAGGATTTTACCCATCATAAGTTGGTAGGGACGAACACTTGAAATAATCACCTCTACGATGCGGCTTGTTTTCTCTTCAATGACTCCACGCATTACCTGCACAGCATAGAAGAAGATGAAAAAGTAAATCATCATCCCGGCAATATATCCTAATACCATCTTGATCGGAGTAGCGCTTTGCACCGCCTCCTCTTCAGCATCGCCCATGGTGTAGCTCTTGATGTTGACCTGGGTAACGCTCTGCGCGACAACCTCTGGATCTACACCGTTTCGCAACAACTTTTCTTCATTGAGTTTTGTTTCGAGCAGCCCGTCTAAATACTGCACCATATTTATGCTCGGATCGTCCTTGCCAAAGAGTAGAATGTTGTTCTTAATGAAGTCCGGGTCCCAACTCTCTCCGGTTGGTATGTAAAGGAACGCATCGTACTCAGAAGTAGTGAAAAATGCTTTGGCCGATTCCAAATCATTCTCCCTTGGATCTAAATACTCCAGTGGGTATTCGTCGCGACCTTCGTTAGGGACAATCAAGGCAGCTTCGTCCAATACAATGATGCGTTTTTCGTCTTCCGGAAGTGAAGCAAGAATCGCTGGAACGATCATCATTGCAGCAAAAATCAACGGTCCCAATACCGTAACTACGAGGAATGTCTTTTTACGCACTCGCGACAAAAATTCGCGCTGAATGATCAATAAAATTGGATTACGCATGGCGGTTAGTTTTAGGTCCGTGTTCAACGATTTCGATGAAAATATCTTGCACGCTAGGTAAGACTTCTTCGAAAGAAACTAGGTTTCCGGATTGTGCGAGGGCACTTACCGTGGTTCCTGGGTAGGATTCGGATTTTACCATGTAAGCAATACCCATGTGATGAGAATTTTTTGAAATAATCTCCGCATCACCCCATTGCGCAACTTCGTTTTTGGTTGTAATGGCGTAAGTGCCGTTCTGATATTCCTTGCGAATATCGAGTAGGGGACCTTCGACCATCACTTGGCCATTATTAATCAAACCAATGTGATCACATATCTCTTCAACACTTTCCATTCTGTGGGTAGAGAATATCACGGTAGCGCCTTCTGCACTTAGTCGCTTGATTTCCTTTTTGATTAAGTTGGTATTAATAGGGTCAAATCCAGTGAAAGGCTCATCAAAAATCAAGAGCTCGGGCTGGTGCAGTACCGTGGTAACAAACTGAACTTTCTGCGCCATTCCTTTGCTGAGGTCTTCTACCTTCTTATCCCAAAAGTCATTCATCTCTAGTCGTTCAAACCAGAGCTTTGCCCTTGACTTAGCTTCTGCCGTGGTCAAGCCTTTCAATCGAGCTAAATACAATACTTGCTCTCCAACCTTCATCTTCTTGTATAGCCCGCGTTCTTCGGGCAAGTACCCAATTCTGGCTATGTCTGAAGGTTGCAATTTGCGATCACCAAACCACACTTCGCCCTCATCGGGAGCGGTGATTTGATTCATGATTCTAATGAAGGATGTTTTTCCGGCACCATTAGGTCCGAGCAACCCATAGATACTCCCTTTGGGGATGTTGAGGTTAACCCCATCTAAGGCTAATTTTTTACTGTAACGCTTGGATACGTTTGTGGCTTTAATCATGCGGTTGTAATCAAAAACTCCCGCCAAAGGCGGGAGCTATAAGGTATAAAAGTTAACTGAACATCTCCTTCACTCGGTCAAAGAATCCTTTGTCCGATTTCCCTGGGTTTGGTTCAAAATTCTTGGCGCCTTTCAACTTCTCAATGGCTTTCTTTTCATCCGACGTCATGGATTTCGGTACCCATACATTGATGTGAATCAATTGGTCCCCCTTTCCATAACCCTGTACGCTTGGCAATCCTTTGTTCTTCAAGCGAAGAATCTTGCCTGGCTGCGTACCGGCATCAATGCTGATTTTCACAGCGCCACTAACGGTCGGGATTTCCACAGTACAACCCAAGGCTGCATCAGGGAAGCTCAAGTTTAATTCGTAGTGCAAGTTTTCTCCATCACGCGTTAACGACTCGTGGGGGACCTCTTCAACGAGAACAATCAAATCCCCTGCAATACCACCGAGGACTTCGTTCCCTTTACCGCCTACACGCAACTGCATGCCATCCTGAACACCGGCGGGGATTTTTACGCTTACTACTTCCTCCTTGCGGTCGAGACCATCGGACCCAACGCCTGAAGGTTTTTGGTCAACAATTTTACCACTACCGTTACAAGTTGAACATGTCGCAGCGGTGCGCATCTGCCCAAGGATAGTATTGGTTACTTGTTGAACTTGACCAGCACCATTACACGTAGTACAGGTTTTAAAAGTCACGCCATCTGCAATTCGCGCACGACGGATTTTAATCTTCTTCTCGACGCCGTTTGCCACTTCCTCGAGGGTAAGCTTTACTTTGATTCGAAGGTTTGACCCTTTTGCTTGACGCGCTCTGCCGCCACCGCCAAAGCCACCGAATCCTCCAAAGCCACCGCCTCCGCCGCCACCGAAGATATCTCCGAACATATCGAAGATGTCGTTCATGTTACCGTGGAATCCGCCGCCACCTGCTCCTGCGCCAAAGGCTTGGTGACCGAACTGGTCATACTTGCGGCGTTTCTCTTCATTACCTAATACGTCATAAGCTTCAGCAGCTTCCTTGAACTTGTCCTCCGCATCCTTATCGTCAGGATTGCGGTCAGGGTGGTATTTCAAGGCTACCTTTCTATAGGCTTTCTTGATCTCGTCTTGGCTGGAACTTTTGCTTACGCCCAGTACGTCGTAGTAATCTCTTTTCGACATATTATGCTTCTTTACCTACAACCACTTTGGCGTAGCGTATAACTTTCTCTCCAATGAGGTAACCCTTTTCAACTTCATCTATGACCTTACCGGCTAGTTCCGGAGTAGGTGCTGGGATTTGGGTTATGGCTTCCATTGTTTCAACATCAAATGCTTGACCAACGGTGCTTTCCATTTCCTTCAAGCCCTTGCCCTTCAAGGTCTCTTTTAACTTTTGCGAAATAAGGTTCATGCCTTCCAATACCGCAGCATTTTCAGGAGTCTCTTCGGTATTCTTAAGGGCTCTGTCAAAATCGTCCAAAACAGGCAATAAAACTGCTAAAGTGTCTTTGTTTGCACTCTCCATCAGCTCTAAGCGTTCCTTAGCTGTACGTCTTCTGAAGTTTTCAAACTCAGCATACAAGCGAAGATTTTGGTCTTTTAAATCTTTAACCTCGTCCTCAAGCTTAGCAACAGGGTCTACTTCAACCTCTTTGTTTTCAGTGCTTTCNGCACTTTCTGTGGCCGATTCTTGTTGCGCATCTTGATCGCGTACTTCGTCTTCGTTATGTAGTTCTTTATCGCTCATTAGGGTTGGGTTTTATCTTTTTCTAACCTACTTAAGGCAAAATGCCTACCAATGTATACGCCGCTGACACCTTGTCAGCGGCCATAAAAAAAGTCCCACTTGGGGACTTTTAATTGCCTTATCCTAGGGTTCTATTTGCGCAACACCTCTAGTGTGTTTTTAAGCGCAGGACCGCGTAGGTTCTTTTTGATGATATTGCCTTCACCATCTATCAAGAAGGTCGCGGGAATACTATTGACATTGTAGGTTCTTGCCGCGGCGTTTCTCCAGTACTGTAGGTCACTTACGTGATTCTCCCAAATCAAACCATCTTGCTTGATCCCATTTTCCCAAGCAACTTTGTTTTGGTCTAAGCTAACTGAAAAGACTTCGAAACCATCTCCGTTTTTGAAACGTACATCTTTGTATTCGTTATAAGTCTTTACCACGTTCGGGTTTTCCATTCGGCACGGACGACACCAAGATGCCCAAAAATCAATCAATACAACCTTTCCCTTGAGGTCGGATAGCTTGCGAATGTTTCCTTGTGGATCACGCATCTCAATCTCTGGCGCTTTGTCGCCAATGCCCAAGTTTGCCATTTGATCGTTTGCCTCAATTTCAAGATCTGGATTTGCGACCGAGTAGGTGCTTTGTGATGCGGTAAATACAACAGCTACAGCTGCAATAATTCCGGCGCCTAAGATTCCTTTCAATGCTTTCATGGTTATATAGGGTTTTAAGTTACATTCTGATGATTTCAGCGCCTAAGGCCTGAAGACGACCATCGATGTTTTCATAACCGCGGTCAATCTGATTGATGTTATGAATGGTCGAGGTTCCCTCTGCACTCAAAGCGGCAATAAGCAAGCTTACACCGGCACGTATATCAGGACTGGTCATTGTTGTAGCGCGAAGTGGGGTCTGCTTATCTAGTCCAATCACTGTTGCTCTGTGTGGATCACATAGAATGATTTGAGCGCCCATGTCGATGAGTTTATCTGTAAAGAACAATCGGCTTTCGAACATCTTTTGATGAATGAGTACAGAACCTCGAGCCTGTGTTGCAGTCACCAAAATAATACTCAATAAATCTGGTGTAAAACCTGGCCAAGGTGCATCAGCAATGGTCATGATAGAGCCATCGATGAAGCTTTCAATCTCGTAATGGTCGTGTGCTGGAACGCGTAAGTCATCACCGATTAATTCTGTGTGAATACCTAATCTGCGGAACACGGATGGAATAATTCCCAAATCAGGGTAGCTCACATCTTTAATGGTAATATCTGAGCCAGTCATGGCAGCTAACCCAATCCAAGAGCCAATCTCAATCATATCTGGTAAGATGCGATGCTCCGTTCCGCCTAAGGCGTCTACACCTTCAATGTGCAACATGTTAGAACCTATACCATCAATTTTAGCGCCCATGCGCACGAGCATCTTACACAATTGCTGCAAGTAAGGCTCACATGCTGCATTGTAGATGGTCGTCTTGCCTTTGGCCATTACTGCGGCCATAAGAACATTCGCGGTACCCGTAACCGATGCTTCATCCAGAAGCATATAGGTGCCTTTCAATTCAGAGGCGTCAACGCTGTAGAATGAATCCTTGGAATCATAGTTGAACTTGGCGCCCAATTTTTCAAAGCCCAAGAAGTGCGTGTCTAATCTGCGACGCCCAATCTTATCACCTCCTGGTTTTGGGATATATGCCTTACCGAAACGAGCGAGGAGCGGGCCTACAATCATGATTGATCCACGTAATGAAGCACCTTTGGTCTTGAACTCCTCTGAGTGCATAAAGTCCAAGTTTACATTTTCGGCCTTGAACGTATAATCGCCATGTCCGTTTTTCTTCACGTACACGCCCAAATCACCCAAAAGGTCGATCAGCTTGTTTACGTCAACGATATCTGGAATGTTCGTTATTCTAACCTCTTCTGGAGTCAGTAGAACGGCGCAAAGTATTTGCAATGTTTCGTTCTTGGCGCCTTGTGGCGTAATTGTTCCGTGCAGTTTTTTACCGCCGTTGATTTTAAAAGTCCCCATCTGTTAGAATCTTCTTTTCTTCTTCTTGTTAGTTTTTTTCTTGCCCAATGGATTGCGTTCTGCAGCGCTAATATTGAAGGCTTTCGGGTGTGGCAATACAATACCATCGGTCTTCAATTTGCCTTCCGCCATTTCCTGCAAATCTGCAATAATGGTCTTGTCGTCAACAGTGTCTTTATTGAATTTAAGATAGTTGCGTTTCATGGCATAGGCAATGCCATAGGTCAATGCTTCCTTCTCTTCTCCATCCTCTAGGGAAACAGCGCGCTGTACCATTGTCTTTACAATGCTACCATAGTGTCTGAACTTTCTCGATTTCTCTGGGTAAGGAACCTCGTCCGGAAGGCCAACGAAACTTTCGGCAGTTGGAATAGGATATGGGCTTTCTACGTCCAATTTAAAATCGGACATGATAAAAAGGTGATCCCACAACTTATGGGCATAGTCAGGTGCATCTCGAATGGCTGGATTTAAGTTCCCGATCACATCAATGATGCTTTGCGCCACCTTGCTGCGGTGTTCTTTGTCCTCAATGGTCAAACAGTAATCCACCATACGTTGCACATTACGGCCGTATTCAGGGATTTTTAATGCTGTTCTTTCTGTATTGTATTCCATGCCTTCAAATAAGTAAAATCTTCTCTTAAACTCCCCGGACTTTGGCGAATTTTAGCAACAATCTTTTTTCGCCGGCATTATCGAATTGGATAATGGCCTTTGCGTCGGCGCCTTCGCCTTCGAGTGCTTTGACGGTTCCAAGCCCAAATCGGCCATGAACCACACGTTTTCCTTCGTGGAGTTGGTCAGGTCTGAGATCATCTCCACTCGCTTCAAAACTAGCCCCGCTGTTGCGAACGGGCTTCAATGTTTTGCCTCTCAAGGTAGGAGCTGGATTTGGTTTTTTTGCTTCTGCTTTTCCTCCTGCTGGCTTGCCCCAGTTTTTGTTCTTGCCTTGGTACACTGTGTTTCCTTTGTTGCTCGAACCAAAAGAACCTCCAAAAGCGTTATCAAGTGCAGGGGAACTGAAGCTAGTTGGTGAGAATTCAGGGATTTTGATGTCCAAGAACTTCTCGTCTATTTCGTCGATAAATCGCGAAGGTTCGCAATCAATAAGTTTACCCCAACGATATCTCGTATGTGCGTAGGTAAGGTGTGCACGTTTCTCAGCTCGTGTCAAAGCTACGTAAAACAATCGGCGTTCTTCTTCAAGTTCACTTCGACTACCAACGCTGAGCATACTTGGGAACAGGTTTTCTTCCATTCCTACGATGTAGACATATGGGTATTCCAAACCTTTGGCCAAGTGGATCGTCATCATGCTCACCTTTGGCTGACCGTCGTCCACTTCGTTATCACGATCCGTTAATAAGGCAACATCCGCCATGAATCCCGCCAAAGAAGGATCGCCGCCTTCGAGTTCTTTCTGTTGTTCAGAGAAGTCTTTGATCCCATTCATAAGTTCCTGAACGTTCTCGTAGCGCGTCACACCCTCGGGGGTTTTATCTTCTCCAAGTACCTTTACTAAGCCCACGCTTTTGGATATATGAGCAACCATATCGAAGGCATCATATTCCTTGGTCATAACAGCAAAGCTATTTATGAGAGTAGTGAAGTCGACCAATTTTTTCACGGCCGCTGCGCCAATACCGCTTGGGATGGTATTTAGCTTCTCACACGTTTGCCAAAGTGACCATTTTTGCTGTTCAGCTGCTAGAGTCAACCTAGCTAAGGTAGTCGCTCCAATCCCTCGTGCAGGGTAGTTTACTACGCGTCTAAATGCTTCCTCGTCATTTGGATTGATTACCAAACGTAGATACGACAACACATCTTTAATCTCTTTGCGCTGGTAGAAACTCAGTCCTCCGTATATCTTGTAAGGGATATTCTTCTTGCGTAACGCGTCTTCAAATGATCGGCTTTGAGCATTGGTGCGGTAGAGAATACAGAAATCTTCGTGGGACGCACCTTCATTCATGGCAGTTTGCCAAATGTTGGTAGCTACAAAGTTGCCTTCATCAGAATCGGATACGCTTTTGTGCACCACGATCTTTTCACCACTACCATTATCCGTCCAGACATTCTTTTCAATCTGATCTTTGTTTTTCGCAATAATGCTATTGGCAGCTTGAACGATAGTTTTGGTCGAACGGTAGTTCTGTTCCAATTTGAACAGTTTAGTATCTGGGTAATCCTTCTGGAAATTCAGGATGTTTCGAATGTTGGCGCCTCGGAATGCATAAATGGATTGGGCATCATCCCCAACAATACAGATGTTCTCAAACTTTGCTGCAAGCGCCTTGACAATCAAATACTGGCTGTGGTTGGTATCCTGGTACTCGTCTACTAATATGTATTTGAACCGTTCCTGGTACTTTGCCAACACTTCTGGAAATCGGTAAAGGAGCTCGTTCGTCTTTAATAGTAAATCATCAAAGTCCATAGCGCCCGCGCGAAAACAACGCTCGGTGTATGCTTGGTAAATTTCCCCGAACATAGGGAGTTTCGCTGCGCTATCTTGAGCTTGCAGCTCCCCATTTTGGAAATAGGCCTTTGGTGTGATGAGGTTGTTCTTCAAAGAACTGACACGAGATGCAATAGTCTTTGCTTTGTAGATATCCTTGTCCAGGTTTTTCTCCTTAACAATGTTCGATATCACCTTCTTACTATCGTCAGCATCATATATGGTGAAATTCGAGGGATAGCCCAATCGCTCAGATTCGATTCTTAAGATTCTCGCAAAAATACTGTGGAAGGTACCCATCCATAAGTTCTTGGCATCGGTATCACCCACCAAGGAACCAATGCGCTCTTTCATTTCACGAGCGGCTTTGTTGGTAAAGGTGAGCGACAAGATATTGAACGCATCCACACCTTTACTCAATAGGTATGCGATGCGATACGTTAGAACGCGAGTTTTTCCGGAACCTGCGCCAGCAATGACCATGACGGGTCCGTCGATATGCTCAACGGCCTTGCGCTGGGCTTCATTCAATTGATTTAAAAACTGTGCCAAGAGGGGGGAGTCTTTCCGTTCGACAAGGTGTCAAAGTTAATCCTATCCTCCAATTTTTTGCGACCAATTAATAAGTGAGATTTGCACATATTTGCCCTCCGGTTATTCGGCTCCACATAATTAATTCATAACGAGCCGATTATTTTCCCTTAGCACGGCTTGTATGTGCGAATATTTCCCCTACATTTGCAGTCCCCAAAAAATGGGGTAACTGATTATTGGAATAAACTAGAAATCAAAAGGTACGTATGCCAACGATTCAACAGCTTGTAAGAAAAGGTCGCAAACAGATCAAACAAAAGAGTAAATCTGCTGCGCTGGATTCCTGCCCACAACGCAGGGGTGTATGTACTCGTGTCTACACAACGACGCCGAAAAAACCAAACTCGGCGATGCGTAAAGTGGCAAGGGTGCGTCTATCTAACGGAAACGAAGTAAACGCCTACATCGGAGGTGAAGGTCACAACCTACAAGAGCACAGTATTGTGCTTGTGCGTGGTGGTCGTGTGAAGGATCTCCCAGGGGTTCGTTACCACATTGTACGTGGTGCACTCGATACAGCAGGTGTAAATGGTAGAACTCAGCGTCGTTCTAAGTACGGTGCTAAGAGACCTAAGAAATAACACATTTCAGATTAAGAACTCATGAGAAAAGCAAGAGCTAAAAAACGTCCGTTACTACCGGATCCAAAGTTCAACGATACGCTAGTAACTCGTTTTGTAAACAACTTGATGTTGGACGGCAAGAAATCAATTGCCTTCAACATATTCTATGATGCTATAGACATTGTTTCAGAAAAAACTGAAGGCAATGGTCTTGAAGTGTGGAAAGAAGCATTGAACAATGTAATGCCGCATGTTGAGGTTCGTAGCCGTCGTGTAGGTGGTGCTAACTTCCAAATCCCAATGCAGGTTCGTCCTGACCGTAAGGTGACTTTGGGTATGAAGTGGTTGATCTCTTACGCACGTGGTCGTAACGAGCGTTCAATGGCCCAGAAATTGGCTGCTGAAATTATAGCGGCTTCTAAGGAAGAAGGTGCTGCAGTTAAAAAGCGTACTGAGGTACACCGTATGGCTGAAGCAAACAAAGCATTCTCTCACTTTAGATTCTAATAGACAATATCATGGCAAAAGGAAATAGAGACTTAACGTATACTCGTAACATTGGTATTGCCGCTCACATTGATGCTGGTAAGACAACAACTACGGAACGTATTCTTTACTATACAGGTGTTAGCCACAAGATTGGTGAGGTTCACGATGGTGCTGCAACCATGGACTGGATGGAGCAGGAGCAAGAGCGTGGTATTACCATTACTTCAGCTGCAACACACTGTAACTGGCCATACAATGGTCAGAACTATGCAATTAATATCATTGATACTCCTGGACACGTTGATTTTACAGTGGAGGTAGAGCGTTCTTTACGCGTTTTAGATGGTGTTGTTGCATTATTCTCTGCGGTTGATGGTGTTGAGCCTCAATCAGAAACAGTTTGGCGTCAGGCGGATAAATACCGCGTACCACGTCTAGGATTCGTTAATAAAATGGACCGTCAAGGTGCAGACTTCTTTAACGTAGTAAACCAAGTGAAAGAAATGTTGGGTGGTAACCCAGTGGCTCTTCAGGTTCCTATTGGTGATGAAGCTGAATTCAAAGGCGTTGTTGATTTGATTAGCAAAAAGGCAATCATCTGGAACGAGGACGACATGGGTATGACCTATGAAGAAATCGAAATTCCTGCTGAATTAGTAGATCTTGTTGATGAGAAGCGTGCTGAACTTATTGAGGCGGTTGCTGAATACGACGAGAACTTGATGGAGAAATTCTTCGAGGACGAGACGAGCATCACCGAAGATGAAATCATCGCAGCGTTGCGTGCAGCGACTATCGATATGAGCATCATTCCTATGATGTGTGGCTCTGCATTTAAGAATAAAGGTGTTCAGGCTATGTTGGATGCAGTTATGCGTTACATGCCGTCGCCACTAGATGTTGAAGCTATCGAAGGTACTAACCCTGATACAGGTGCAGCGGATTCTCGCAAGCCTTCAGTTGACGAACCTTTCTCAGCGTTGGCGTTTAAGATCGCTACTGACCCATTCGTAGGTCGTTTGTGTTTCTTCCGCGTTTACTCTGGGTCATTGGATGCAGGTTCTTACGTTAAGAATACGCGTTCAGGTAAGAAAGAGCGTATCTCACGTATCTTCCAAATGCACTCGAACAAGCAAGAGCCAATCGACGCGATCACCGCCGGTGATATCGGTGCGGGTGTAGGTTTCAAGGATATCCGTACAGGAGACACTCTTTGTGACGAAAAGG